>Ga0136644_10001661_pt1 | contig 17517 bp, 17 predicted proteins | sample C_130820_EF_Meta_FD_94780 | JGI IMG/M metagenome (GOLD analysis project Ga0136644, IMG submission 94780) | Freshwater microbial communities from Lake Croche, Canada to study carbon cycling - C_130820_EF_MetaG (v2) (version 2) | ecosystem: Environmental > Aquatic > Freshwater > Lake | place... | reverse complement strand
TGATGACTGCTCAGAAGCAGCGAATTGGAAATTGCTTGAGAACATAAGAGATTCAAACCACAACGTCAGGCTGTATCGAAATACAACCAACCTTGGGATGACGAAGAATTGGAACAAGGCTGTTGAATGTGCGCGCGGTGAGTGGATCGGCTTTATGTGCGATGACGATATGTACAAGCCGGACGCAATAAAGCGGATTCGCGCTTTGATTTCTATGACGAAAAAGCCTTGCCTGATTTTGCAGAATGGCTTCATCCATTCCGAGCATGAATGGATAGAGCCCGGTGTCGTTGCCGCTACCCGAGTCGCGCTCCCCCCTGCTTCCGGCCAATTTTGGCATAGGGAAATTACGGAGAAGTTGGGTGGGTTTGACGAGCGAATCAAATATTGCCCAGACGCCGAATTTTGGTTGAGACTGGCTTATCACTATCCTGTTGTTTTGGTGAAGGACTATTTGGTTATTCCATATCAGCACGACACAAACTATATGTGGGAAATTTTCCGGAAGCCGGACTTTATTTTGCAGGTCACGCTTTCATTAAGGCTTAGCTCTCAGTGGCTTCTAGGTGAAAGAGCCTCAGATCAGAAGTCGGTGCAATACTATATAGACGATGGAATATGGGAAACACTAAGAACAGTACTGAATAACACGTTCCTCAAAAGAGGAAAAATGAAAAATTTCCCAAAATATCTCCACAAATTTATCCAATACTCTCTCGCTTTGAATCGCAAATGGCTGATGTTGAAAACCATCGCGAAACTGCCTGTCTTGCGGCTCAAAGATCTTTTACGACCGACGGCAATTAAGCTAAAACTTTTGAAGAAATGATGAATTTTTTGAAACAACTCGCGAAGGTCTTGCTTGGCCGCGCTGCAATCGTTGGCATTGTTCCGCCGATCGAATTTGTTGGATGGAAAATGGCCACGGGCACTCTACCCCCCTGGAGTAGAGGCGGAAGCAATGCCCTTGCAATTGCTTTCTCCCAATGTGATGCTGAGCTGGCTGCCAACGTCTTGGCAAGCAAGGTCATACTTACGCAATTTCGCCAAGCTTCCGTGAGCACGGAAGTCGATCAATTAAGATGGCGGCACTACATCATATATTGGTCAGCTACCGTTGCATCTCGACTATCAGGTGAGTGCAAAAATTTTGTGGAAATGGGCGTGTGTGATGGTCTGACGGCTTGGTACGCAAGCTGCGCACGTCAGAATTTCAACTGCGGGGGTGAATTTTTCCTCTACGACGCGTGGGAGGGTATGCGTTCAGATTTGCTTACCGCATCAGAAGGGAAGTCGGCTGGCAGTTATTCCTATCTAGACATTGAAAACACGAAGAAAAATCTTTCGTTGTGCGGGTCGGATAAGTTTGTTTATGTCAAGGGATACATACCTGAATCGTTTTCGCAATCGCGTCATCCGGAGCACATTGCTTGGATGCACATTGATTTAAACTCTTCGATTCCTACGATCGCATCGCTAAACTTCTTCTGGGATCGGTTGATGACTGGTGGTGTCGTTCTGCTGGACGACTTTGCTTGGCCTGGGTATGAAGATACGCGCGTGGAGGTCGAGAAATGGTGCGAAAGCCGGGGTCTAGATATTCTCCAATTTCCGACTGGGCAAGCCTTACTTACAAAACGAGCCTAGTTTCATAAAGGCGAAAATTCCTTCATTAGGCGGCACTTGCCGTGACCCATACGTGGGTTATGGCGCTCAATTTTTCACTCAATGAAATTCATTAAAAGAAGCGCACACGGATACGCACAAGACCCCACAAAAAATCTGGGGTTTGAGATCTACGACGGGCAGGGGCCTGCGGATGTTGCGCTCATCGTCGCAGCATTTGATCAGTCCGCCGGGTGCTGGGATCAGTTTAAGCTTCCACCAGTGGAGCTGGATGCAGTCAAGAAGATGCGCGTGGTACGTCTTGAATTTGAAGAGCCTAACAAATTCTTTATTCCGGAAGACTTTGATGCTTACGACGCAGACTTCCACAAGATTCTGACGCTTTGCCCGTTTACTGCGGAATATTTCAACGTGCGTCAGGCAGTAGAACGTCGTCTTCCGATTTTCTTTCCGTTCAATGCAGAATTCATTCCGCCAAAGTCCGAAAAGCGGTACGACATCATCTATACAGGACATCTTCATCCCAAGCCCATCATGCGGGACATGAAGACGATCAGTCGATTTAACTACCGACTGGTTTCAAACTCGGGGCATCAGCTAGTCACAGACCGAGGGGTTGGATACGCAGAGAAGTTAGATCTTATTTCCCAATCAAAAATCACACTTACCCACAATCTTTTATATCCCACCGTGCGACATGTTTTGAATGTGTGGGGATACCCGGATTGGATATCTAACAAGGCCTTCTCCGATATTCCTAGGGGAGCAATGGGACTCGTCAAAAGACTACTGTCCGGGCCAGAGATTGAAGTGCCTCAATTGAAATCACGGGTGTTTGAGGCTGCATTTTGCCGCTCCCTGATTCTATGCAAAAAAGACGGCTTCAATGTAATCGAAAAATACTTTACGCCCAACGAAGAGTTCGTTTACTACGAGGAGGGTAAGTTGGTTGAGACCGTCAACGAGGTACTTGCAAACTACGATGCGTATTTGCCGGTGATTGACAAGGCCTACAACCGGGCTGTCGCGCAATACACGACGACTGCATTTTTCGAAAGATATTTAAAAGTCATCTAATATGGATAAATTCATCGTCATAACTTCCATTTTTCAGCCTACAGAGGCGATAGAGAAATTTGCGAAGTTGGAAGATTGGAAGGTCATCGTAGTTGGCGACCAGAAGACCGCGACCGATTGGCACTATCCGGGGGTCACCTACCTTTCGCCCGAAGGGCAAAATGAGGTTGCAAGGAAATTTTCTGGATTGCTGCCCTGGAATTCGTACACTCGTAAAAATATTGGATATCTGCATGCTATCTCGCAAGGTGCGCGGGTCATTTATGAGTCAGACGATGACAACATTCCCTTGGACAACTGGGTAAATGAGCCTGAGTTTTTCACAAATGCTGAGCTTCTCAGTGACGCGTCATTTGTCAATATTTATTCGTATTTCACTGATAAGAAAGTGTGGCCGCGAGGAATCCCGCTGCGCTGCGTTCTCGATGCTGAGACTCCCAATGCTGCATTAGCCAATAACCTTAAGGTAGGTGTCTGGCAATTTCTGGCGGATGAAGATCCGGATGTGGACGCCATTTATCGATTGACTGTCAACGAACCGATTTATTTTAATTGGCGTGATTCTTTGGTGCTGAATCGTGATGTCTGCTGTCCATTCAATTCCCAAAACACTTACTTCCGTAAGGAAGTATTCCCCCTTCTCTATCTGCCCTCTACTGTAACGTTTCGCTTTACTGATATTTTGCGTGGATTAGTCGCGCAGCCCATCTTGTGGGCTACAGGGTATCACTTAGGATTTGGTGGTGCGACCGTTTTGCAAAAGCGCAATCCGCATGATTATTTGAAGGACTTTGAGTCTGAAATTCCTTGCTATCTTTCGGCCGACATAGTCGTTCAAGTTGCCAGAGAGGCCGTATCTCCCGAGAAGTCGATTCCCGAGAATCTGACGTCGGTCTACCAGACACTTGCTGACAAAGATATCGTTACAGCAAAGGAGCTCGACATTTTGAGTTGCTGGCTTGATTTGGTTGCTTAATGTCGATGAAAACTAAGCGGCTAAGTTGAAATCGTGGCATTAATTTCAGTCTGCATCCCAGCCTACAACCGCCCAAGTGTATTGCCCGCGTTGCTGGACTCCATCCTGAATCAGGACTTCGACGACTGCGATATTGTCATCGCTGAAGATGCTTCACCCGAGCGTCAAGCGATTGCCTTGGTAGTCGCAGATTACCAGCAACGCGTCGGCGATAAATTGAAATACCACGAGAACCTTCAAACCCTAGGCTATGACGGTAACCTTCGGCGCTTGATTGAGTTGGCAACAGGCGATTACGTGCTCTTCATGGGTAATGACGACCTGCTCGCGCCTGGTGCGCTGAGCGCCGTTGCGAATGCCGTACGAGAGCGGCAGGATGTGGGGGTAGTTCTCCGCAGTTACGCATCGTTTATCAATAATACTGAGCGGCCTGAGCAAGTGTTTCGCTACTTCAGCGAAGACCGCGTATTCCCACCGGGGCCGGATACCGTGGTGACCTTCTTTCGGCGCTGTGTCTTCATCTCCGGTATGGTCTTTAAGCGCAGCTCGGCTGCCAGGTGCGCTACAACGCGGTTTGATGGAACTCTGCTTTACCAGCAGCATCTAGCAGGGCACATTCTTGCTACAGAGTCTGGCGCGTATTTGAACCGCGTACTGTCTTACCACCGCCTGGGTGGTATTCCGGATTTCGGCGCCAGCGCCGCAGAAAAGGGCCTTTTTGTACCCAAGTTGCAAACGCCCGAGTCCTCCCTTCACTTCATGCGGGGCATGCTCGCTATTGCTAATTCTCTGGACGGCCAGGGCGGTTCCAATGTGGGCCAGCGCATCTTGCGGGACATAGGCAATTACTCTTACCCAATCCTGTCAATCCAAGCGGCGCAATCGTTTGGGACGTTCTCGCTGTATCTTTTGCAAATCATGAAGCTTGGATTCTGGCGAGTGCCACTTTTTTATGTGTATGCCATCGGGTTGCTAGTGTTAGGTCGTAGAAATTGCGACGTATTTATTGGGGTGATCAAGCGGAAGTTAGGGCGGGCCCCAATCATCGGAAGTGTTTATACCGGTAATGCGCGCCCAGTAAGTAACGAGTAAATGTCGCGTAAATTAATCGTTCGCCTGAAGGGTGGTTTGGGTAATCAACTATTCTGTTACGCGGTGGCACGGCGATTGGCGTGGGCGAACGGTGCCGAGTTGGTGCTTGATGATGTCACCGGGTTCAAATACGACTATCGTTATAAAAGGAAGTATGCGCTGAGTAATTTCCGCATTCAGGCGCGGCCGGCTAATCGCGAGGAGCAGATGGAGCCTCTGGGCCGTATTCGGCGACTTATGGCGCGTAAGACTTCATCCCTTAGGCCACTTAACCAGCGTCGCTATATCGAGCAAGTGGGGGTTGATTTTGACCCCAGTATCCTTACCCTGCGTTTGCAGGAGGGCCCAACGTACTTTGATCCATTTGGGCAGAGTGAGCAATACTTCCACGATATTCGGGAGCTTATTCAGCAGGACCTGGCGATGCATGCGCCGGCCGAACGGCTTCCTCAAGACCTTGCAGCCTGCATAAATGGAAGTGCCTCTGTGGCTTTGCACGTGAGATGGTTTGATGATGGTGCGTTCCCACAGTCGTCGAATATGTCTCAGGATTACTATGCTCTGGCGATCCAGCGGTTACTAGAAAAGGTGGATGGAGCCCACTTCTTTTTGTTTTCGGATAGGCCACAGGAAGCTTCGGCGATGTTGTCCGCTCTGCTGCGAGGGCATAACTGCACGGTAGTCCAAAGTAATGGTCCAGCGGACTCCGTTGCAATAGATTTCTGGTTAATGCGCCAATGCCGTCATTTCGTCATTGGCAACAGCACCTTTGCATGGTGGGCGGCATGGTTAGGTGAGTATCAGCATGACGGTAGTCACATATTTGCACCGGGCCGCAACGTAGATCCACAACACAGCGTGACCGCTTGGGGCTTCCCAGGCCTTCTGCCAGACCGTTGGAATATTCTGTGACAGGTATACCGTGCGTGGACGTTGTCATCCCTGTTTTTAATGGGAGTGAGACGATTCAAGCTGCAATCGCAAGCGTTTTAAGGCAGCATGGACCATGGCTGCATAAAGTGATTGTAATTGATGACGGTTCCACCGACGGCACGGCGGAGGTGGTGCAGCGTCTGGGTAACCCAGCTATTGAGGTTGTGATAACACCGAATCAAGGGGTTGCCGCTGCACGCAATGTAGGGGTGAGCAGGTCTGCCGCTGAGTGGGTCGCGTTTTTGGATGCCGACGACTTGTGGATGCCGGACAAACTTCAGACGCAGCTCGAACAGGCCCGTTTGCAAGGTGCAAATTTTGTATTCTGCTCCGCTACCCGCCTACCTGCTATGCCGTCCGGTCCGGTGTCGGCAACACAGTTAGCGCGCAGTAATTGTGTGGTGACCAGTTCCGTGTTGATCAAGCGAGAGATTTTGGAGCTGATTGGTACACCATTCACGCCGGGCATGTCCTTCGCAGAGGATTATCTTTGCTGGCTGAAGTGCGCCAGCGTGACCAGCGCGTACTATATTTCAGAGAAATATGTGGAGTACGTCCTGTCGCCGCATCCGCGCTATCGCTGGCGTCAAATTCTGACAAGCATCGCTATGCTGAATGTGCGTTATGCTGCTTTCCTAAAGGCAAGTGGTGTGCCTCAAACTCAAAGATTAGTTCTCGCGTGGACGCTTTTTCTTGGTTCCTTAAGATCCATTATTGGCATCATCAAGCGTTTTGTCAGGTCCTATCGTGCAAACAGCCAGAGAATCAGTTAGTAAGTTCCCGGAGAACTCGCGGTTGATGCGGGTTTTTCTCAGCCTGGGTCAGGTGAAGCTAGCCTGGGCATTTCGAAGATTGCATTGCCCTGTCCCGAAATCAGCCTTGGTGTTAGAGGTTGGCTCGGGCGGTAGCCCTTATGCCCGAGCCAATGTGCTGATAGACGCCTACGCTGCCACCCGTGAGCGGCACTGGGCCCCTTTCATCACGGACCGGCCTTCGGTGCTCGGCTTAGGGGAGGCCTTGCCATTCCGCGACAAGAGCTTTGACTTCGTCATTGCGTCGCACGTACTTGAGCACTCGGCTGAACCTGAGAGATTTTTATTGGAATTGCAGCGGGTTGCAAAAGCCGGTTACATCGAGACTCCCGACGCGTTCATGGAGCGCATAAACCCGTATTGGGACCACCGCTCTGAGGTTACTGTGCGCAACGGAGTGCTTGAGGTGCGGAAAAAATCATCATGGTTGCCCGACCCCGAATTAGTGGAACTTTACGAAGAGCGAGCAAAAAGGGTGATTGCGGGTGCGGTAATTCCTTCGAACCCTTTCACATTTCACACCCGCTTTTATTGGTCGAATGAAATTCCATTTCGGGTAGTTAATACTGAGGTGGATGCCAGTTGGTTGCCTCCAGAGTTAGAGCAGACAACACACATGCAAACGTCTTTGAGAGCGAAGTTGGGTCGCCTTGGACTCGGTGCGGCACGCGCGATTCTGTCGCAAACGCGGCGCAATCGCCAAATAAATTTGAAGACGTTATTACAATGCCCTGCCTGCCGTTCGCCGCAACTGAAGCGAGGTGAAAATGGTATTGCTTGTAATGGTTGTGGAAATCGGTATGCAATGGTTGCCGGCGTCCCATTAATGATAGCAACTGTTTGACTCAGAAGTCTAAGCCTTTGTGGCTGTAAAAAATAACTTGGGTATTCGCCCTTGGAATTAGCATTTTCTTCGACATAATCAATCGCGAATCCGCAAGGACATTGGCACATAATTCAACCGAGGGTTAAAGAACTTGGTATTCCATTTCATATTAGATCATCGCATTGGCGGACCCCATATTTATGTCCAGAATATTTGTCCTAAAACCTCTAGTCATGATGTTGACAGAATCATAACCACCGGTGCTGGTCCGCTAACAGACATTGCGCTGTTTCGCCTCCGCCACATTTGGACGCCATTATACTCTTTTGAGCTTATTTTAAATATTGCTCTTATATGCATACTTTCCATCCGACGGGTAGTTGGCATAACTGAAAATACCGTTTTTCATGTGCATGGCGCTGCAAATATCGCCCCGATTATCGCCGCTAGGTTGTTGGGCGTCCCGGTCTTGTGGCAAATGCATGAAACCGGCGTGGAGTTCAGGTCATTTGTAAAAATTGGTTTATGGGTCTTAAGTGGCGCAAAGCATCGGCTTGCAGTAGTTGCGCAGAAATGTGCTGAGGTATATAAACTTTCAAGCCCCGCTTTTTTGCCTGGTGCAGTGGATTCGCTGTATTGGGACCGAAATCAGCTAAATAACATTCCTAGTGTTGCGTCAGTGCATCGATCGCCATCGAAAATATTCCAAACGGGCACGGTTAGGGTAGTGGTGATCGGTAACTTAAATCCAACCAAAGGCGTAGACATTTTTTTAAAAGCATTGGTTGGTGTGGAGCGCCCCATAGACGTAAAAATTGTTGGCTCAGAACTGTCTACACATCAGCACTATTCGCAGATGTTGCACGAGGCGGCCAATGACTTAAAGACGCAGGGCCCAAACGTCAACATCGAGTTCCTAGGCTGGCAAGACCCCGCAGCGGTTCGCGAGTTGTTGGCAAATTGCGATGCGTTTGTACTTCCATCCAGAAGCGAGGCTTGCCCCTTGGTTTTGCTGGAGGCGCTGGCCATGGGTTGTCTGTGTGTGGCGTCCGACGTGGGCGACGTGCGACTGATGCTTGGCGGCGATGCCCGGCACCGTATCTTTCAACCTGGCGCGGTCGAAGAACTGCGGGACATACTTCAGACCTTAGAGAGTCCGCCGCCGCCGCCTCGTCTAAACTCGTCGTTTGTAGACGAATGGAACCTCGAGCGTGTAGCAGCGAAAATCTCCGCAATTTATGACGAACTGCGAAAACCGCCAGCCAAGTCAATGTGATTGGGCTGTTCCTGTGGCCCCCAAATAGCTTGCTGCGCGGGCCAAGTCTCTATGACCTATATCCTCGGCATCAACGCGTTCCACGGCGACTCATCCGCCTGCCTTTTGCGCGATGGCGAGATGGTCGCCGCCGCCGAGGAAGAGCGTTTCCGCCGCATCAAGCATTGGGCGGGGTTCCCGTCGAAATCCATCCAATATTGCCTGGAGTCCGCGGGTATCGGCGTAAATGACATACAGCACGTCGCGATCAACCAGGACAGTAGCTCGAATGCGGGTCGGAAGCTGGCCTACACGCTGACCAACAACCCAAGCATTGGCATGTTGCTGAGCCGCTGGCGCAACAAACGCAAGCGCGCTGGGGTGGCTGAACACCTGTCCATAGCCTTCCCCGCGCAGAACTTTCGTGGCCATGTCCACCAGATTGACCACCATGAGGCGCACCTGGCCTCGGCGTTTCACGTGAGTCCGTTTGAAAATGCCCTGGTTGTTTCAGTGGATGGCTTTGGCGACTTTGCCAGCACTGCGTGGGGCCTCGGTCACGGCAGTTCCATCGACGTGAAAGGCCGTGTTTATTTCCCGCATTCGCTGGGAATTTTTTACCAGGCTATAACGCAATTTATTGGCTTTCCGAACTACGGCGACGAATACAAGGTGATGGGCTTGGCGCCCTACGGTGAGCCGCGCTATCTTGAGCAGATGCGCAAGATTGTGTTACTGCAAGCGGATGGCACCTTCAAGTTAAACCTCGCGTGCTTTCGCCATCACAAGGAAAACATTGCCTATGAATGGGAGCAGGGAACGCCTAAGTTTGGCACCTTGTTTTCGCACGGCCTGGTTGATCTGCTGGGGCCCGTTCGTGCTGCCGATGAACCCTTGTCGCAAAGGCATTGGGACATGGCCCGCTCTGCGCAAGCCATGTACGAAGAGGCTTTCTTTCATCTTCTGAATACTTTGCATACGCGCTATCCCATGGATGCCCTGGCGCTGGCTGGTGGATGTGCGATGAACTCGGTTGCCAACGGCAAAGTGCTTTTGAAAACCCCTTTTAAGCGGCTCTACGTGCAATCTGCGGCGGGTGACGCGGGGGGGGCGATTGGCGCTGCGTATGCGGTGTGGCACCAACACCATGCTGCCCGGACCGCTGCGCATGACCACGCCTATTGGGGCCCCGAATTCAGTGACGCCGACATCGCCCAGTTGCTCCAAGACCGGCGCGCAGAGCTGTCCGCCCAGGGCTGCTCTGTAGAAGACATTGGCGATGTGGCTGTTTTGTGCGACCAAACTGCCGCAGCTATCGCCCGCGGCGAGGTTATCGGTTGGTTCCAAGGACGCATGGAATGGGGCCCCCGTGCTTTGGGTAACCGCAGCATCTTGGGCGATCCGCGCCGTGCAGACATGAAAGATATTTTGAACCTGAAAATCAAGCGCCGTGAGTCGTTCCGTCCTTTTGCGCCATCGGTGTTGCAGGAAGCGGTGTCGGAATGGTTTGAGCAGGATGCGGACGTGCCTTTCATGATGCAGGTTTATCAGATACGTGCTGATAAGCGCACGTTGATTCCAGCGGTCTGCCATGTCGATGGCTCCGGTCGCTTGCAGTCGGTGATGCGGCACACCAATCCACGCTATCACCAACTCATCCGCTCCTTCGAGGCGATTAGCGGAGTCCCCATGCTGTTGAACACCTCGTTCAATGAAAACGAACCCGTGGTGTGCCAACCGGCCGAGGCGTTGGACTGTTTTTTGCGCACCAAAATGGATGTGCTGGTAATGGGTAATTGGATGATTCGCCGTGCCGCGGCACATTGAGAAAAGGGCTGCAATGGGTCCCCGTATTTCTATCATCACCGTCAGCTTCAACAGTGAGAAAACGATTGAACGGACCTTGAAGTCTGTTGCCGGGCAGACCTATCAGAATATTGAACACATTGTCATTGACGGGGCGTCTACGGATGGCACGGTTGCGCTGATCATCCGGCATCTGGGCGCCATTGCCTACTTCCGGAGTGAGCCGGATGCAGGACTGTACGACGCGATCAACAAGGGTTTGCAAATAGCCAAGGGTGATGTCATTGGATTGATGCACTCCGATGATTTTTTTATCGACGATGGCATCTTGGCTGAGGTTGTAAAGCAGTTTGTGCAGGGCGACCTAGACGGCGTTTATGGCGATGCTGCATTTTTCCGCCCACATTCGCCGGAAAAAACGCTACGGCTTTATTCCTCGGCCAGGTTTTCACCAGATCGTTTAAGTTGGGGCTGGATGCCAGCCCACACCACTTTGTATCTGCGTCGGGCGGTGTACGACAGGCTTGGCTGCTTCAAGACAGACTATGCAATAGCGGCGGATTTTGACTTCGTATGCCGTGTGTTTCTCCAGAGGGATATTCATGTCCGGTACCTACCGAAAGTGCTGGTCAAAATGCAGACCGGCGGTACCAGTACCAGTGGCTTCAGGGCGACGATCCGGCTAAACCAAGAAGTTCTGCGTGCCTGCCGGGAAAACGGTCTCCAGACCAATATGTTCAAAATTTTGTCCAAATACCCGGCCAAGTTTCTCGAACTGCTGGCCGGATGAAAGTTCTGGTCACAGGCGCGAGCGGATTCATTGGCAGAAGCCTAGTTGCCTATTTGTTGGCACGTGGATGCGGCGTGGTACCCGTTGTTCGCCGGGCCAGTGGGATACCCAATGAACGTGTGTTGAACCTGGAAGATGGCGATGCTTGGCGAATTGCATTGGAGGGCTGCGACAGTGTGGTTCACCTGGCGGGTAGAGCGCATGTCATGCGTGAAACTGCCGCAGATCCAGCACAAGCTTTTACCACCGGGAATGTAGACAACACCCTCACCGTGGCGCGTTATGCCGCAGCGGCTGGCATACCGCGTTTTGTATTTCTCAGCTCGGTCAAAGTCAACGGCGAGCGCACCCAGCCCGGACAGTGCTTTCATGCCGACGACCAACCGGCCCCACAAGATGATTACGCACGCTCGAAGCTTTCAGCCGAAGAGGCACTGTTGGAGCTTTCCGCCCGAACGGGACTAGAGGTCGTGGTGATCCGACCACCGCTTGTCTACGGACCAGGTGTGAAAGGCAACTTTGCCCAGCTGATCCGCTGGGGTACTGGCCGGATACCCCTTCCGCTAGGAGCAATAGATAATGCGCGCTCCATGATTGCCTTGGACAACCTGCTTCAATTTGTGCATCTGTGCGCAAACCGCGCTGCATCGCCGAAGGCTGCGAACCAGGTATTTTTAGTTGCTGACGGACCGGCGTTATCGACCACGCAGCTTTTGAAAAATGTAGCGACGGCTTATGGGCGGGGGCCTTGGCTTGTACCGGTTCCGACTACCCTGTTGCGCTGGATGGCCCGCTTCCTTGGCAAGTCTGGTGCCGCGGACAAGTTGCTCGGATCGCTGGTCGTCAGCGACCTGAAAGCCCGCGCCCTTTTGGGCTGGAAGCCCTCAACGGGCCCGAATGAGCAGCTTCGGAGAATGCATGATGGAGCGCGCTAAGTGAACTTGTCCTTAGCCCGCGTGATCGTACTGACCCCTGTCTTTGAAGATGTGGCCGTCTTTGAAATGCTGTTGCGTGAACTGAGCGCTGCCGTACCGGAGGGCCTTTACGTGGTGGCAGTTGACGATGGTTCGGTACTGCATCCGCTGACCACACAGTTGCACGAACAGTGCGCCGTGCCGGGTGCGGTTCTAACTTTGAAGCGCAACGTAGGACACCAACGCGCAATCTCGGTCGCGCTGCGATGTATCGCACCCCATATTCATGCAGGACAGAAATTGGTTGTGATGGACTCGGATGGGGAAGACGTTCCGGCCGATGTGCAGACCTTGTTGTCATCCTTGGGGACGACTCCGCTGGATGTGGTGGTCGCCAAGCGCGCCAACCGGGCGGAGGGTCTGGTGTTCAGAACTTCTTACTATGTGTACAAGCTGCTCTTTCGCACCCTGACCGGCCGCCCGATTGCATTTGGTAACTTCATGGCGATGCACGAAGGCGCGGCACGGCGGTTGGCCTGCATGCCCGAATTGGATCTGCATCTGGCGGCAACCGTACTGGCGTCTAAGTTGCGTGTCGGTCATTGTGCGCTGGATCGGGGTGCCCGGTATGCGGGGCAGTCCAAAATGAATTTTGTGACCTTGACATTGCACGGGTTCAGAGCGTTGATGGTGTTTACCGAGGATGTGCTGGTCCGCGTGAGCTTGGCCTGTGTTTTGGTTGCGGGTATGTCCGTGTTGTTGGCTTTGATCGCCGTGGGTCTGAAATTGACGGGCTATTCCTCGCCGGGTTGGTTCTCCGTTGCTTTAGGCGTTTTGGTGCTGATCTTTCTGCAGACGGGAACCATCAGCTTGATGACGCTTTTGCTGACCGGTGTGTCCCGCGGCAAACTGGCCGTGCATCCGGAAGACCACCTGATGCTGGTCGAGCGCACGGCTGAAGCCCGGTGAGCACGGTACACTTTCAGCGCGCGGCGGCTGCTCGCTTGCTACGCTATGTCCTCAACGGATTGCTGGCCACAGGCGTGCATTACGTCGTCTTGCGCGTGTTGATTAACCCACTCGCGGTGCGGCCGATCGGTTTGGCGAATCTCGTGGCTGCGATCACCGGAACCGCAGCTTCGTTTGTCGGGAACCGCAAATTTGTTTTCAAGGCGGTGAACGCCCCGGTGCAAAAGCAGGCCATACATTTTGCGCTGCTGTATGCGATCCTCGCAGTCATCCACAGTGCGTGCATGTACCTGTGGTGCGACATATTGAACCGGGATTACCAAATTGGTTTTTTGCTGGCTACCGGGCTCCAGTTTTTACTCAGCTATATTTTCAATAGCAGGGTGGTATTTAGAAACCCGCACAATGCACCAAACCCGCTATGACCGCTGCAGCAACCACCAAAGGCCAATCACCAACCCGCCTGCTGGGCCGCATCGTTGCAGCGGCAGCACTTTTCTTGCTTATTTTCGGCGCTATCCATTACGTTCATTTCCGCTTCATGTTGGTAAATGTCGTGTTGTTTTCCGCGGTATTGGATGGCTTGTTGGCGACGTTGATAACCTGCATTGTCTTATTTACGAACCGGTTCTTCGAAGCAGTTCAAACCAGTGAAAAGATGTTGCTTTCGGTTATTTTTTTGTTGACCAGTTATACGCTTGCCTTGTCGATTCCTGCCGTTATTGACCGTTCCCTCTCGTTTTATATTTTGGAGAAACTCCAACAGCGTGGCGGCGGCATCTTATTGAATCGAATGCCCGATGTGTTCACCCAGGAATATATGAAGGAACACCACCTGGTGGATATTCGAATAACCGAGCAAATGGAGGCTGGAACGGTGGTCGTTAGCGATGGTTGCGTCCGTTTGACGCCCTGGGGAAATACCATGGCAACTGCCAGTCGTTTTTACCGCCTGCATTTTTTGCCAACCCGTCGGCTTTTGATGGGTACTTACTCAGCGGCCTTGGTGGATCCGTTCCAGGGTGACCAAGGTATGAAAGATTACACCTGTCATTGACACCCATTGTTCTACCCGACTGAATTCCTTTCATTGGTCCTCCTGATCGCTTTCCTTGCCCTATCGTTTGTTGCGATAAGCGGTTGGGGTGTGGTTTTTGGCAGCTTGCTCGGGCAGCCTGCCGGACGTGTAGCGGGAATTGCAGACTTTTGGCTGGGATACGTGTTCTCGCTGATCGCCGTTGAGTTTCTCAATTTGTGGATTCCGATCGACTGGCGAATCAGCCTGATTTTTTTTGCGGCAGGACTGGTTTTCTTTGTTCAGACTCAACTGCCAAATTGCCGGCATGTGCTGGCTGTTGGCCATCAATGGGCCTCGTCTGCGTGGACCACATGGCCCGTATTACTGGCGTGCGTATGTTTCGGAATCTTGGCGTGCTTTTGGGCCATGGCCATGCCTATCAACGAAGACTCTTGGACTTATCATTTCCAGTCAATTCGATGGATCAACGAGTACCCCGTTATTCCAGGCTTGGGGAATCTCCATGGCAGATTGGCCTTTAACCAAAGTCATTTCGGGTTTTTGGCCTTAAACAATTTCTTCCCCCTTTGGAATAAGGGCTATGCCGCGGGTGGCCTGCTGTTGTTGCTAGCGGGTTTACTGACTGCTGCTTCGCTGATCCTGCGCGAGATACCGTTCAAAAAGCTCTTGTTCGTTTTGTTGCTGGTTGTTGTCGAGCCCATGGCCAAATATTCGGCTTCGCCAAGCCCGGACTTTGCCGTGAGCCTCGTTCAGATCGTTGCCTCACTCTATCTGGTGTACCTGCTCCATCCAAGTCCTAACCATGCGTCACAGCGGGAGACCGATTTTTTGGTGGCGATGTGCCTGGGTGCGGCACTCTGTAGTTTGAAGCTGTCAGGTCTGGTGTTTGCGCTCGCTCTCGGTTGCGTCTCGCTGTGGTCAATCAGAGAGACCGTGTTGGAAAATAAAAAGTTGCCAATAAGGCTTTTTTCAATCCTGTTATTTTTTGGACTCCTTCATCTATTGAGAGGGGTCATCGCATCCGGCGTGCCTTTGTATCCCAGCACACTGGGTTCATTTGTGCAGTTCGATTGGTCGGTTCCAATCGAGCGGGTTCGCAACGAAGCAGCGTGGATTTACAGCTGTGCCAGAACGGGTAGCCCGTGTCAGGATCCGGTACGGATGGCGCCGGATTGGAGTTGGGTGAGCGGTTGGTGGTCTGTTCGCGTGCCCGATCACGCAAAGACTTTGTTTTTTGCAAGCCTTGCGGCAAGTGGTGTGACGATATGGGCCAATATGCGCTGCGGTGAGCCCTCCCGCCCCGCACTGTTGCGGGATTGCATGTTGATGGCGCCCTTTCTGGGCGCTATGGTGTTCTGGTTTTTCAGCGCCCCGGATGTGCGATTTTTGGGCCGCTTGCTGGAGCTGATGTTCGCTGTCAGCGTCTGGTCCATGGTGTGCGGTTTGGACCGGCTCAGGATTGGTATCGGCGCTGATGGGGCGCGTTGGTTGTCGATTGCGCAGAAACCTTGGCAGCGATTCCACTTTACAGCGGTGGCTCTATGTCTGGTGGTTATTTTCTGTGTGCGGTTGTTGCCGGTCCCACGGTTGACCTGGCCGGCTCTGCCGCAGGCCGCGACCAGTGAGGTCAGATCGGACAGCGGTGTTTCTGTATACGTTCCCGCTGACGGATCCTGCTGGTTTCATCCGCTGCCCTGTACGCCCTCGGCGGATCCAAAATTGCAATACCGCGAGCCGTTCAGGGACGATCCCCTGGCATCTGGTTTTCGTATCCGTGAAAATCCGTGAGTGCCAGCTATGAAAAGGGCTTTAGACTGCTCTTTGGCAATCTGTATCAGCGCAGCTGTGTTGCCGTTCGCCATGTGCATAGGAATATGGGTGCGCGTTACGTCCCCCGGTCCCGCGATCTACTGGTCAGACCGCGTGGGGCGGCACAACCGGATTTTCAAAATGCCCAAATTCCGTACCATGCGGGTTGATACACCTGCTGTGGCGACGCATTTGTTGGCCGATCCCGATAAGGCACTCACTCCCATCGGCTCGTTTCTGCGCAGAAGCAGTCTTGACGAGCTACCTCAGCTTTGGAGTATTTTGAAGGGTGATATGAGTTTTGTTGGCCCGAGGCCGGCCCTATTCAATCAATATGACCTTATTGCTCTGCGAACCCAATATGGGGTTGACGCATTGGTTCCTGGTTTGACGGGCTGGGCGCAAGTGAATGGCCGTGACGCTTTGTCTATTTCGGATAAAGTGCAATTTGACTTGCAATATCTGCAAAGGCGGTCATTCTTGATGGATATACAAATACTTTACATGACCTTTGTCAAAGTTATTAGCCGCGCAGAAGTATCACATTGAATTTAAATACCGTTATAATGCGCTACCTTATCAACTTCAGGAGTAACGAATGGGTAATCTGATCGATATTCAATCGCAAATCGAAAAGCTTCAAAAGCAAGCGAACGACATCAAAGCAAAAGAATTCACCGCCACGGTGCAAGAAATCCAGTCCAAGATGCAAGCGTTTGGTATTACTTTGAAAGATTTGCAATCCACGAAAGGTGCCAAAGGCGGTCGCGGTAAAGCAAAGTCCTCTCCCGACAAGGCTCCCAAAGCTGCCAAAACCCCCAAAATACGCAAGGCCAGCGCTCCTGTCGCTGCCAAATACCGCGGCCCCAATGGTGAAACCTGGTCCGGGCGCGGTCTGATGCCCAAGTGGTTGTCCGCTTTAGTCGCGCAGGGACAGAGCAAAGAATCTTTCAGCGTTGCAGCATCGCACGCTTGATGTAGCCGAGGCCCGGCACGGCCCATAAAAACGCCCCGTTTCCCGGGGCGTTTTGTTTTCAGACGCAGGCCCACCACAAGTAACCGCACCTCAATGCGCGATTTCATTTTGCAGTTGCCCCGTCCGGTCAAGCAATTGACCGTCTTGGGGATTGACGTCCTGTTGTCATTGTTGGCCACCTGGGCGGCGTTCAGTTTGCGGCTGGATATGTTGCACATTCCTTCCGGGCCACAGTGGCTGGTGTACTTAATTGTGCCGTTTTTACCGCTGCCGATATTCGCGCGTTTTGGGCTGTATAGGGCGGTATTTCGGTATTCCGGCTATTCGGCTTTGGTGGCCACAGGATACGCTGTATTCTGGTATGCGGTGCTGCTGACAGTGGGTTTGCTATTTCTGCGCATTCCTGGTGTACCGCGCACCTTGGGGATATTACAGCCCCTGATATTTTTGATATTGGTAAGTATCAGCCGCGCGCTAGCCCGCTTCTGGCTGGCCAATACATTTTCAGCCGATCAACATTCCCCGAAACGGTTGCTGATTTATGGTGCGGGTGCGGCTGGTGTGGAGACCGCCGCTGCCTTGTCGATGTCGCGCCAATACAAACTGGTGGGGTATGT
>Ga0136644_10001660_pt1 | contig 17525 bp, 18 predicted proteins | sample C_130820_EF_Meta_FD_94780 | JGI IMG/M metagenome (GOLD analysis project Ga0136644, IMG submission 94780) | Freshwater microbial communities from Lake Croche, Canada to study carbon cycling - C_130820_EF_MetaG (v2) (version 2) | ecosystem: Environmental > Aquatic > Freshwater > Lake | place... | reverse complement strand
GAATTGCCAAGCTGTTACCCCATTTAGATACGATCATGATGCTCCCCTTATAAAGATATACATATTATAATGTATATCTTTTTGAAGACCAGCATCATTAAAGACGGCTTTGAGTAGAGTTTTAAAAGGCCCCTTCAATTACAATGACAGATTAGGGCCCATAGCTCAGTTGGTTAGAGCAGAGGACTCATAATCCTTTGGTCCCAGGTTCAAGTCCTGGTGGGCCCACCAATGAAATCAATGACTTAGCGTGAGAGCGCTAGGTCATTTTTTATTAATGTGTAGTCGGTGTGTAGCAAATATCACCACTAAGCTCCAATAGAGATAGGGCTCATGCTTGGAGCAATCAACTACTTGTAGATTGTGTTGTGCAGGTGATGAAAGACTGCTATCGGCTAATAAGAGAGTTAATGTGTTCAATTAAGAGCGCCGTACGTTCGAATAATACCGGGCAGGTCAAAAACTGAAAAATGCTGGGTATCAATCTAAGCTGTTCAATTGTTGGCTATTTAGATCATTGCTTGAGAATGAGTAGTATGAGGATGTCTTATATAAGCATCCTACCCGCTCCTAATTATTCTTTAAGGCCAAATTATTTCTAGCGATAAATTGAATCAATAAATTGACAGTAGCATCTGGCTGCTCTTGTTGAACCCAATGACCTACATTTTTTAAATTTAGAGATAAGGGCGTGAAATGGACTGAGGCTTATAACGCTCCCAGAAGCAGGGTAAACGGTGCTCAGGAAATCTTCGCCTACTAGCTGAAGACAGACTCAAGATCTTCTCAACCTGTAAGCATTGGCTTAGAACCATTCCCTAACTGCCGCCCGATTCATTAAATCTAGAGTACGTAGATGCTGATGCAGAGGATCATGCCTGGGATGCAACTAGGTATGGAGTAATGCGGGCTAGAAGGATTGAAAATAATTGATGAATTCAATCTTCCTCATAGATTAGCTATTTTGATTTAAAAGTAATGTACCTACTCCTAATATGATCAGGGAAATACCTAGAATTTCTTTAGCGGATATTTTCATTACAAAAATACGCCAAGCTAGCATCTGTGAAAATAAAATCTCTATTAAGCCTAGGGTTCTTACATTGGCGGCTGATGTTAAGGCAAAGCCTAAAAACCAACCACTTGATGCTAAGGCACCTAACAGTCCGCCTAAAAATGAAATTCGCCAAAGTTTAAAAGTTTGCATCAAATCAGATCGATTAAAGAAATACATCCAGGTACTTAGTGCAATAGCTTGAATACCAAGACTAAAAGATAAGGACCATGACGCATTCATCACAATATTCCCACCTTCAATTGATAGAATTGCCCCTCTAAATGATACTGCTGCAATAGCGAAAAAAATCCCGGATGATAGACCCATCAGGATGGGATAAAGGCTTAATTTTCGAGGACCGCTATGAGGGCTATGCGCTATCACGATAACGCCGACGGTTGCCACAATGATGCCGATGATTGATAAAAAGGATAGTTGGTCATTCAGAATGATAATTCCAAAGATTGCAACTTCAATTGGCTCTGCCTTTGTTAATGCTGTTACTACAACAAGGCCTCTGTAACGCATTGCACCGAGCATGAGATAAGTAGCAAATATCTGAGAAAAAGCCCCTGCGATTACGAATAAAATAAAACTGTGGTTTATTGTTGGTATTTCTGATTTAGTCGCAATAAAGACTGCTAGGGTGATAATGATGGCAACTGGGAAGCCATACAAGAAACGAACAAGGGTTGCTCCAATAGTTCCTAATTGCTCAGTTAGATGGAGTTGAATTGCATTGCGACCGGTTTGGAGCCCCGCAGCAATAATGGTTACGGGAATCCATGCCCAAGTGAGGTCGCCCATTATTACCCTTATTTTTAAATAAATAATTTTTAAGAATCATACAGAGAAATATTTTGATAATGCAATCGAAAATTTTATTTTTAGATTTTGATGGGGTGCTGCACTCCCTGGGCGCATCCAAGAGTGATCTTTTTACTAGATGCTCTTATCTTGAGGATTCTTGTTCAAATTACCCTTTTGGAATTGTTATCACCTCAAATTGGAGAATTACCAATACGATTGATGAGATGATTTTAAGGTTGCCACCCAATATGAGAAGTAAGGTAATAGGTGTAACTAAAGTACTTCAGGAAAAGAAGCACAAAAGATTTCAAGAGATAAAAAACTATCTTGAAGACAATAAATTATATGATGTGAACTGGAGAGCGCTTGACGATAGTTACTGGGAGTTCCCAAATACTTGCTCGAACTTGATTAGATGTAACCCAAATGTAGGTATCACTGTAGCTGAACAGGTCAAGATAGTTCATTGGCTAAGCTATCAATCTTCTTAGCATCCGTCACTTGTTTTGCTGCCCAACGATAAATATCGTTTTCATAAATATGTTTTCGCAATGACAGCATTCTTATACGAGTTTCTTTAACACGCATATTAATCGCGGTATTTAAAGCTTCTATTGAGCTGTGTAGATCTAATGGATCAAATAGGATTGCATCCTCCAGCTCTTCTGATGCTCCTGCATACTTTGATAACACGAGGACGCCCATCTCATCCTCTCTTGCTGCTATAAACTCTTTGGCCACCAGATTCATTCCATCTCTCAGGCTAGAAACTAACAAAAAATCGGCAGCCCTATAGTGTTGAGTTAAAAAGATGTTATCCAACTCTTGTGTTACCAGAATGATTGGGGCCCAAGTTTTGGTGCTCAATTTCTGATTAATACGATCAATGTGTTTTCTTACAGACTCCTCATAATCAGAAAACGCCTTGATATTACTTCGGGTAGATATACATATTTGTAAAAAAACGAGTTTTTCTTTTAATTCAGGCCTTAATGCATAAAGTGCTTCTATGCTTTGAAGTCGCTCAGCAATTCCTTTGGTGTAATCAAATCTATCAATACTTAGACCTAAAATGATTTTTGTATTTAGTTGATATAAGCCACTAATCCCTTTGTAGGAATCCATCGGCTTGTTGATGATTTTGTCACTGATCGGCCACTTAACCGCTGCGGGGTAATGACTGATGTGAGGGGTCTGAAATTGGATTTGCTCTTTATCAGGTAGAAATTTTCTTAAGGCTTTATTAAACCGAATTGAGTCAGTTTTTGTTTGAAATCCAAGATTATTCGAATTCACAAGGCTTTGTACAAGCTGCTCCGCCCACGGACAGAGCTGCAATTGCTCTAAGCTTGGCCAGGGAATATGCCAAAAAGAAATAATGACTGCTCGGGGGATAAGTTTGCGTAGAAGTTCTGGCAATAAAGCCAAGTGATAGTCATGAATAAATATCAGCGGAGACTCACAACCCTGGTTTTTGTTAAATATCGCGTCTGCAAATTCCTGATTTATTTTTCTGTAGGCTTCGAAGTCAGACGCTTCAAAGACGGGTTTGACAATCACATCATGGCACAGCGGCCACAATCCTTGATTACAAAAACGGTTGTAGCAATCATTATTTAGTTGAAATTCAAGGTTTTTGGTACCTTGCTCATCATTGTTTTTGATGGTCGAGATGGATATCCATGTGCCTCCGAATCTCGCTTGAAGTGGTCTGATGGTGCTCACCACACCACTTGCCGATCGCTCTTCTCCAGTGTTTGATACAAAAAATAGTGTTTTGTAACCCCTGATTTGATTCATTTCGTTATTAGGGAAAGACATAGATTCTTGATTCAATTTGCGGCTTTACCTTTAGATATTAGATCAATTTTGACTTGAGTTTTTCTCAACTAAAAAAGAAAAAAAGTCGATTGACTAATTTTTCTCTTCTCCCAATAATGACCGATACATAGAATAAATGGTGAATTTATGGAGATAGTTCGTAATTTTTGGAGTTCTGATACGTCCCCGAAATTATTGGGCAGCAAGAACTTAAGCTCAAACGAAATTATCTTTCCGCCACTTCCAGACGATTCACCCATCGCCCAATTATACGTATTAGAAAAGTTGGAGCCAATCGGGGTGCTCTACACCTTCACCATTATTCACCCAAGTACTAAATCTGGAATGCCCCCATTTTCTTTGGGCTTCGTTGATCTACAGTCCAGTAAGGCCAGAATTTTTGGTCGATTAGTACAAGAGGGCAGGCCAAATATTGGAGATTTATACCGCATCGATCAGGATGCGGAATTTGGTTACGTTTTTAAACTAATGGATAGTAATTAAATGAGCAAAGCAAATATATATATTGAGGGTGTTGCGATGACCCGCTTTGATCGACAACCATCCACTCTTGCGCCTGAGTTAGCGCAAAAAACGATCTTGCAGGCTGTAAGTGATGCCAATTTAGCCTTGAAAGACATAGAGGCAGTTTACTGCGCCAATGTATTTGGAGGCATGATACTAGGTCAATTAATTGTACGAGATTTATGCTTGAATGGAATCCCTGTTTACAACATTGAGAATGCCTGTGCTAGCGGTGCCACAGCGGTTCATTTGGCACGACACGCCCTGTTTTCTGGCCAATATAAAACAGTGCTAGTTGTTGGCATTGAGCAACTCACTCAGCTTGGTGGCGGAACTATTCCCCTTCAATTGAATGATCATAAGACACGACTGTATTCAAACTCTGGAATGGTGCTTCCATCTATTTACGCTGCCAGAGCTACCAGATACTTATATGAAAGGGGAGAGCCCTCGGAGCTTCTGGGAGAGGTAGCTGTTAAAAATCGTTTTAATGGTTCTCTTAATCCATATGCGCAACAAACTAAACCAGTCACGCTTGAAGAGGTAATGTCCTCCCGAATGATTGCTGACCCACTAACGTTGATGCAATGCTGTCCATCCCAGGTAGATGGAGCGGCCTCTCTTGTTCTAAGCACTGATCATCAGAATGGCCGTAAACCCGTTTCGATATTGGCCTCTATAGTCCAGTCTGGAATTCAGGAAAAATCAAACGACGATATATTGGATGCTGAAATCACTGCGAGAGCTGCTAATTTAGCCTATCAAGAAGCTAGTTTGGGTCCAAAGGATATCAATGTAATAGAGCTTCATGATGCATTCACCATTGCCGAGCTTATATATTACGAGGCATTAGGATTCGCTGCCCACGGGGAGGGTGCCTCTCTTCTCCGTTCTGGTGCAACCAAAATTGGCGGGTCATTGCCAGTAAATCCAAGCGGTGGACTCTTGGCTAAAGGCCACCCCCTTGGCGCAACTGGAGTTGCCCAAATGGTCGAGTTGACTTGGCAATTAGAAGGTAGGGCCGAAAAACGGCAAGTCAATAATCCTAAAATTGCACTCGCTCAATGCACTGGGGGTGGGATAGCTGGTGTTGATCATGCCGCTTCTTCAGTACATATTTTAGGAGTTTAAAAAATTATTACAAACGACAAAAAAGTAGCCTTGATAACCGGTGCAGCCCAAGGAATCGGTCTAGGAATCGCAACTGCACTAGCTGAGAGTGGCGTGAGTGTGGTTTTGGTTGATAAAGATGAAATGAAGCTAGATCAGGTTGTGGAAGCTTTATCAACGAATGATCGAAAAGTTATTGGAGTTATGGCTGATGTAACAAAAGAGACTGATGTCCAAAATGCCATAAATGAAACGATTGGCTGGGGTGGTCAGATTGATTACTTAGTCAATAATGCCGGAATGGTTAGGGATAAAAGATTGCTTAACTTAACTGAGCAAGATTGGGATGATGTTATTAATGCGAACTTGAAATCGCAGTTCTTATTTTGTAAGGCGGCAATCAGAGAAATGATTCCTAACTCGTTTGGAAGAATTGTGAATATTTCATCCAGAGCGTGGTTGGGTGGTTTTGGGCAGTCAAACTATTCAGCTGCCAAAGGTGGTGTTGTAAGCCTAACTAGAAGCTTAGCCATTGAGTTTGCATCAAAAGGAATTACTGTGAATGCAATTGCACCAGGAATTATTCAAACCCCATTATTTGACTCATTTGATGTCTCAGTACAAGATAAGCTCAAAAATACGGTTCCAGCGAAACGAATAGGTACGGCAGAGGATGTTGCGTATGCAGCTTTGATGTTCCTCAATCCAGCTGCATCGTACATTACTGGTCAAGTTCTTTATGTTTGCGGTGGGAGAAGTCTCTCATCCCCCAGTGTTTAGGTTTCATCATGATTAATTACAGAATCATTAATTCAGCTGGGCTGATCACTATCAATAGGCCCCAAGCTAAAAACGCCCTTGACATTGATACCTTGACTCAATTGCGAGAATCATTGATCTCTGCAAGAGACAACAAACTGATTAAAGCAATTATTCTTACTGGCGAAGGAGAGGACTCCTTCTGTGCTGGCGCAGACCTTAAGGCATCTACAAATTCAACAACCAGTTATGCCGAAGCCATTTTTCAGGAGACAAATCAAGCTGCATTAAATGGGCTTTATATTCGCTTGATTGATTTAAGTGACATTAAATTATATAAACCAATAATTGCGGCAATAAATGGCTATTGCCTTGGTGGCGGATTAGAGTTGGCGTTGCAAGCAGATATCCGAATTGCATCTAAAAATGCCTTATTTGGGTTACCGGAATCAAAGGTAGCTTCAATTCCGGCAATTTCCGGATTGCATCGCTTGCTCAAAGCGATTCCCCCCGCCTATGCGATGAAGATGGCACTTACTGGAAAGCCAGTTAATTCTCAAAAGGCTACTGAGATTGGGCTCATTACAGATGTGTATGAACAGGAAGCATTGTTAACTGAAGCATTAAAAATTGCAGAAGAAATAGCTGCAAATGGTCCCCTAGCTATCCAAGCCCTTAAGAAGTTAGCCACATTGACTGCTCACTTAAGTGATTCAGATGCCCAGCACCTCACGGAACTTTATTGGGGCATTTTGAGAGATACCGAGGATAGGGTAGAAGGTCGAAAAGCATTTGCAGAGAAGCGTCTGCCTATATATAAGGGGAGATAGTAATGACTAATATGTGCCCAGGCCCACTGAACGGTAAAAAATTAATAGAGGTTGGGCATATGTTGATGGGGCCTTACTGTGGTATGTTGCTTGCGGATTTGGGGATGGAAGTGATCAAAATTGAGCCACCTTTGGGTGACATTGCCCGCACATTAGGCCCACACAATATTGATGGCCACAATGCCTATTTCGTCAGCTTAAATAGAAATAAAAAAAGTATTTCATTGGACTTAAGGAGTGAAACAGATCAAAAGATTTTTCATTCGATGGTTGCTACAGCTGATGGCTTAATAACGAATTTAAGACCTTCTGCGATTAAGTCATTGGGCCTTACATATGAAAGCCTAAAGCATATCAATCCAAAAATTGCATGTGTTGCTTTAACTGGCTTTGGTTTAGAGAGCGAACAGTCAGAAAGACCCGCCTATGATTACGTGATACAGGCTATGACTGGAGTGATGAGTCTGACCGGTGAGCCAAATGGTCCTCCCACCAAAGCTGGCTATTCAGCTGTTGATAATTCAGCAGGAATTATGGGTGCAGTAGGGCTGCTTGCAAGGTTGGTCGAAGGAAAGGGTGGCCAGGTTGACATTGCAATGCACGATGTGATGTTGTCACAATTAAACTATCTTGCGGGCGCATTATTAAATGCAGAGGAAGAGCCAGAGCGTCAATCTTTATCTGCACATCCGTATATAGTTCCAGCGCAAATATTTCAGACTTCTGATAGTTGGGTCACATTATTCATAACGCACGATACTTTTTGGGAAATTTTTTGTCAAAAAGTCAATAAACCGGAATGGGTTCATGATCCAAAGTTTTCTACTATGAAGCAAAGAGGCATTAATAGAAAAGAATTGATCGCTCATTTAGATGGCCTAATGAAAACAAAAAGCTCTCAGGATTGGGAGGAGCTATTAATACCTTCAGGGATTGTAGTTTCTAAGATTAAAAATCTCAGACAGGCTCTGGAGTCATCGCTCGTTAAAAACAGGGAAATGGTGGTTAAGCTTGAAGATGCAGATTCAAATTTCCTTGCAGTTGGAAATCCCATTAAAAATTACGGCTACAAAACACAATACTATGTATCGCCAATGCTCAATGCTGACTATCCAACCAATTTAAATCATGATTGAACAAGCCCCAGACCACCTTAATCCCATTCTGGAAAGAATTGAAGGTTTTTACCATGATGAAGTCAAGCCTAGAGAATTAGCTCTTGGATCGCGTTTACGAAATAGTCTCGAATATATTGACCACAACGGAAAATTACATCCAGAAATTCAAGCTGCTAGGCGTGAAATCATGCGTGCCTCAGGTTTGGCCAAGTTATTTTCTCTCCACTTACCCGTCAATATTGGAGGCGGAGGATTATCCAGAACAGAAATGTTTTTTATTGAGGAAAAAGTGTATTCCTATGGAATTGATCTTGCGCCTGGAATTCTTTCTTGGACAGACGGAGCCACTCCCCGTTTGATTTTTGTTAAAGAGGAGTTAAGAGGGCAATACGTTGATCCATTAGTCAAGGGTGAAAAAACAGCATGCCATGCCGTAACTGAGCCGGAGGCCGGATCCAACCTATTTGATATGAAAACCAATGCCGTTAAAAAAGGCAAAAAATGGGTCCTAAACGGACATAAAGCCTATATTACCAATCCATTTGAGGCAGATATCGTTAATGTTTTGGTTAAAACAGAGCCGGACATGGGTAAGCGCAGTTTTAGTTATTTTCAATTTGAAAGCAAGGATTATCTAAACAAAGGTTTTAGGCATGGACGATTAAATAGGACCATGTTTGATGATGGGCTTACTGGGGAATTGCATTTTGAAAATCTTGAGCTCCCTGAGGAGGCTTTAATCGGTGAGGTTGGTCAGGGGTTTGAGATTGCTCTAACCTCAATTAATTGGACCAGAACTAGAAGGGGCGGAATGTGTTCAGCATGGTCTAAGTTGCTAATTGATAAAAGCTTGGATCGCTTGAAATCCAGAGTTGTTGGCGGTAAGCCGCTCGGAAGAAATCAAGGTTTGCAATGGATGATTTCTGATATGTATTTAGACTGGTTTAGCGCAAGATCTTCATCTTTGAGCTGTTTAAGAGAAATTGAAAAATTTGGCCCATGGTGGGACACAAAAAGACCCGCTGAGCAAATCCGCTTGTTTGCTATGATGAAAATCATTAATGATGAGGCATTTTATCGCGTGGCTGACAAGGCTTTACAGCTTCATGGCGCTGCTGGAATCATGAAGGATACAGTTGTCAATAAGCTTTTCCAGATTGCAAGAAATCTACGCATTCCAGGTGGAACTGATGAGTCGCAGCGAAATACAATTGCTGAAACTTTAGGTTTGAATTCGAATATGTCATGAAAAAGATTTTATTAATCCTTTTAGACGGCATTGGAGATCGTATATATGGCGAACTGGATTACCTTACACCCCTTGAGTTTGCAAAAACCCCAAATCTAGATTTAATAGCCAGTAAAGGTGCTTCTGCCTCGGTATATCCGATTAATCCTGGATTCGTACCCCCATCTGAGTTGGCGCATTTCCATCTTTTTGGTTACGAAAATACGCACTATCCTGGCAGGGCGGTTTTAGAAAGCCTGGGGTATGGTGTTATTCCGCCAAGAGATGTTCCCGTTGTCCATTTGGGATTGAGAAATGTAAAGATGAATGATGGTGAGTTCTCAATTACACCATGGTGGCCGAGTACAGAAGGTCAGGATGCTTTAGAGCTCATTAAATCCATCTCTACTTTTGAATCAAATGGAGTAGTTTTTGAAGTCCAATATATTGGTAATTCCGACTCTTTACTAATCATGCGAAATGGTTCTGAGGAGATTACTGATTCTGATCCATTCATGCATACAGGACAGCCCGTTTTAAAAATATTACCTCTAAATTCAAAGGCAGAGGCAGTGAGGACTGCTGATGCTCTCAACAATTACCTGCTGTGGGCTCATCAAGTGTTATCTCGCCACGCTGTCAATATCGAAAGAGTGCGAAATGGCAAGCTCCCTTTAAATATGGTGGTGACAAAATGGCCAGGCAGAGATCAAAGCCTCATTGGTTTTGAGGGGTTAAATGGCTTGAAGGGAAAGATCTTGGCATCTGCACCAATGTACAAAGGGATGGCGAAAGTTTTTCAAATGGATTATGGCGATATGTTGGAGCATGAAGAGGATCCGGCACTCGAAATCTCTGAAAAACTTGATGCTGCGTTTCAAGCATTCTCAGGTGGTTGTAATTTCGTTCACTTGCATACAAAAATTGCAGATGAGGCCGCACATTCACATTCCCCATTGGCTAAGGCGAATGCCATTAGCGCTCTTGATCAAGGGTTGAGTGGATTATGGAATTGGCCGAATCTGGAGGATTACATCATTGCCATTACAGCAGATCATTCAACCCCTAGTCATGGTCCTATGCTGCATTCCGGAGAATCTGTACCCCTCTCAATAATGGGTCAGGGTGTCAGAGTAGACAGGATAAATGAGTTTTCGGAGAGATCAGCCGTGCACGGGTCTCTTGGACAATTATGCAGTAGAGATGTAATGCCAATTTTGTTAAATGCCGCTAATAGGTCACGTTTTTTAGGCGGCAGAGCTACCGCATATTCTGGATATGGTCTAAGTAAATATATTCCACTAAAAGGTGAATATGAAAAAATTTAAGTATGCTGTTGTTCACGGCCGATTTCAGCCATTTCATGATGAGCACTTGGCATATATTCATTGGGCCCGTACTTGGGGGGATCATTTATTTGTTGGCATAACCAACTTTGATAGATACAGTATTAAGGAAGAGTCGGCCAGCCAGCATAGACATACAGCACTGGCGAATCCATTTTCCTACTGGGAGCGATCTTTGATGGTGAAAGATTCATTATTAGAAGCGGGATTATCCCCATCGGAATTTACTATTGTGTCTCTTCCAATTGAGGCACCAGAAAAATGGTCTGAGTTTGTTCCAACTGATCCTAGTGAAGCGGTGCATCTTTTGAGGATCTTTTCAGCATGGGAGCAGGAGAAAGCGAATCGGTTAAAACATGCAAACTATAGAGTGATCTCGGAGAACGGTCGCCAAAAACTCTTGAGTGCATCTGATGTGAGGATGCAGATTGCAAATAATGAGATTCAAACACTCAGGGTGCCATCAGCAGTCAAGTATTGGCTAAATAATTTTAAAGCTGTACAACGAATCAATGAATTAGTAGAGCTTGAAGAAAAAAATTATGTTTAACCTGTATTTTTTATTGGGAAATGAAAAATGAAATTTCTAAAGAAATATTTTTGTGGTTTGACTTTTTTTGCCTTAGGGATGCTTGCTTTAAATGCGCATGCACAATATCCAAATAAGAGCGTAAAGATGATTGTTCCGTTTCCTGCTGGTCAGGCTACGGATATTTTTGCCAGAGTTGTCGCTGAAGAATTGACACAAATTTGGGGGCAAGCTGTCATCATAGATAACAAGGGCGGGGGAAATAGCATACCTGGAACGGTATTAGCCAAAGATGCTCCGCCAGATGGATACACGCTGATGATGGCCTCTAGCAGTATTTTGACTGCTAATCCTGCTCTCTATACAAATCTACCTTATGAACCAAAGGATTTTGTAATGATTAATGGAGTATTCATTGTTCCATTATTGCTCGTGCAAAACCAATCTGGAGTATTTAAGAATCTTGCTCAAATGGTCGATTTTGCTAAGAAAAATCCAGGGAAATTAGAGTGGTCATATGCTGCGACAAATCAACAATTGGCCGAGGAGTTATTTAAATACCGAGCAAATGTTGATATATTGAGTGTTCCCTACAGAGGTAGTAGTCAATCAGTTACTGATCTTATTGGCGGTCAAATTAGCTTATCAGTAGAGACATTGCCCGCAGTTTTACCTCATATCAAATCTGGAAAAGTTATTCCATTGGCATCTATGACTGCAAATCGGATTCCTCAATTACCTGATCTTCCTACGGTCTCTGAGTCCGGTTATCCGGGATTTGAAGGTCCTGGCTGGGGTGGAGTCGTTGCACCAAAGGGTACGCCAAAAGCAATTGTTGACAAAATTAGCGCTGATATCAGAAAAGTTCTCGCAAAGCCTGAGGTAGCGCAAAAGATAATTGATCGAGGCGCGATTGTCGATAATCGGGACTCTACCCAGTGGAGCGAGTTTGTTACCAAGGAGGTCGCTAAGTGGGCAGAAATTGTGTCAATCGCTAAAATAAAGGGACAATAAAATTCACGCGATCTAACAACTATTAGTCAGGGCTGTCGGGGGAGTTTTTAATTTCTGCCAACAGCCATTCTCGAAAATTGTTAGCCTGCGCTGTTTCTTTTGTGTTGTTGGGGATAAGTAAATAGTAAGTGAACTGGTTTCGATTGAGATAGTGTGGAAAGGGGCATATCAGCTCCTTATTTTTTAGTTCTTTTTCGATTAAAAAATACTGGGCAATTGCGATTCCGTGGCCAGCGATCGCTGCTGAGTAAGTGATGGAAGAGCTCTCATAATTAATGGATGAATAGCTCTCCAAATCATCATAAATGTCTAATGAGTTGAACCACAATCTCCAGTCATCTGGTCTTCCAATGGCATGTAGAAGTTTAAATTCCTTGAAGTCTTTTGGATTTTTTATTATTTTGTTTTTAATTAAATCTGGAGAACATACCGGAAGGATGATGTTGGACATGAGCTTTGTACTGCTTACATTATTCCAATTTCCATTTCCTAGACGAATAGCGCAATCTAAGTCCTCATTGTTAAAGTTAACGGGATCTAATGAGGTCGTTACTACTACGTCTACTTCCGGATACGCCGCCATAAAACTAGATAGTCTTGGAATTAGCCACTTTATTGAAAAAGTTGTGTAGCAACGAATTTTTAACTGTGAGCGGTTTGTGGTGTCTCGAAGTTTTTTTGTTGCAATTTTTATTTCAGAAAAAAGAACAGAAATTTCCTCAAAATATTGCTTCCCTTTTACCGTAAGTGCAATCTCTCTGTGACCCCTGATAAAAAATTTAGTATCTAAAAAACTTTCAAGAGTTGTAAGCTGCCTACTTACGGCTCCAGGAGTAACATTTAATTCGTTCGCTGCCTTAGTAATGCTGAGATGTCGAGCGACTACTTCAAATGTTCGTAAGCTATTTAGCGGTGGAAGATAGTCAGTTTTCTTTATGTACATACTCTTTTTAGAAAGAAAAACTTGCGGAACAAAAGGAAATTATTAAAACGGATAACTTAATCCAGTTTTTGAATTGTATTTGAGGCATCTTTTGTCCCTAGTAATTTTTTACGAAAGATCTTTATAGAAATCTTTAAAGTTAGCATACTCGTTTCTCACTTTTGGGTAAAGTAGGTGAAGCAGGTATAGCTCTTTCTCATGCTCTCTTTAGCCTCATTTATATCTGTCTATTTTTATTAATAAATTGGATCAAGAGTTTACTTGTGGCTTCAGGTTGCTCTTGTTGAACCCAATGCCCTACATCTTTTACAAAATGGGTTCCTTGATATTGAGTGCTTAGATCACTCTCTAGATTTTCAAGGCCTCCTGGGGTTTGATATGTTCCCCAATCTTTTTCACCGCTAATGAAAGTCGATGGCACTTCAATCTTTTTCCCCGAGATAAAAAACCAACCCATAGGTTGGTTTTTTATGAATCACTTCTAAAGCAAGTATTGGTTAAATTGACCTATGGGATGCTGCCAGCCCTTCAAGTGCTAGACCGTAACCAAGCAAGTTATGCATTTTTTGCTTGAGTTCTTGAGTTAAAAGAGTTCTTGCATATCTTCTTAATAGGGGTGAGCGTTGCATGAGAAAATTAGCATGCTCATAGGCTCGATCCAGTAATTTATCCGCTGGCAATATTTCACTAATTAGACCAACATCCTTTGCCTCCTGCGCATTAAGTGTCTGGCCAGTTAATAGAAAGTATCTACCGCGATTAGCCCCCATGAGGTGTGGAAAAACAATGTGTACACCATCTCCAGGAACCAGACCGCCTGCAAAGTGAGCAGAATCTTGAATGGTTGTATTTTCACTTGCTATCACGATGTCAGAGAGTAGTGGAATTTCTGAGTGACGTAAGGCTGGGCCATTAATGGCACCAATAATCGGAATCTCTATGTTTAAAAGATTCATTAGTAGATGCTTGCCTTCCCAATATATTTTGTCCCACTCCATTGCTGTGACAGGATGGCTAACATGGTTATGGCCATTCGGCGGGCAGGGAGGTCCGCTAAAAGCATCGCCTGAGCCAGTAAGAATCATGACCTCATTTTCTGGATCATGGCCAATTTCATAAAAGGCTTTTTCAAGCTCTCCATGAGGCAGGAGACTCCAATTTAGGGGGCCATCATTTGTATGCAATTTAACTTCAATAATTCCATCTTTGCGCTTCATCTTGATAGTTTGATACTTATCTGCGTACTCGCTTAATTTCGTCATAGCTTCTTTCTGTCTTTCTATAAATGGTTATGGCTTCATTCCAGTGGATTTAATGATTTCACCCCATCGCGCTGTATCTGCTCTCATTAGTGCGCCAAAATCAGCTCTTGAGTCGCCGCCTGGTATTAATGCTTGAGGGGTTAACACTTCACTAATAAATGTATTATTTTTAAGGATTTCTGCTACGTCCTGATAAATCTTATTGAGTACGGGGGTTGGTGTACCTGCGGTTGCAACCATTCCAAACCAGACACTAACGGAGAATCCTGGGACTCCAGACTCTGATACCGTGACCAATTCCGGTCTAAACGGTAGTCGCTTTTCAGTTGCGGTAGCAAGTATCTTCACTTTTCCAGATTTCTCGTGCTGTTCAAAAGCACCAAGAGTTCCTACATATAAGTCTACTTGCCCACCAATCATGTCAGTAATAATTTGTGCCGTTCCTTTGTAGGGAACATGCAGCAGCTTGGTACCAGTTTGCCTTTGAAATTCTTCCATTGCTACATGAGGATAAGACCCATTCCCTAAAGAAGCATATGGAGTATCTGGATGGGACTTTAAATAGGTAACTAGCTCTTTAATATTGTTTGCAGGAATTTTATTGGATATGACAATAATAGGAGCTTGCCGAGCAATGACAGTAATAGGTGCGAAGTCTTTTAACGGAGCGTAATTCAAGTTGGGGTAAAAGTTGGGCAGGATAACGTATGGCGCACTGTCTGAAATCATCAATGTATAGCCATCTGGCGGTGCTTTTGCTACAAATTCAGCGCCGATCATTCCAGATGCGCCACCACGGTTATCGACGAGCACCGGCTTATTCCACTTGGTACTTAATTGGTTAGCAATACTTCTGGCAAGAGTATCCGTTGCACCACCAGGGGTGTAGGGCACTACTATTTTTACAGGCTTATCAGGGAATGTTTGGGCAACAGCATAGCCAAGGGAAATTAATTGCCAAACAACAATCACCAGAATTTTTTTCATAACTTCCCTTGTATTAAGGTTAGATTTTTAGTCGAACTAACCAAGGAATTCAGGCTCAGCTAATCCCTGAATGCCAGGATTAACGGCCAATACACATCCTGCTAGTGGTTGTTGAGCTAATTCTTTGTCTTGCATTCTTCGGCGTGCGGTAGTGATAAAAAGTGTATCTAAATTCGGTCCACCGAAACACAAACTTGAAACTCTTCTGGTAGGTAAATTAATGACGGTATCAATGCGCCCACGTGGGTCGTAGCGAGTGACACACCAGCCATCCATATTGGCGCTCCAAAAACATCCATCTGCATCTACTGTTGAGCCATCACAAATTCCTCTTCCTAGAGGTACATCTGCGAAATGGCGTCTGTTATAGATAGTGCCATCAGTAGAGTCGTAATCAAAAACATCAATGCGGCAGCTAAATGAATCAGTAAAGTACATTAAGCGGTTATCTGGACTAAAGCTTATTCCATTGACGCAGGTGATGCCCTCCATAATGAGGTTTGCTTTTAAGTCTGCATCAAGTCTCCAGAGTCTGCCGCGCGGTGTATAGGCACTTGCTTGAACGGTGCCAGTCCAAAACCGTCCATGACGATCCACTTTTCCATCATTGAATCTATTTCCTGGTCGATCTAAGTCTGGCTTGGCAATCTCACTGAGCTGTCCGTTATCTGGGTTGAAAAAATACAAGCCCGATCTCATACCAACTACGAGACCGCCTTTTTTTCTTAATCCAATGGAGCCAATTTCTTCATCTAATTTCCAGCTTTGTTTTTGACCTGTACTTGGATCAAGACGATAGATGAACATCCCGATTCCATCCACCCACCACAGGAAACCTTTATCTTTATCCCAAATAATTGACTCTCCGAGGATGTCATGATTTGGATCGACTACATCAATAACTGACCCAACCATATCAATAGGTCTTGTCATCGAATTTACTGTCATTTTGTGTCTCCGTATTATTGCTATTATTTTTTTTACTGTATATTAAAAGTTGATTAAAAACAACTTTCTAGTCGACGTTCTTGTTAATCAATTTGAGGTGATCAATGCTCTTAAAAGTGAATCTATGGAAATATTTTATTTGTCTATGCGTCTATCTTGTTGGTACAAGTTGGGCATTTGCACAAGCAGATAATTTCCCCTCTAAGAGCATTCGTTTAGTTGTGCCCTATCCTCCGGGTGGAGGCACGGATACTCTGATGCGAATTATTGTTCCACCTCTAACGGAGATTTGGAAACAGTCCATCGTTATTGAAAATAAACCAGGTGCTTCTGGTGCTGTCGGAGCAGATGCAGTCATTCGATCGCCTGCTGATGGTTATACCTGGTTAATTGCGACTCCTGCATTACCAGATCAATTTGTGAATCAATTAGCGCCAGTCAGTTTAATTTCCGCATCTCCTTATGTATTAACTGTTAGCCCATCTTTAAAGGTGAATACAGTCCAGCAATTAATTGCAGCCGCAAAGGCAAATCCTCAGTTGATTCGTTTTGGTTCTTCTGGCGCAGGATCGGTATCGCATTTATCTGGGGAATTATTTAAGTCAATGGCCGGCGTAGAAATGCTTCATGTTCCCTACAAGGGATCGGGTTCAGCTTTGTCTGATTTATTGGGAGGACATATCAATGTGATGTTTTCCCCTGCCCAAACGGTAACACCACAAATTCAGGCGGGTAATTTAAAAGCTCTGGCTGTTACCAGTCCGCAAAGATCACAATCGGTACCGGGATTGCCAACTATCTCTGAATCTGGAATACCTGGATATAGCGCTGTTGGTTGGTTTGGAATCTTTGTACCAGCAAAGACTCCAAATAATATTGTTTCTAAAATAAGCGCTGATATTGATAAGATTTTAAAGGCTCCTCAAGTACGAAGAGAAATGTTAGAGCGTGGTATAGAGCCATCAGGTGGCACCTCTGAAGACTTTGCAGAATTAATTAAGGTAGATCAGCAGAAATGGTCTAAATTGATAAAGGATAAAAGTATTAAAATTGATTGAATCTATTGAGGTTAGTCGTAGTAATAATAGGCATTTTCGTAAGGATAAGGGCAAAGTCCAAGGAGTAGTGAAAGCTTCGCAAACCGGAATCCTTTGGTCCCAGGTTCAAGTCCTGGTGGGCTCACCAGAAAACAAGCCCTCATCAGAAATGGTGGGGGTTTTGTCTTTTTAGCGTCAATT
>Ga0136644_10001657_pt1 | contig 17544 bp, 17 predicted proteins | sample C_130820_EF_Meta_FD_94780 | JGI IMG/M metagenome (GOLD analysis project Ga0136644, IMG submission 94780) | Freshwater microbial communities from Lake Croche, Canada to study carbon cycling - C_130820_EF_MetaG (v2) (version 2) | ecosystem: Environmental > Aquatic > Freshwater > Lake | place... | reverse complement strand
CTGTGGTTCTTTTCGCCTTTTGTATGTTAATTCCTATATTTACTCTGCACGGGTATAAATAAGGGATTTTATAAAGGAGATGGTAGTTTATGTCTCTAAAAGCATTTCACGCGGTTTTCATCGTTATTTCTTTTTTGTTATCCACCTACTTCGGTGGGTGGTGTGTTTCACAGTACCAGGCTAACGAGAGCCTTAGCATGCTGATAGCGGCCTTCGGGAGTTTTTTAGTTGCAACAGCTCTCGCCATCTATCTTATTTGGTTTCTCAAAAAGTATCGCCAACTCAGCTTTCTTGGTGTGGCCTTTTTCCTTTTGACCCAATCAGATACAGCCCAAGCCTGTTCAGTTTGTTTGGGCGATCCTAACTCTCCCATGGTCAAAAGCGTAAATTCGGGAGTTTGGTTCCTATTAGCACTGATTGGAACTGTATTGGTTGGATTTGCCTCTCTATTTCTTTTCTGGCGTAAACGGGCAGCTCAAATCCAGTTCTAAAACTTTTTCTTTTATCTAGGGCCTAGAAGGTCGGTGGCTACCACAAGTTTACCGTTTCGATGGTGACCGGTAACAAAACTCGAATAAAGCGTTTTTCCATCTCTAGATAACCATAAGTTTTCCGAACCAAACTGAGACTGCTCTATTTTGGAAAACAAAGTCACTGCTGTTTTATTATCAAGGCTATGGATGGAAAGTCCTTCTCCATTTCTCCAGGTCGCAAATACAGGATGTTTAGGAGAAATAAATATAGGAGTCTTGCCTTTAAAGTTGTAATAAGCACACTCTCCGGGTTTATCCCAGAAGAGGTTTTTCTTGGGATCTGCCAAATGAAAAGCAAAAGCGTCAACGCCATCTATATTGAAATGGTAAAAGGCCTTAATAGTTCCTAGGTCAGACTCAGGGTATTGAGTAACCTCCTCAATGGGACATGCCCCACCATATCCCACCTGATTGACCGCCATTCGATACACAATCACTTTGTTACCTAACAACCCCTTCTTAAGAGAATAAAAATGAAGGTAAGGGAATTGATTTCCTTGAGCCAATGTTACATTTTGTCCTCTAATATCACCTGCATCACAATGATGGACCCAGTTTTTACCGGGACTGTAACTCAGAAATTTGAAGTGATATCGCCCGTTTTGTTTTACCCAATAGTTCTCTAAGCTGTAGACAGTATTGTTTCCCCAAAAAAGATGTTCACGAACAGAACTGCCATTACCAAAGCGCTGCCATTCAGGGCCATTCTCTTCAACATCTAAAAAAGTAGTCGTATTGGATGCTAAAACTTTGCCGGATTCGCTGTCTGTCACACGGGAGAGTTTCCCCTCTGCATAACTGACAAATCGATCCTGCAAATCGGTAATTCTTAAAACACGGATCTGATCCTTGATATTCCGATAGACTAGCTGATCCAGATTATCTTGAAAGACAAAATCTTTAATGAGTCCGAATGAGGGAAGAATATGTTGTTTCACCGAAACATCATGGGTGACATTAGAAAAAGGGGTCCCGCCGTCACTCCCTAAACATCTGAGCTCACTACCGTGAAGGCCAGTGGATATCAAGAATACACCGAGAATAATATGTCCAATCGAACTACGTTTCATAAGTGCTCCTCAAGCAATTGAACCTCACCTTTAAACTCATAATAGGGACCGCTCTTTTCCAACTTCGGATTTGATAAACCCAGTTTCTTAAGAAACTTTTTCACTCCGTGAATCTGGTAGTAAATGGTCGAATCATCCAGCTCGGAGTAATTTCTAGAAAATAGAGCCTCGATGATCTCTTCTTTGGTCAGTCGCTTTTGAGTCAGAATCAAGGAAGTAAGCTTTTCGATCGGTCTTGATTCATCTATCTCAATCGATTGGTCCCGAAATGAAAGAACTCTCTTGTTTTTTGCAATTCTAAAAACCAAGGGGCTGCTAGTTTTCTCGTCAGCAAAAGTTGACTGAATAAACTCAAGTTGTCTTTTTACGGTTTTCAGCGGCTTTTCTTTGGACAGCGAGAGTGTCTCCAATAAAATTTTTCGAGCTAGATCTTCTTTGCCCCAATCCCGATACAGACCTATCGAAATAATCTTTGCGGTGAAATAAGAATACCAGTCGGCATCAGGCTTCAAAGAAGCAAGTAACGTATCTAAAATCGCTTGCGACTGCGCAAATTTTCCCTCATCCCGATAAACTTTGGCTTTCCAGGTTTCCAACAAATTTCTCACGGATTGATCTTCCACAGGACCTATAGAGAAAATAAGTTCTCTAATCGCTTCAATATTTTTTGAAGTTGAGTCGTAACAATAGGCCAAAGTCATCTTTGCTTTGGCTTCATACTCTCCTATGTCACCCTTAGTAATGAGTTTTTCGAGAAGAGCAGCAGCCATTTTTATTTTCGGCGGTTCGGAATTCACATAAACCATAGCCAGCTGGTAGGTAATCTCAGGGCTGTCCATCCGAGCTTCAAGTTTTTCGAGCTCAACCATATAAAAATTGAGTTCATTTTTCTTTCCCAGCTCACTGAGAACACGTGCGAACATTCCAATAAATTCAGCGTGCCCTTTTTCAGGTTTGAAGGGAAGCCGATCAAAATAGCGCCGCAAAATATTGTAGCAATCAGCAAGCTTCAGCTGATAGAAGTAGGCCCTAGCCTTTTCAATCTCAATTTGGGTTTTATTCTCTGCCATTTTTTAAAAGCAATTTGCTGAAAGTGCCCAATTAGCCTAACATGACAGCTCAATAATGCGTCACACCAAAACAAAGACCCCCTAGCTTATAGCGCGCGTGCATGCAAAACGAGTGAAGTCCGCAACAACTGTTAACACTTATTTTTTCTCCTCTGGCCCAAATTGCAGAAATTTTCTAAAATAGTGGAGTTCCTACTATTTTTCAATCAACAGCTCAAGTTAGGTTTCAAGAAAATTAATAAGCCCTTGATTACGGGCCTTACTCGTAAGGAGATCCATCGATGGGAAAAAAATCAATGGCAGTCCTAACTATTGTCTTTATTTTTACTCATACGCTTCTTGGAAAAAGCACGGAAGAAAAAATATTTGCGGTCAAAGCTTTTACCCAAAATATTGAAGAGAGAAACCAAATAGCGAGCGCAGGTATTGCTATCGATAAAGTTTTTTCTGACTCTGTGGGTTTTGTCGGTACCCAGGCGGATATCCAAAAACTTAAATCCATGGGTTTCAAGCTAAAAGTATCTGACCTTTCCCAAAGAAAGCTTGATTTTCCATCGAGCGACAAGGCTTTTCACAACTACACAGAACTCGTCGCAGCTTTGGACTCAATCGCGCAACAATACCCCAAAATCGCCCAGAGATTCAGTATCGGCAAAAGTCTTGAAGGCCGAGATTTAGCCGGGATCCGAATTTCAGGTAGTTCAAAACGAGATACTCTTCCCACAGCTATTTTCATGGGCGGTCACCATGCTCGAGAACACTTGAGCGTGGAAATTCCTCTAAAACTAGCCGAATATTTAGCTTCTAAATATGATACCGATGCACGAGTTAGAGATCTTATCGATAGCCGAGAGGTTCTCATAGTTCCTATGATTAATCCCGACGGTGCGGAATATGATATTCAAGATAGCAACTACAAATACTGGAGAAAAAACCGAAGAAAAAATTCAGACGGCTCGTATGGAGTCGATCTTAACCGCAATTATAACGCCGGTTTCGGGGGCCCAGGAGCAAGCAGCTCACCTTCAAGTGACACGTTCCACGGCCCAGCAGCTTTTTCAGAGCCAGAAACACAGGCCGTTAGAGATTGGGTGAGAGCTCGCCGAAAAACTACCGTTCTACTTTCGTTTCATACCTTCAGTGAACTGGTTTTATGGCCTTATGGGCACACCAATGACCAAGTTCCAAGCAAAATTGATCAACAGATATTCGAAACGATGGGCAAAAAAATGGCCAGTTGGAACCATTACACCCCTCAAAAATCTAGCGATCTTTATTTAGCTTCAGGCGATACCACCGATTGGGCCTATGAAGAACTCAAAATATTCGCTTTCACTTTTGAGCTCACCCCTGACTCCATGTTCGCAGGGGGATTTTATCCCGGAGCTAGCGTCATTGAACCCACTTTTAAAGCTAACATAGAGCCAGCGCTTTATCTGATCGAGAAAGCAGAAAATCCATACTCTGCAATGCGAGATCAGCAAGACCCTTTACAACTCATCCCCTAGTGTAAGATCAAACCAACTCACTTCACGTGGGTTGGTTTTTTTTTTTGATTAACTACTAACCACGGAAGGGCGAACTATGCCTAAAACATTTTTGGCTTTTTTTCTCGTCTTAGGTTCTTTAAAAGTTTCGGCTTCAATGCCCCCAAAACCCTATGTGTTAGATTCCCATGGAAAACCGGTTTACGAGTCTCCACGAAGTATTTGCGGAGCTAATGATATGCTTCCCATGTTTCAGCAATCCGAAGATATGAAAGAGATGGGAACACCCATCGGAATCTATGAAGCTCTCATTGACGGAGGTACCGGTTACTGCACGGGGACTCTTATTACAAAAGACCTTTTTTTAACCGCCGAACATTGTGCAGCTGAATGCGAAGATATCAAAGTGACTTTCGGGTATCTCAGGGACGGAAGACAAGAGGATTTTAAATGTAAACAGATCGTCGAAAAAGGCGACGGTAAGTTTGAAAATGATTATTTCATCATACGTCTTGAAGGCAATCCGGGAGTAAAATGGGGCTGGTATAACGTGTCTGCCGAGCCCTTGCCCGCCAGTTCGAAACTACTCATGATTCACCATCCTCAAGGAACGCCAATGAAGGTTTCGCAAGAAAACTGTTCATTGGTCGCCGAAGACTCAGGGTTTTTAAGGCATCATTGTGATACACAACCCGGCAGCTCCGGCTCTGCCATTCTGCTACCCAACTATCAAAATCCAGAACAGACTCGAATCGTTGGGGTTCACACTCTAGGCGGTTGTGATGATGAAGAAACGACCTCTAACAGTGGACCTTCGATGCGACATCTGGTCGAGATAAGTCCCACGCTAAAATCCTTGGCGAAATAGATAAGGTAGTAGCTTGCGACCCGCGTCACCTAGTAAAATGTAAAAACAAAGTTTCTCAGGAAGCTTTGAGTCATCCTTTTAATAAAACTCCAAATTTCATCGGTGAAACATGATCAAAGGCATCATTTTCGATTTAGATGGTGTTTTAGTAGATGCGGTCGATTGGCATTTCAAAGCTTTGAATCGTGCGCTTAATCTTTTTGGATATGCGCTAGATGAATTAGAACACCGAGAAAGATACGATGGTCTTCCCACAATAAAAAAACTCGAAATGCTTTCTGAGTCCAAAGGACTGCCTAGAAACCTGCACTCCTTTATTATGGATCAGAAACAAATCTACACTTTGGATACCATCAAAAAAAACTGCTCTCCTGCTAATCAAGTCACGGAACTTCTTGGTTCACTAAAGGAACGGGGTTACAGCCTTGCTGTAGCTTCCAACAGCGTGAAACAAACTATCCATTCCGTGTTAGATCAAATGAGAATCACTTCATACTTCGACGTTATCCTTTCGAGACAAGATGTTTCCCGAGGTAAACCTCATCCTGATATTTTTTACCGAGCTTTGGAATTGATGAATTTAGGATCCAATGAAACTTTAATAGTCGAAGACTCAAAGCCTGGGATCATTGCTGCAAATCAAGTAACTCCGCACGTCTTGATTGTTAAATCCCCTAGCGAAGTTAATTTAGAAATCATTAATCCTGTTTTGACAAGGCTCGATCAAAGCGTTTCCCCAAATCCAACTACAACAAAACGACACAATCCTCTGATTCAGATTGTAGTGCCCATGGCAGGGTTGGGAACAAGATTTCAAGCCGCAGGTTATGAAGCCCCAAAACCATTTATCAATGTTCTAGGTAAACCCATGATTCAATGGGTGACCGAAAATATGACCCCTTCGCAATGGTTACACAACTTCACTTTTCTTGCGGCGGGAGAACATCTAAAAAATTCTCTTTACCAAAACACTCTCAAATCGGTGACCCCAAAATCTCAAGTTGTTCCAGTTTTAAAAACTACTGAAGGTGCTGCATGCACTGTACTTTTAGCAGTGGATAAACTCAATCCAAGCCAACCCCTAGTGTTGGCCAACTCAGATCAATGGATCGATGCACCCATTGACGAGTTCATCGAAGATGCCGTCAGCTCAGGGTGTGATGGCTCTATTATGACTTTCAAGGCAACCGAAGATAAATGGAGCTACGCCAGGCTTAACAAAATGGGGCGAGTCGTTGAAGTTGCGGAAAAAGTACCCATAAGTGAAAATGCGACTGTGGGAATCTATTATTTCAAACACGCCCAAGACTTTATCGATGCCGCATTTTCTATGGTCAAAAAAAACATCAGAACCAAAGGGGAATTTTATGTTTGCCCTATTTACAATGAGCTAATCTCCTCTAACAAACGGATAAAAATCTTTGAGATTAATAAAGACCGGATGCACGGTCTCGGAACCCCAGAAGACTTACAAGCCTTCATCCAGTGGCATGAGACCCAAAAAGTTCCCGCCCCTCTATTTTCCATTGATCCGCCCTCTAAAAACATGTAAATATTTGCCGGAACAGGGTAAAAATTACACGGTTTTTAGAGGTTTTAAAAATGGATGTCATCGCAACAGCACAGGAAGTTCCTGGAATCACTAGGTTTTTAACTCAAGATCCTAACATTCTTTCAATGCTTCAGATGGTGAGCAAAATAGCTCCTACCGATGCCTCGGTGCTCATCCAAGGTGAAAGCGGCACCGGTAAAGAACTGGTTGCCAAGCGTATCCACGAACTCTCTAAAAGAGCCTCCAAAAATTTGGTGAGTATTAACTGCGGGGCCATTCAAGAAACCCTTCTTCTCTCTGAACTATTCGGTCATGAAAAAGGGGCTTTCACTGGAGCCATTAATCAGAAAAAAGGGTTAGTGGAAATGGCTAGCGGCGGAACTTTATTTTTAGATGAGATCGGCGAAATGGGTGTCGAGGCCCAAGCCAAACTTTTGCGATTTCTCCAAGAGGGAGAAATTTATCGAGTGGGTGGAAAAGCACCTATCAAAGTGAACGTTCGAATTGTTTCCGCAACTAATCGAGACCTAGAAACACAGGTTAAAAATGGAAAGTTCAGAGAAGATCTATTTTACCGGTTAAACACTGTCACTTTAAGAATAGCTCCTCTTCGAAAAAGGGCTGGAGATGTAGCTCTTCTTATTGAGCACTTTTTAAAAGACGACAAGCTGGGAATCAGCGTAGTGAAATCGGTTTCCCCGAAAGCCATGGAGATCTTGAAAAATTACAACTGGCCCGGAAATGTAAGAGAACTCCAAAACACAGTGGAGCGATTTAAAATTTTAGGGGAATCGGAAGTCATCACTGAAAATGATATTCCCTTTAATGTAAAGAACTCCAATCAGGAATCAGAAACCGACAACTTTGATGATTCAACCACTTTACTACTTTCCCAGGTTGAAAAAAGACACATCATGAAAGTACTAAATCACTTTAAAGGAAACAAAACAAAAGCAGCTGATGCTTTGGGGATCACAGTGAAAACTCTCTATAATAAATTATCTAGCTATGAAAGTCCGGCAGCAACTTATCAACCGGAACTTACTCACTAGATTGAATAAAACAACTTATCCAGTGGGCTATCGCTTTCTTAGAATAAGCTCTGACGCAACTTCCATCGCGAGTAAATAGAAAAGCGGGATGGCTCTTACCTTTAATATCTGACAAATAATTTAGAACTAATGCTTCAGCCGATTTGTCCTGCATATTTTTCATAGCAAAAGCTCTTGCCGCTTTCATCGAGGGTGATTTCCACTCCAATTTGAAAGCAACTTTTTTAATTTGAGGAAATCTTTTATTCACATCATCAATGATTTTGGGCGTGGGAAACAACTTCAAATTCCAACTATTTTTTGAAGAGACCTTGCCACTTTCTTTTTTCCCAGGCGAGAAATCTAAAACCGCAGCTGAAAAGACAGCAAATTGAGGAGAAAATTCTTTGCAACCCCTCATCACGGCTTTGTGCATTTCTTGAACTGTTTCTACCTGAAACACTTTTGTTTTTTTTAGTTTTTCAAAGGGAGCCTCGCAAGGGCCTACAACTGCGATAACTTTAAATCCTGATTTTTCCAACGCTTGGCAGATTTCAAAACCCAACTGGCCAGTCGAGTAATTGGAAATGTACCTAACCCTGTCCAAGTAGGCCCGTGTAGGCCCAGCAGTTACAAGAATGGTTGGCTTTTGATTTGAGGGCTTCGTAAATCAACCTTTTTAAAAATTCTAGGAAGAGAATTCGAGTTAACGCAACACATAAAAAAACCAAATCCAAGATGAAAAACGATTTTTATCAGAAAAAAATCTCCAAAAATCGCTGCGCGTTAACTCGACTCTCTTATACCTCTTGCCGTTGGTGTATGTCACTATAAGCCTTAATAAATTTGTTTGTCCATTTATCTTTGCATTGCCTTGAGTCATTTTTTATCGACGCTACAAGTCTACATTTTTTTCTAAACTAATCTTAACCCGCGTCGAATGGTACTGTGTCCGGTGAAGTTCCTTACTAGCAATAACGCTATAAAGAACTAACCAGAATAAAGGCCAAAAGGATTGGCTAACTGTTTTTCAAGATCGAAAAACAAACTTCAAGGAAGGAGGTGTTCATGGTGTGATAGGAGGATAGTCCGATGGGCTTACAAATTAATACTAACGAAGTGTCTCTAGCTGCACAAAGAAACCTAGAGGCTACAGATAAAAATTATAAAGCTACCGTTCAACGGTTGGCTAGTGGTTCAAGAATCGTTCAGGCCTCAGATGATCCCGCAGGTCTTGCCATTTCAGATAGCCTAGATGCTAATATTCGAAGCTTAGGCGCCGCAATCAGAAACGCTCAAGATGGCGTTTCCCTCATTCAAGTTTTCGAAGGTGGAACTAACGAAATCAATAATATGCTAGTTCGCATGAGAGAGTTATCCATGCAATCTGCTTCCGATACTATCGGAGACAAAGAACGGGCCATGTTGGATAACGAAGTTCAACAACTCAAAGATGAAGTTCAACGTATCGCACGCACAACGAAATTCGCTGGTCGTGAATTACTCTCCGGTGAAAGCGTAAATATGGAATTCCAAGTCGGACCCGGTAATAATGCCGAAGTCGATCGAATCCGTTTCAATCCCGGTGATACAGACATGCGAACTGGTGCTCTAGGTATCGAAAGTATCAATGTCAATAATCGCGAAGATGCCCGAAACAACTTAGAATCTATCGATGAAGCTTTAACTAAAGTGAATGACATCAGAGCTCGAGTGGGATCAGCCCAAAGCCGATTGACCACCACAATCTCAGCTCAGCAAATCTTCTCCGAAAACTTAATGGCTGCAAAATCTCGTATTAAAGATGCCGATATCGCAACCGAAAGCTCCAACATGACCAAATACAGCATCTTGAGACAAGCCGGTGTCGCTGTGTTAACCCAAGCTAATCAAACACCCGCTCTAGCGCTTTCGCTGCTCCGCGGTTAATGATTAAGAGGGACAATCTCAGTTAAAAAAGTTTGGCTGGGGTTTTATGGTGCGTGTCAACGGATTGGGAATGCTATAATTTTTAAATATTCCCCCCTAAAAATATGACACCATCAAATAATCCAAATTACGAACCCATATCGATTCCTATTTCTTACCCTGGAGCTTATCTGTACCAAGCTCCTCACAACTTGCAACTGACGATCGATAAACAACTTGTCATCGTTTTTTGCTTGAAGAACCTACCCACTACGGGAGTAGTTCTCTCCGGTTCCGAACTCTCAATTAAAGATTTGATTTCCGAAGTTGGCCTTCTTTACTTAAAAATAAAATCAAAACTAAAAATTCACACTAGCGATATTTCTCTTAAACTATTTGGTCTTTCTTCAGGGGCTTTCCACGTTTTTGATGCTGTCCAAAAATGGGCTGAAACAGTCGGGATTAAAATTACGGTGACCGAACTTGGAAAAAGTACGGTTCGAAACTTATCCATCGAATGCAAAACAGGAAAAGTCGGTGTGACTTATGGTGAACTCAACAAAGTTCAGTCCAAACTTATTTTTCTCCCTGTAGGCACTGCCCGAGAGCGAATTCCATTAGCGCAAATGCATAATAATATTTTAATTCTGACCCACAACTCGGTTCAAAGACAACTCACTCGGGCCTCGATAGAAGAATATCCAGCTTGGGCAGCTGTTTCTGTTGAAAGAGTTTCCGAATATATCCACTCCAATGACTGGAAAAAAACAGAGTGGTCGGTTGTTCTATGTTTTGAAGACCTGAAGGAGGAAAAAGGGATAGAAAAATTTATCAATGCTATTCACTCCTCACATCCTTCAGTTCAAATTCGCTGGGTAGGGTCGACATTACCCCAATTCAGCAAAGACATTCCGGCATTAAAACTTCTGCCTCCGATGGACTATGACCTGTTACCCGACTTCAAGAAAATGTTAAAACGTGCGGTATTCGATGCTAATCTCGCTATGAACTTTGATGCCGTTAAAATCCCACAAAAAAAACTTAAATAAAAGGTGCCAGTCGTTTTTTCACACCTAGGATATAAGATCAAACGGGTGTGAAAAAACGACTGGCACCTTTTAGTTATTCCTCTTGAGGAAGTGATTTAAGTCGCACACTCACGGTTTGTTTTGATTTTCCTCTGACAAAATAAACTGTCACAGTATCATTTATCTTCTTCTCGGAAAGATAATCAAAAATATCTCTCATCGAAGTGATGGGAGCATCATCGATTTGATAAATCACGTCACCCCCTATAGGGATTCTGCGAAATCCATAAACCAGCTCTTTGTCAGCGGGTCTTAATCCAACAGTTTTCGCAGCGCTGTCTCGATAAATGTCGGTTACCATCACTCCTCTCGGAGTCGGAATACCTAGACTACTAAAAAGGGCAGGACTGAGACCCACTCCTTCAATTCCTAGATCAGGCCTTAAAACTCTGCCCAATTGAATTAACTGCTCTGTGATTTTCTTTACTGTTTTGCCGTTAATCGCAAAACCGATTCCTTCACTCCCTCCGCTGCGAGACACAATCTGAGCATTGATCCCGATCAATTTCCCGCTGCTATCCAACAAAGGACCTCCCGAATTGCCAGGATTAATAGCTGCATCGGTCTGAATAATGTCTTTGATCAAACGATCTGTTTGAGTTCGAATATCTCGACCCAGAGAAGAAATAACGCCAACAGTAAGAGATCCACCTAGACCAAAGGGATTTCCAATCGCTAAAACCTTTTGTCCTACAGCTAAAGTCTCGTTTCCCGCATAATCTAAACTGGTTAATTTTTTGCCTTTAGAATCAATTTTTAAGACTGCTAGATCAGAATCAGGATCCGTTCCCACCACTTTCGCTGGAAATTGAGATTTATCGGACAAAGTCACTTCAACATTTTGCGCATTGCCCACAACATGGTCGTTGGTAACAATATAACCGTCTGGCCGAATGATTGCCCCACTCCCCACCCCTTTTTGAGGAACAACTTCGAAAAAGAAATCGCGTGTTAAAGTTACTGCAGTGATATTGACGACGGCAGGGTTACAACGCTGATAGACATCTACATTATTTTGCTCATCAGCCAAACGGCCTAGAGCCAAAGAGCTCACAACCGCAGTCCCCATTACCAAATTACGATATAGCGTCGATTTTTGCTGCCAAAATGAAATCATTTTCAGTTAACCCCTTAACGACATGTGTCCACAAAGTTAAAATAATTTTGTTATAATAAATCCCTATATCTGGATGGTGATCCTCTTTTTCTGCAACCTCGGCAACTTGATTGACGAAAGAGATGGCGTTTTTAAAATCCTTAAAAACATAAGATTTCTCAATGGTTACACCTTTTTGAGACCATCCAGTAACTTCGTTTAAATAAAAGCTGACTTCAGATTGAGATAAAGCGGAAGTCCTCTCTGTAGAGGGAGAACAGCGCCGACTGAGAAGATCCTTTTTTGTCATCTTCTTAGTTTGCCAAGAGACTCTAAAATTTCAATATTTTTTAACTGTTTTTATCAGAGGTATCGTTGACTTAAATGCTTAGGATCACTAAGCTCTGCCCGTAATTAAACGACTTTTTTCAGGAGGCCTTTTTACTTATGTCCAGCGGCGAAAAGATTACTTTTTCAAGTAACAACCAAATTCAAGTTCCAAACTTTCCTATTATCCCTTTCATTGAAGGTGACGGCACAGGACCCGACATTTGGGCTGCCTCTCAACGAGTCTTTGATGCCGCAGTAAAAAAAGTTTATGGCGGAAAACGTGGTATCGTTTGGAAAGAGGTTCTTGCCGGCGAAAAATCTTTCAAACTTACCAATAACTGGTTACCGGAAGAAACCCTCACTTCTATTAAAGAACATCACGTCGCCATCAAAGGACCGTTGACCACTCCGGTAGGTGGCGGAATCCGTTCCTTAAACGTTTCTCTGAGACAAATGTTGGATCTGTACTCTTGTGTTCGTCCGGTTCGTTACTTCACCGGAGTTCCAAGCCCAGTCAAAGAACCCCAAAAAGTTGACATGGTGATCTTTCGCGAAAACATTGAAGACGTTTATGCCGGTATCGAGTGGAAAAGTGGTTCACCTGAAGCGAAGAAAGTGATCGATTTCTTAACAGGTGAAATGAAAGCCAAAATTCGCCCTAGCTCTGGCATAGGAATTAAACCCATTAGCCCGGAAGGTTCTTCACGACTGGTCAGAATGGCAATTCAATACGCTATTCAGCATAAAAAGCCGAGTGTGACTCTGGTTCACAAAGGCAACATCATGAAATTTACTGAAGGGGCTTTCAAAGACTGGGGCTATGCCGTCGCTAAAGAAGAGTTCAGCAAAGAGACCATCACCGAAGCTGAAGTTTGGGACCAGCATAATGGCAAAGTTCCAGCTGGAAAAATCCTAATTAAAGATCGCATCGCAGACAGCATGTTCCAACAAGTATTACTTCGCCCTGAAGAATACTCAGTCATCGCTACTACCAACTTAAACGGAGATTATTTAAGTGATGCTCTCGCAGCCCAAGTGGGTGGATTAGGCATTGGCCCTGGAGCTAATATCGGCGATAAACATGCTGTTTTTGAAGCGACACACGGAACAGCTCCTAAGTACGCTGGCCTAGATAAAGTTAATCCTGGCTCTGTGATTTTGAGTGGCGTCATGATGCTTGAATATATGCAATGGCAGGAAGCTGCTGATGCGATTATCAAAGCCATGGAAAAAACTATCCAAAGCCGAGTTGTAACTTATGACTTTGCCCGTCTCATCAAGGACGCCAAAGAAGTGAAGTGCTCAGAATTTGCAAACGCAATCATCTCTAATCTTTAAAAGAAAGAGGCAACTATGAAACGACCCAAAATTACTATAGTAGGCGCAGGAAATGTAGGAGCTACAGCAGCTCACTGGATCGCAAGCAAAGAGCTTGGCGATGTAGTTCTTGTAGACATTATGGAAGGAATTCCTCAAGGAAAAGCTCTCGATCTCCTTCAATCTGGACCTGTCGAAGGTTTTGATTGTCGAGTCATCGGAACCAATGATTACGCTGCTACTGAAAACTCAGATGTCGTCGTTATTACAGCCGGTCTTCCCAGAAAGCCCGGGATGAGTCGGGACGATCTATTAAAAATCAATGCAAAAATAGTCGGAGAAGTGACTGAGAAGGTCGTTAAGTACTCTCCTAAATCGACTTTGCTTGTGGTTTCAAATCCGCTCGATGCGATGGCCTATGTCGCTAAAAAAGCGAGTGGCTTCCCAAGAAATCGAGTGATCGGAATGGCTGGCGTTTTAGATTCTGCTCGATTCAAAACATTCGTAGCTGAAGCTGCCAATGTCAGTGTCGAGGATGTGCATGGATTCGTTTATGGAGGTCACGGAGACACCATGGTGCCCATGACTAGGTTCTGTTCCATCTCTGGAGTTCCTTTGGAAACTTTCTTATCCAAAGAAAAAATCGACCAGATCGTCGAGAGAACCAAAAACGGTGGGATTGAAATCGTAAACTACCTAAAAGCCGGTTCAGCTTATTACGCGCCTTCCGCTTCGGTGGTTCAAATGGTTGAAGCGATCGTGAAAGATAAAAAACGGGTTCTTCCCTGTGCAGTAGAACTGGACGGAGAGTATGGCATTAAAGGACTCTTCGTGGGAGTTCTCGCAAAGCTAGGAACCAACGGAATGGAACAAGTAGTTGAGCTTCAACTCAACGAAACCGAAAAAACTTTGCTTAACAAATCGGCCGATGCAGTTCGGGGCCTTATCCAAGTATTGGAAGGAAACTAAGGATGAAAATACACGAGTATCAAGCGAAAGAGCTTTTTCGCAAATATCAAATTCCTGTTCCCAATGGGAAACCGGCTTTCACGGTTGATGAAGCTATGAATGTGGCTAAATCCCTCTCTTCTAATGGACCTTGGGTTGTCAAAGCTCAGATCCATGCTGGGGGCCGCGGTAAAGGCGGCGGAGTCAAAGTAGCCAAAACGATGGATGAAGTAAAAACTTATGCTAGCTCCATCTTAGGAATGAATCTGGTCACCCATCAAACAGGTCCCGAAGGCAAAGTAGTTAAACGGCTTTTGGTCGAGGACGGATGCAACATCGCTTCTGAATTTTATTTAGCTGTGACTTTAGACCGAGTCAGTTCACAACTTGTCATCATGGCTAGTCCTGCAGGCGGAATGGACATTGAGCATGTAGCTGCAACCACACCTGAAAAGATCTTTAAAGAGTGGGTCAATCCCATCACGGGCCTCAGAGACTTCCAATGCCGAAGTCTAAGCATGAAAATGGGATTTGCTGGGCCTCAAGCCAAAGCGTTCACCGATATTCTAAAAAAACTCATCCGTCTTTTTATCGAATCGGATTGCAGCTTGGCTGAGATTAACCCACTCACAGTGACCAAAGAGGGAAATGTTTTAGCTCTAGACGCTAAAGTCGACTTTGACGAAAACGCACTCTTCCGACATCCGAGCTTTGCAGAGCTTCGAGATGAAAACGAAGAAGATCCCAGTGAAACAGCCGCAAAAAAATTCGATTTGAGCTACATCAGCTTAGATGGAAACATTGGTTGTATGGTGAATGGAGCCGGTCTTGCTATGGCGACCATGGACATCATCAAGTATGAAGGCGGTAGTCCGGCCAACTTCTTGGATGTCGGCGGTGGAGCGACTCAAGAAAAAGTAACCGAAGCTTTCAAAATAATTCTTTCAGACAAGAAAGTAAAAGCGGTGCTCGTAAATATTTTTGGCGGAATCATGAAATGTGATGTGATCGCCAATGGTATCATCGCAGCTGCCAAACAGCTAAATCTCACAGTTCCTTTGGTCGTACGACTTGAAGGTACTAATGTGGAATTAGGTAAAAAGCTGCTCAATGAATCTGGTCTAAAACTGGAAACAGCTACTGGAATGAAAGAAGCGGCTCAAAAAGTCGTTGCAGCTGCAGGGGGAAGCAAATGAGTATTCTCGTCGGTAAAAACACTCGATTGATTGTTCAAGGCATTACAGGTCAAGCTGGGGCCTTTCACACTAAACAATGTAAAGAATATGGGACTAACGTGGTCGGGGGAGTCACCCCTGGAAAAGGTGGAGAAACTCTCGAAGGTACTCCAATTTTCAATAGCGTTAGAGATGCCGTAGACAAAACCAAAGCCAATGCGACGATGGTCTACGTCCCTGCTCCTTACGCAGCTGATGCTATTATCGAAGCTGCAGACGCCGGCGTCGAACTTATCGTCTGTATCACCGAGGGTATTCCGGTGATGGATATGATAGGAGTGAAACAGTACTTAAAAACCACCAAGAGCTTACTCATCGGACCCAACTGTCCGGGTGTTATTACGCCTGGCGAATGTAAAATCGGAATTATGCCTGGCTACATTCATAAACCTGGAAAAATTGGTGTCGTCTCTCGTAGTGGAACTTTGACTTACGAAGCTGTTCATCAATTAAGCCAACGAGGAATTGGCCAATCAACTTGTGTCGGAATCGGTGGAGATCCCGTACAAGGTTTGTCCTTCCTAGACGTTCTTAAACTCTTCAATGCCGACCCCAATACTGAAGGGGTAATCATGCTAGGTGAAATCGGGGGTTCTGCCGAGGAGACCGCTGCCGAGTACATTAAATCGGAAATGAAAAAACCGGTTGTTGGATTTATCGGTGGCCAAACTGCTCCTGAAGGCAAGCGCATGGGTCATGCGGGAGCCATCATTAGCGGTGGCAGTGGCAAAGCTTCGGATAAGATAAAAGCTCTAGAAAAAGCAGGGGTCTCTGTTAGTATGAGCCCGGCGACGCTAGGGGAAACAATGGCTAAAGCACTAGGCCGTTAATTTTTAGGAGGAAATAAATCGTGGAAAAAACATTCGCAATCGTTAAACCTAATGCAGTTAAGAAAAACTGCATCGGAAAAATCATCGCTATGGCAGAAGATGCCGGCCTAAAAGTGGTCGCTGCAAGAATGCAAACGTTGAGCAACAAAGAAGCTGAAGGTTTCTATGCCGAACACAGCCAGCGTCCTTTCTTCGCAAGCCTCACCAAATTCATGACCAGTGGACCTGTGCTGCTTATGGTTCTTGAAGGTGAAAATGGCGTTGAAAAATGGAGAAAATTGATGGGAGCTACTGATCCAGCTAAAGCTGCTCCTGGAACTATTAGAAAACTTTACGGCGATAGCATCGAAGCTAACAGTACTCATGGTTCTGAAAGCTTAACTGCTGCTAACCGAGAAGTTGCTTTCTTTTTTGATAAGTAATTCGCTTAAAAATAAAATTAATCTGAGTTTAAAGAGGGTGTAATCGATTACGGTTACACCTTTTTTATTTTAGGCGACTTTGGATGTTGGAGCCAGCGGATGGACACCAATATCTTTAAGCATGTTTTCGAATACATCCTGATTGAAGGGGATTTTTAAAACACCATCAAACGGAAATTCATAATCTTCGACATTGAATTTTTCAGAAGCATCTCCTGTCACAACCACTTTGACCCGAGCAGTGAGGGGATCGCTCTTCAAAGTATCTACAACTTGGGCTTCTCCCATTTTTGATAAGCCTTCATTTAAAAGTACAAGCTGAGGAAGATGGTGAAAACATAGTGTCACTGCATCAATTCCGTCATTAGCGAAAAAAACTTCATAACCCCAACGTTTTAATATCTCAAAATAGGCCTCTCGCCTTTTTACTGAGGGCTCTGCAATCAAAATTCTTTTAACCTCGTTGTCTTGGGTTAAAAAATCGGGCGCCATCGTGCGACTAATGACATGGGGAAAAAGAACAAAGAAAGTAGATCCTCTACCCTCTTCACTTTCAACCCAAATATTCCCATCGTGCAGGGTCGAAATCTGCTTAGCTACCGTCAGCCCCAACCCTCGCCCCTCACTTCGGGAGTGCTCTTTGATCTGAGTAAATCTATCAAATATTTTTTGTAGCTCTTTATGGGGAATTCCCTTCCCTTCATCCTTGATACTTACAACCATCATAGGATAGGGCGGATCCGACTTTCGCCTACCTTG
>Ga0136644_10001656_pt1 | contig 17553 bp, 21 predicted proteins | sample C_130820_EF_Meta_FD_94780 | JGI IMG/M metagenome (GOLD analysis project Ga0136644, IMG submission 94780) | Freshwater microbial communities from Lake Croche, Canada to study carbon cycling - C_130820_EF_MetaG (v2) (version 2) | ecosystem: Environmental > Aquatic > Freshwater > Lake | place... | reverse complement strand
TTATCTAGAAAATTTCATTTTTCTTGGGATAAAAAGGGTACATAACGTTTTGTTAAAGAAAAGTTCGGTAAAGATAAAGAGCTATGAATTAATATTTTTTATTAGAATCCTCAAAGTATTGTACCTGTGTATGCTTTGCTTCCCTCTTTCCTTAAAATTTAATTGAATATTCTCAGAATTATCAAAAAGTAAAAAACAAAAGTCGGATGGCCAACCAAAATTGGACATACCCAAAAATGTCCAAAATCCGTTTTCCAAAAAAAGTCTTGAAAAAAAGACGAAATTAGGAATTGTGACCATCATGGTAAGGCAACAGAAAATAGTGATGCAAAAGTTGTGACCAAACATTTTTGAGAAGTTTTTTTCGGCGTTTTTTTATATCCCATTTAAGATAATGGAGGATATCGAAAAAGCGCCGAAATCTGCCGAAAAATTCTGTTGTTTTTTTTGTGACTTTTATTCGAGCAAAGTCAGTGATTGGAAGAGACATATTGCCAGAGCAAAACATGAAAAACAGGTAAAAGGATATCTAGGAAACCATCCAGAATTAGAAGAGCATATTTGCGAATGTGGAAAGGCTTACCAGTATAGCTCAGGTTTATGGCGACATCGCAAGAAATGTGTTAAAGCATCCAAGAAAAATAGTGAAGAAGAGATAACCATATCGAATACTCCTTGTATCACTCCGGAACTGATATTACAGTTGATTGAGCAGAACAAGGAATTGCAGCAAACGTTGATTGAGCAGAACAAGACGATAATAGAGTTGGCTAAAAAGTCAGGTACGAACAATAGTTATAATAATAACAAGACCTTTAATTTGCAGTTGTTTTTGAATGAGACGTGTAAAGACGCCATAAATATGACGGATTTTGTGAATCAGATTCAGTTATCTATGAAGGATTTGGAGGAAACGGGGAAGGTGGGATATGTGGAGGGTATCAGTAAAGTATTTATAAACAATTTAAAGGATATAGATTATACGAAAAGGCCGATACACTGTAGTGACGCGAAGCGGGAGATATTATATATAAAGGAGCGAAACCAGTGGTGCAAAGACGAGAACAAGTTGGAGCTGACCAAGGCCATAAAGCATGTGGCGAGTAAGAATATTCGGCAGATAACAGAGTGGCAGAAGTTATATCCGGAGTATGCCAGGCCGGATTCGAAGCAAAACGATAAATATATGAATATTGTGTTGAATTCCATGTCTGGTTCTACTAAGGAAGAGGCGGATAAGAATTACGAGAAAATAGCGCGAAATATTGCCAAACAGGTGATACTGACTGCCACGGAGAAAAAGAGCTGAGCCCTCCCGCATCCTTCTTTAAGTCCTTTTTTAAATCAATTAAGCGGCGGTGGTTTCTTTAAGTCCTTTTTTAAATCAATTAAGCGCCCCTCTGTTAGTAATTATTTAATTAAAGTTGATTAAATAATTTATTATTTTTAGACAATCCAATTCTAAAGAATAAGTATATACAAATAAAAAATTGAAAAAAGGATATAGAATAAAATAAACAGTATTCATATACATACAAATGGAATATCCGATTCAATGTTTTTGTGGTACCATTCTTGCGGACAAGTATCAATATTATATCGAGGAAGTGAGACAGCGGAAGATGTTGAGTAAGATGGATGTGAAAAAGGTGATTTACTTGACGGATAAAAACACTGAAAAGACAATACAGGGAGTTGTGATGGATGAGTTGAAATTAAACAAACAGTGTTGTAGGACACATATGATGAATTATCAGGATATTTAGAGCAATGCTTATTTTCTTTAAGTTCTTTTTTATTTCCTTTTAATATTTAACAGTTAAACGCTGGTTTACCGATGAATATCTGTGAATAGAATAAATTAAATAATTCAAATATATTATTGATGATACCAAAAATAATACATCAAACATGGAAAGTAAAAGTCATTCCAGACGGATGGAAAGATGCAGTTACATCTTGTAAAAGAGTTAATAACGGATTTAAGTATTTATTATGGACGCATGAATCGATGGATACATTTGTTAAGACATATTATTCTGGTTTTTATAAAGTATATAAGTTATACAAATATGATATTCAAAGATGTGATGCATTTAGATACTTGTTATTATATAAATATGGAGGAGTATATTTAGATTTAGATATGATTTGTAATAAAGAGTTAGACAAATTTGTACATTACGATTTAGTTTTTGCGCGGTCATCTAATGTTGAAACATATTTTACGAATGCATTTTTTATGGTTGTTCCTAATCATCCTTTTTTCAAATATTGCATTAAACATTTATATGAAAATAAAGATAATTATAAATATTTTGGAAAACATTTACACGTAATGTATAGTGCAGGGCCTGCATTTTTAACAGATATGGTTAATAATTATAAAAACATTCCCAATTCATATACATTAAGTAAAAAAGAATATGTTGGCGACTGTAATGCATGTAATGAAAACATTTGTAAAGGAGGTACATATTTTACACAGGTTTATGGAAAATCTTGGAATGAAGTAGATTCAACAGTAATTAATTTTGCATTATGTAATAAAAAAATAATAAGCGTATTCTTTGGTATATTATTTATTTTATTACTTTCATACTATTATAAAATGATAGATAAACTATTGTTTTCACTGATATAAAACATATATATATTAAACTATTTTGAGTTGTAATATATTATTTAGTAAAACTACACGGTTCAACGCCGATTTTTCCTAGATTTATTATACTTAGGTCTGAACATACCAAAAAAGTTCATGAATTTAGACCCGATACTTTTTGAGTTATTATTCACTTTGGGTATCACTCGGTTAGTAGTTTTTGTTACCATTCCTAAAGAGTCTTTGACGAAAGCCTGGGGTCTAAATCCACTTCTCCGAGTGCCAGGATACCTCCGAGTGTGCTTGCGGCGAAAATGTTTTTTAGAACGAAAGGCCATATAATATAAGTAAATAAAATATTAAACACAAGTTCGAATATTTATAGGGTCCTGACTATAATTCCTCAATAATCATCCCGATGGTTGTCTTGGTTTTTTTATAAATCTTCTTTTTCTTATGTACTTCGTGGTGGCACTTTTCGCATAAGTTCATCAAATTGGCTTTACTGTTTTTGTCAAAGTATAAACCCATCCCATTCACTTGTATTGCGCCCTTATCATTTGCCTGTTTTTGGTATAACATATGGTGTACATCTATCGCCGGATGTTGGTTACATTTTTCGCATACTCCACCAGCCACATGCTTCGCATTATAATGCGACGCTTTGTTGTCTAAAATGCTTCCCACTTCTGGGTGATATTTGACGCGAATGGCGTGTGCATTTTCCAAAAAGTCGGCAGGCAAGCTCAAACTTTTACATACTTCTAAACCGTACATGTTTATCCCAGGGCCATCTTGTAGTTTTCTATTATAAATCAAGCAGTCCCTCTCTTTATCGTATATTACACTCATATGTTTAATGGATACGGTCGTTAAAGAGGTTATCTCGTCAAAGTGAATAATTTCGTGTAAGTGGGTGGCGAAAAAGAACGAACAGTTTAGCCGGGATAGCCATTGGATACCAGATACAAATATACTCACTGCGCTGATACTTTCAGTGCCAGAGCATAACTCGTCACCCAATACCAGACTGCGGTTGTTTGCCAGGCGTAAAATAGAGCGAAGCTCCGACATTTCTACGGCAAAGGTAGATAAGCCTTTGAACAAGTTATCATTACCCAGAATCCGGGTAAAAATATATTTATATGGTTTGTATATGTAGTGGCTGGCGGGTACATACATACCCGCTTGGGCCATAATTTGGGCGATACCGATGGACCGGATGAAACTCGTTTTGCCCACGGCATTGGTGCCGTATAGTAGGATTCCGTTTACTCCACCTTTCCCGATGGTGACGTCGTTGCCGATATATAGTTCATTTTGTTGTATTTTTTCAATAAGGCAGTGTCTCAGGTTTTTGGCTTCAATATAAGAGTTGACTTCTATGTTTGTATCTATGATGGGTCGGCAATAATTGTATTTGTTGGCAATAAATGCTTTACAAAATACTACATCAGTGTATGTAATAAATGCGATGATATGTTCCATTTGTGGTTGAAAGCGTTGAAAGTCTTTGACAATATCCTGATAAACGAGACCCACTTTATCAATCATGTGAATTTTAGTAGATGTGACATTTTTACAGAGGGCGTTTATTTGGTTGCTGGTAATGACCCGATTGGAAGAGGTATGTTTTTCAAATGTGATATCTTTTAAACAAAAGATTAAAGAGGTGGGTTGATGAGAAAACTCGCAAACATATGGAATGGATATAGTTCCACTTGTACTTGTACTTGTAGTGTCTTTGTGTTTTTTGAGAATGGTTTCGAGTATTTTGCATCGTCTGTCGGTAGATATCAAGGTAATATTGTTTTTTTCGGTTTCGTGTATTTTGATGAATTCTTCGCTTTTGTTGCGTGCGCTTTTTTCATAACCCAAAATCAAGTCGTTAAGGTATTTGCGAATGATTTCGATTTGTTGGGCGGACTCGGTATTGGTCCTCACGTGATTATCCAAGTCCGTGTTTATCCCGTGTTGAATAAAACTGTTGTCTATTTTTTTGAGGTTGGTTATATGTTGGCACTCATCCATTTTAAACGCGGTATCAAAGGCTTGAACAAGGGTATCCATATCTGCCTTTAGTCTATCCAAGGGCATTCTTTTTAGCAAATAGTTATGTACGTTCCTCCGGGTTTCAAGGAATTCAAACAAAGGGATAAGGTCTTTGATATTTTGATATATATGGTATAAAGAAGGAGGCATGACTTTTTGTAGCATGATTTGCCGCGTGATTTTGGATATATCTTTCATTTCTCCCAAAATGGATTTGATATATGGATAGTCGGTGCCAAGGGTGGTTTGTATGTCTTCCACGATTTGGTATTCTTCGTTCAAGTAGTCTTCGTCGGTGACGGGGTTTAAAAAGAGGTTGGAAAACTGTCTTTTCCCCATCGGCGTGATACAGTCGTTCAACATTTTGACCACCGAGGAGTACTTGCCCTTATAGTTATCGTCATCAATGATATTCAGTTGTTTGAGCGAGTGATTGGCTAGAATAAGTTTTGAATTCGTGTTTTCCAACATTGGTTCGGGAATATTGCGTACCAGGTTTGGGTTATGTTGATAAATAAAGTCCAATAGGTAGCAAAAGGACTGGGTGGCGTAGACCGTTTCATTAAAAGGAGCCATGAATGTGGCCAGGTCTGTGACCACGTAAAAGGTACGTAGGAGTTCAATTTGGTAAGTTTGTTTTTCGCAGTTTTGCGCGCGCTGGCTATTCTTATTTGGTTCTTGGTCATTCTTTATAACGGTAGAAACAATATGTATGGTTTTACTTTGAATATTGGCGAAAGAAATGATATCATCTAGTTCCGGTTGCGGTAAATTGGATAACAAAATGGTTTCGCTGGGATTATAAATGGAAATGAAGCGCTCCAGGTCGTCAAAGGTAGTGGGGTTTTTAAAGTAGGTTTCATTGTATTCCATCATATGTGAGACGCCGGTAAGCACATCCATGACCGATACACCGATATAGATACGGTCTTTACCCGAAGATATAGTGTGGTTTTTAAGCGTGTTTTTTTTGGTTTCTATCCAGATACAGCAAATGGAATTGGTGAGGATATCGTGGTCATTGGATATATATGTACCGGAAGAATAAACCCCTGTGAGACTACGGGTAGTATTGGGGGCATTTTCGTCTTGTTCATATACGACAACGGTGAGTCCGGCATCTTGGAGTTTTTTGATATATTTGTCGATGAGGTGGTCTTTGAAGCCGGCCATAAAAACCCGGTCTTGACTAGTACTATTACCCACCGTACCTATCGTTCCTACCGTTCCTACACAACACTTTTTATCGACGACATTCAAATCACATATTTTGGAAAACTCGAGAATATTGCTACCGCGGAATTGATTGGATTCGCCATCTTTTATGCCGTATACTTCAAAGAACGCACCGACTTGCATGAGGACAATGGTTCGTTCGCCGAACTCGTCGATATGTTTTGCAGTTTTATCAAAATAATCTTTGGTCAAAGACATAATATATCTATATCTACTTATATAGTAATAAGTAGATATATTTAATTCATATTGCTAAACATATATATCATACTACAAACAATGATTAATCTTTATACATTTTACTAAGTATCTGGTTTCAACACATAAAACACGGATTCTTTATGTCCCATCATTTCGTTTAATATATATCGTTTATATTCTACATACGTTTCTTTGGATAATAAAGGAATATGATAATAACATAGTTTCAATAAATACAACAACATATAGATATAGAATGGTTGATTGTTTAAAGGTTTGCGGAATTCTTCTATTAAAATATGCTTGAATTCGTTGTTGTAAATACAAATTTCCGTATTCATGTCTTCTAATTGTATTTTATAACCATAAATCATGGTGCCATCCATTTTCCAGACTAGTTTATGAAAGTCTTTTTTATCGACCTGGAGTACATGTTGTAGCTTGAATATGGTGCTTTTTTCGTTATCGGTAAATATAGCTACATCAATATCACTTTTGTTGGGTACATAATCCGCGCGAGTGACGGAGCCATAAAAGTATAAATTTGTATCAAGAAATTCACTAATTTTCTTGAAAAAGAGTTTGGTATCTTCGGGTAAATCGTTTCGTATGTTGTTCATATAACATAAGAATAGATAAAGAAAAGTACATATAATTCCTTTAGTGTTGCTTTCTCTCTTTTCTCTTTAGTTAATTATTATAAAGACATCATCACTATATAATAGTGGCGACAAGTAATAACTAATAAGCAAGTTAATTGGGCGGCAGTTCGTTCATATATTGGCCGAATAAGGTGAAATTGGTGCGTTGGGTTTGTTTTTGTTTTTCTTTTTTGGCTTTTTCTAAAATTTGGATAGCATTGTTGATTTCGTGTTCCGATACCGACCCGTCATTATTGGTATCCATTATTTTGGCCAGTACTCGATACTTTTCGGGAACGCAGCAATAAGGGCTTTCTTCGTTGAAGAGGTGGTCAGAAAGTATAGTGAAGACTGCAGTTAAAATAAGAGAAGTATAAATATCACGCGTACCCATCCAAGCCATGGAAAAGACGAGTACTTGTTTGGTGACGTTCATTTTGAGATATTCTTCGGTGGATTTACTAAATTGTATGGCAATAAACTTGGAACCCACGTTGAGTAATATCATGACAATACCTGCAAAAAATTTACTATTGTTTAATAAAAGAATATGGCTATCCACAAATTGAACCGATTTGTAAAGAATGTTGGACATGATTATATAAGGGCAACATAAAATAAAAAACAAAAATAAATATGTCCTGACTATAGTATAAAACTAAGTCAATCAATCAAGTAACTTTATTATTGAAAAAAAAACGTTTTTTGATTTTTAGCCAAATGACTTTGGGTCCGTATTTTTTCATGGTGGAATGATAATGTCTATGAAAAGTACGGATATGTGGACGTAACATAGGGGTAAAATTTTCGGTTGATTGGTTATTGATTTCTTTGATGATATATAATATGGATAACAATAAAAAGACAAATACAAAAAAACAAAAAACAATGTTGAAGTTGAACTTGAGTTTTGGTTCTTTCATAATATAATATATATATATATAATGAAGGGTAAATTTTATTTCTTAATTATCCTTCATTATATGTAATGTTAGAGTCTCCGGTCTTCTAAAGCAAATAAGTTGTTTTCACTGTTTTCTAAATCCGCGTCTTTGGTTATTTTATCGGCCAACTTATGTATTTGTATAATTGCGCTTTTGGTATATTCGGGACTCATACGAGAAGCCAAAATGGCCACCATATCTATAAAGGTAATACCGTTCTCTTGAAACCTTCTGGACAGTTCGGTAGCACTACAATAACTGGAATTATTTTCGTTATATAAAGCTTCGTAGTACCTATCGTCTTCTTCATCATCTTGTTCTTCGTCGTAATATTCATCGTCATCATCCTCTTCTCCATAGTCTTCATCCTCGTATTCTTCCTCACTATCCTTGTCGTTGTTGTTTTTTTCAAAGAGTATCGTACGGCAGTAAGGACAACAGTTTTTGTTAGTAGAAACATGTTTAGATATACAAGAAAGGCAAAACGAATGCCCACACTCGGTGATACAGTAATTAAAGCTCCCGGGGATAAGGTCGATAAAACAAATGGGGCATTGACATTGACTTTCATTTTCAAAACATTTAGAAGACATGTTTAAACTTGGTGATATATATGTATATGTATATATTTATAAATAATTATTCAAGTGTAATTAGTTAAAGGTAACTATATAAAAAAAGATATAAAAAAAGGAGTACAAAATGTTTTGTTACAACTAGCAAATATACTTCCCTCCCCGCAAGGTTTCATATCTACGATATATTTTTACACCATATGTATCCGTGGTACTTTTGCAAAACTTGACAGTGCCATTGGAATAAATGGTATATCTTATTTCTCGAATATTTGTTTCTTGAATATTTGTTTCTTTGTACTTGGGTAAAACAAAGATATGAATATATGTCTCTCCTTCTTCTAAAAGGGATTCGCAGGGTATGTGTAAATGTAACAGTAATTTTGACTCTAGATGTAGGCAACGGTTTTTAGATAATTTTCCAATTTGTATGATTTTTCCTTTACGAATAACAAACCGTTTGTCAAATAATAACAGTTCTTTGATGACGTCGAGAGGTAATTCAACTGGCATAATATGTCGGGTATATGAGTATACGTAGTTTGATAGAGATAAAAAATAATTCAATTTTACAGAGTCATAATTTTTACAAAGTCATATACTTAGAGAGACATGAAGTTGTTAGTAAATTTTTCACTCAACTTGGTTGAGTTGTTTAAAATGGATGAGTCGTGTGCTTTAATTTCATCAGAAGACGAAGACAAGGAAGGGATAGGCATTTCTTTAGAAGGTTTGGATGCAATGGCATTAGCGATATCTTGTTTGTCTACTCCACCTCCTGAAATGGATGAGTTAGAGTTAGCAATATTTGTTTTGAGGTTGCTAATTTTGTCTTTTACAGTACCGGCAGTGGCATGGGTATTAGCAGTAGCAGCCTTAGTCAAAACATTCAAGGAGCCGTTACTCGTGGTAGATTCGGCGCCAATGTTTTCCAAGTTTTCGGTTAGTGGGCTATATTGAGCCAATACAAAAATTATGATACATGTTGCCAATAGTCCTACTAGAAAATTATTCAAGGTCAAGTATATGATGAGAGTGATAAGCAAAAGTCTTCCTAAAAGAATCTTGCTGTATATTTTATAAATGGAGTAGGGGTGAAAGATAAAGGCGAGTATTAAAAATGCGGAAAATAAATAAACAAAGTAATTATTTATTTTGTCAATGTTCATATATATATTATATCCAACAAATAAATATATTAAACATATTAAAAATAAATATTGTTATATATAGTTAAACAAGCCGTTATATACTATTCACTTAAGATGATAAACTATAGTAAACTATAATAAACACAAATTAGTAACTTTATGAAGTGTTCATATGAACGACATAGAACAACTGGCTGGGTTTACAGTTGCCGTTTTAGCGGTTTATTCAAGTGTAATGAATTGGAAAGTGTACGAGATTTCAAGAATTTTGTTTTATTATTTTATTTTAGATACCTATTCATCCATCTTATCAAAAAAGATAGATATACTTATTCATCATGGGTTTATCTTAATGATGTATAGTAATATATACATATTCTCGGTTAGTAAGGAAGATTTTTTGGAATTTTTCAAAACACTCTTATTAGTGGAAACCTCCACAATATTTTTAGTTATCAACAGAGTTATTACCAACAAAAAATGGAATATTCATATTTATGTAAAAACGCTCAATAGTGTTGGGTTTGTGGGCACTTTTTTTTATTACAGACTGTATTACTATTATTATTATATTTTACACCATAATGGTTTATTAGAAATGTATGTATTCAAATATGGAAACAGTCTTGTTGCAAAGAATATTTTTTATTTCAATACATATGGTTTTTATTTGTTGAATGTATATTGGGCACTGTTAGTTATAGTGAAAGTATGTAAACAGTTAAATATAGGCAAATGTCATACCACGCGAGGTTAACAGATGTAGTATTGCGTGGACCAATAAATGAGGTATAGAGCACCAACTTCTAGATGATAAATAGTTACTAACATAAAAGGTGGTTAAAAAAGAGAGAGTAATAAAGTAATATTCTAGCCGTTGACGCTGGGATAAGTTATTTTTTTGTAAAGTATATAATAAGAAATAAACAAAGGTCGCTTTGGCCACAACTCCATCCACTTTATGGTAGAATCCATGTCTAATTGGATATCCCCAAAACAATTCACTAGTAACTAAAAGGGATAAGTTGAGAATACCACACCCTTTTTCCATAAACTCCATGGTCTTTATGTTATTACAAAGTTTATTCAAAAATATAGTCAGTGGATATAATATACTTGAAATACTTATACAGCATATGTGATGTGGTTTTACTAAAGATAACATAATTAATATATACTATGTATAAAGTATGTTTAAATATTTTGTAAATAGGGATTGATACGGTTCGTAAAACATTAACCAAAATATGGATGAAAAGAAATAATGTATATCCAATAAATAATTATCTTATTTTTTAATAAGATAATGTCATATTTAGCAATGTCAGCAGCACCGATAGAATTTGATAGTATAGATGTAAAAAAAAGACAAAATACACAGACAAATACGAATACCAAGACACAAAAGTATCGCGAATCTTTGAATACGGATAAAGTGAATTCGGTTTTAAAGTCGATACATAATAGAATCCAGACGGACGACGATGAAAACGAGTTGGGAAACTATGCTACCAGTGGTAATAATGAGGCCGCTAAACATTCCGAAAGTTTCAAGCCTCTAAACCCCTATGAATTCCCATCTAAGCCGGTATCGGGTAAAGGTGAAAAAGAAGGGATGACAAATGCTGGAGATGTCCCTCAACCTATAGATAAAGAAGAATTAGAACTAAGTGAATTACAAAGTAACTTTATGGATGAAAAAGAGCGGAATGAATATTATAAACAAGTGGGAGCGAAACATATGCATTCGTATCCTTATACCAAAAATCAACCGTATACAGAGTCACAGTCACAGTTTCATTCGAGAACTAATTCTAATTCTAGTCCAAGTTATAGTAACGGTTATAGCGGTTACAATGACGATACAAACAAAGTATTGATTGAAAAGTTGAACTATATGATTAACCTGTTGGAGGAACAGCAGGACCAACGAACGGACAATGTCACCGAGGAAGTGGTATTGTATTCTTTTTTAGGAGTATTTATTATTTTTGTGATTGATAGTTTCGCCCGAGTGGGTAAGTATGTGCGCTAAATGTCTATAATATAGTGATATCGTAATAACATCGTAATAATATCGTAATAGTATCGTAATAGTATCGTAATAGTATCGTAATAGTATCGTAATAGTATCGTAATAGTATCGTAATAGTATTATTGTAACTTCATAAATCTGATATTTTTACGAACTTTATTTCTAACTACTATATTTGTAGGTTTATTTAAAGAGTTGTATACATATTTCATTTGTTCAAATTTTTCTTTTTTACTCGAAACACAGTTTGCGTGATGTAAAATTATTTGTTTATTCAAGTTACCTTGAGACCAGTTCCAAATACTACTTGGAAATAAATTCCATTTAATACTAAACTTATGATTATATATTAAATCATTTACTATTTCCTGGTCCCATCTATTTGACTCACATATGATTTGATACACTTTATTCCAAAAGTTTAAAGTATTTTCATTGCAATAAATTGAAATAAACCCAATATTGATGCCTGAGTTACTGGTTTCTTTTTGAAAACAAATCTCGTAGTCCTTCATATATTGCATAACCGTAGGAATAACTGGTCTATAAAAGACAATGTCAATATCTGAAATAATAATAATATTGTTTAAATTATTTTTGATTGCATTAATTATCATTTCAGTTTTGTATTTCCAAATGTCTATACCGCTTCCTGGTTTGGTTCTATCCGTGTTAATATTTTCTAAAAAATAAAAATTTTTATCAAAATTATCTTTAAAGGAATTTTCAAAATTAGTTTTCATATCTAAAAAACTTGTGTCTGAAAAATAATAAATTTTCATTATTATGTGTGTATATATATATATATATATATATATAATATATATTATCAATTATATCACTATCCATTAGTGAAATATAATGTTAGACACGTACTTTCCTAGTCGCACCTTTTCCGTGGCCGTATTTGCGAAGAGCTTGTTTTCCCAGTCGATAAGCCGTTTTGTTATGGTTACATCCTTTTTCTAAAATCTGGAAATCAACCGCAGCGGCTTTCCCGCCGGTTATCGAACTGGCGAGTCTAGCGAGACCCCAGGATTGGGCAGTTTGATTGGGTCGGGAACCGGATGAGAAATAAGCTCCCTCGCCCTTGCTGACGATTTGTTTCAATGCGGAGATAGAGCATCCGGTTGCGACGGCCAGTTTTTTATTGGGTGTCATGTTGTCTACCTTATAAATGTTTTTAGCATCGGTGACATGATTGGAAGGTTTACTAACAAAAGAGGATACCTTGTTTCGAGTATAATATGTACCTTTTTTGTAACTCTTCCGGGAACGCATCAACATGGTGAGCTGTTTTTTTCGGTCTTTTTTTGTTAGTTTGGTAGGGAGGTATCGAATGGGTATCTTGGAACTATTTTTACCTTTACTTTTACTTTTATTTTTTTCAACCATTTACTAAATACAAATATTAAATGTTTACAACTAAAAAAATGAGTTTATTGTCAATATATTATTAATATATTATTATACTAAATGAAAATGGCAAAAACTACTAGTGCCATAGTGTATGTCCCCATCGAACTAATTCGAGAAATCTTGTCTTATGCGGATATGTACATGACCCGAGATGGAAGAAGGGTGATACATAAAATCAAATCAGAGAAAATAGAAAGAATGAACTACTTAGTAGAGCATATGCCACCGGTAAAGCATACGATAACAATATATGATACCTTTATTTCATCGGTGAAGTTATGGGTTGGTAAAAAGATAAAAGGCTGGCCTCGTAAGTATTATTTAATATTGGTGATAACGGACCAGGTGTTGGATAAAGTCGAATTTACAAAAAGAGTAGTGGATAAATATGGAAATTGCCTATATAAGGAATTCGAGTTGTCTTGAATTTAAGGAAATTCCTTAAATAAGGCACTAACGAAAAGTCGAAACCGAAAGGTTATTAAGTTATACCGTATGTTAAAATATATATATAATATGTAACAAACAATAAATCAAATGTTATTATATATATTCCTTTTTTTTGTCATATGTATCGTGGCTTTTTTCGTATATATTCGCATCAAGTATCCTTTTTGGGCGGTACAACCAGTATTCCATTTTTACGATATTTATTACTGGTTCGTCAATGTAGGTATTATCCGCCACGAGTTACCTAAAAAAAATAGATATACCAATTTTTTGAATATTAAATGCAAAGAGTTCACCGAAATAGACGAAGCCACGCTTCAACAAGTTACTTCCTTGCTCCAGTGGAATTACCTCAGGGACAAAGAGAGTCAATATTTACCCAAAAAGGAAAACATTGTTCCTTACTTTGTGGGCCATAATGGTCCCTGTATTTGCTCTTATTACGAAACCCCCGAAGTGTATATCAATAACAAAACCGGCGCCACGATTAACGAACGTGAAATAATTGGAGTCATTACGGGTCGCCCGTTACACGTAGTAATACCCCAACCTTATCAAAAAGAACAAAAAATAAAAATGGAAATGGACGTATATTATGTAGACTTTTTGTGTGTAGATAAAAAGTGGCGGAAAAAGAATATCGCGCCGCAACTGATACAAACGCACGAGTATATGCAGTGCCATAAGAATCACCAAATTTGTGTTAGTTTGTTTAAAAGAGAAGGAGAGATGACGGGAATAATCCCGCTAACATGTTATCAAACGTATTGTTTCCATATGCGGAACTGGTTAGACCGCCCTGTTCTTCCCGGAAGAATAACATTACTGACGGGGAACACCCAAAACATGTATTATATGTATAACTTTATTCAAGAGACAGTAACCAAGTGGGATATTTTGATTTATCCGGCGATATCAAATATGATGGAGTTGGTCAAGACGGGAAACATATATATCAAAATGTTGGTCATAGATAAGGAGATAGAAGCGGTATATATTTTTCGCAAGACGTGTACGTATATTGGTAAAGATACAGATAAAGATACAGATAAAGATAAAAACAATAATAAAAGTAATAATAAAGATAAAAATAAAAGTAATAAAGAAATCATCTCGTGTATGGCATCGGTCCAGGGTAAGACAATCGAAGAAAAGGATTTTATCCAAGGATTTAAAGTGGCTTTAACCTCTATTCTCTTGGAAAATAAAGAGTATATGTATTTATGTATGGAAGACGTCAGCGATAGTCGTGTATTGATTGATAACTTGCGGATAAAAACGGCACCGATGGTGGTATCCCCTACGGCTTATTTTTTCTATAATTTTGCATATAATACGTTCCAGGCAAACAAGTGTTTTATTATCAACTAACCCAAACCCTATTAATAATGTTACCCTAGTTAGAGGTATTGTACCGAAGGTTTATACCCCAAGGGTATTGTACCGAAGGTTTCTACCCCAAGGGTAGTGTACAAAAGGTTTTGTCTTGTTAGTAGAATCGAATTAAAATGTCTTTTTAAATAAAAAATAATAGCCACTAAATTAAACCAATTCTTTCGAAATGATAGCACACTGTTGTATAAATGTTTCCTTGTCTATTTTTTCGCCGGATTCTCTTTCTCTCACGTCATGCGTCGCGTTTAAATCATATAAATCCAACAACATTGAATAAGATATCTTATTATCATTATCTGCGATAAGTTTCTTCAATTCATCGCAACCTTGTAGTAAGTTATCTTTTAACTCGTTATCTAATTTATAAAATCCTTGGTTATCGTAGTCACTTTTGAATCTTTTTTCTAACTGATATTGAGAAATACATATTGGGTTATAGTCACTACGGTAGTCACATAAACTATACCCTAGTTCTTCCACATATACACCTTTACCGTCTTGGTAACAGCGATTACATCGGTTATATGTATTAAAATAGTCCATACATTCTTTAGAACAAAAATAATATTTGGGAAATGAACTAGCCTTGTTACGATATCCGCAAGCAGTTTGACTAACAAACATCCATACAAGTTCGTCGTTTGGTGAAGACCTTTTACTATAAACTATATTATTACATAAATCTTCTTTATACCCTTTATTTCGGTCGCATGTTCTTTTATCTAATATGTTTATCATTTATAATATTTATGATTTATGTTTATTACATTTTTACTCTAATAAAATAATAAAAATGAAATATAAAGTTTAGTTATAATTTTATTTATACATAAAAATGGAATTAGTTAAAATAGGATTTACCGGTAATCGTAATGGATTAACACCCAATCAAGAAGAAGAAATAAAATTAATATTCGATAAATATGATAATATAACTGTTTCACATGGAGACTGTGTTGGGTCAGATACAGACTTTCATAACTTATGTATGGCTTATAAAAATGCACATATAAACAAAAATATTACGATATGTATATTTCCCCCGAATGACCCAAAGTTAAGAGCGTTCAATACAGGAGATGTACTAATGAAAGAAGAGCCTTACTTGAAAAGAAATGTAAACATCATAAAAAATAGTTCTATGTTGATTGCATGTCCAATAGATAAAAATAGAGAAGACTTGCGTTCAGGAACTTGGTCAACAATTCGTAAGGCAAGGAAACATAATCTATTGATACATTTATTATAAATATATTCAAAATATATATCAGTTTATTTATCATTTATGAAATATTTTTTATTTACTAACAAAGACAAGAGTATAAACTCTTGTACCGAAGGTTTATACCAAAGTAGTGTACCAAAAGTTTATAACCCAAGGGTTATTGTACAAAAGGTTTTGTCTTGTTAGTAGAATTCTTTCTAAAAGGATAATGACACATTAAAATAAGATTGACTTATGGAAAGACGAGTTCGTCGATAGTAGTTCTAACACAAAATAGTCTATGTAAAAAGATACCCAACAAGAACAAAAATATGGTTGTATAAAGGAATGACTTTTTGAAAAAATAAGAAATCAAAAAGCCGGCAAAGATAGTCATAAGCACATCCGCAATTGCTACACCCATAAATCGATAAGAATGAATTCCTTGTTTGGGTGTTCCCAGAGCATTTTTATATTTGCACAAATCCATACTAATATACATAAGATGATGATTATTTTTTTGTTATATGTTAGTATAATCGATTCTAAAGGTGTTTTATAAAATAGTTTAATAGTGTAGTCAAAGATATAAATACTTTATTCATTCTCCTTTGAAAACCATTCTACTAACAAAATACCAAAGGTAGTCTACAGAAGGTTTTCTCTTGTTAGTAGAATCGATTTCAAAAGACAGTATTGAATTATTTTTTAGTAAAAGGTATAAAGTATAAAATATATTTAGACAATGATAGATTTTTATCTTTGACCAAGGGAATAAAAATATTTATCCAAAAAAACTTTCTAGTTATAGTTAGGTACAAAAGGTTTATGTTAGTTATACCATTCGTTTACCTCTAACTTTTCTGGTTCTTTTTATCAAATTATTATTTTTGGTTTTATTAGTAGAAGAGGCGGTCGAAAACTTGGTCCAAGGTTGTTGCGGTCTATCCTCCAAATATGGTCGCAAGTAGTCCCATACGCGATGCTCATCGCAGAACTTGTCTTTCTCAAAGGGAATACCACAAGAGCTGCCCCAGCGCACCAAAAAACACATATTTTTGGCCATGTTAGTATCAATGACGTTTCCATCCACTGCGCCTCTCGGTTGGAATGGTTTGGGTCTAGAAGGGTCAGACATGAACTCGCGGGCATCCAAGTCGTAATGCGAGCAACACGTGCGCGAACATGGGTTCTCTTTATTCAAGTATACATCAAAATGGTCAGCGATAATTTTCTGGGCAACTTCCGCGTTAAGATGGCCTTTATGTTCATTCATAAGGTCGGTTAGACGTACTTTTCGGGCGCCTTGATGTCTGCGGATATCATCTATACCGGTATCGACGCATTCCAAATTCCGGATACGGGGGTCATAAGGGGCATTAAAGCCGATAAAGTAGCCATTTTTGGTTCGTTCGGTGCGGTGATACTTGAGTCCTAGTTCGATACGCATGATTTCGTTGGTGTTTGTATCCCCGAATAACCAGGAGTTGGCGTAGTCTCCCGAGTTCCCGTCTAGTAACATACGTTCATAGTCGTCCAATGTTTTGCCATATTGCATGGCGTTACGAATACGGCAAGAAATGGGAATATTGTTTTCGTAGCCGGTGAAGCCGCCGATGGTGGTTTCGGTACCAATGATACCCGC
>Ga0136644_10001654_pt1 | contig 17571 bp, 14 predicted proteins | sample C_130820_EF_Meta_FD_94780 | JGI IMG/M metagenome (GOLD analysis project Ga0136644, IMG submission 94780) | Freshwater microbial communities from Lake Croche, Canada to study carbon cycling - C_130820_EF_MetaG (v2) (version 2) | ecosystem: Environmental > Aquatic > Freshwater > Lake | place... | reverse complement strand
CAAAACACAATTTGTCAATAATATATTAAATGAATTAAATTATGACGTAATAAAATATGATGCGGGCGATGTTCGAAACAAAGCATTAATTGATACTATAACCAGCAACAATGTATCAAATCGAAATGTATTAGAAATGATGACAAAAAAGGTAAAAAAAATCGCAATAGTTATGGATGAAATAGACGGTATGAACAATGGCGATAAAGGCGGCATAACCGCATTAATTAAAATAATTCGGCAAAAAAAAACAAAAAAACAACGGTTAGAAAATAAAACTATGAACCCAATAATTTGCATTGGAAATTACTACATCGATAAAAAAATAAAGGAATTAATGAAGGTCTGTAATACTTTTGAATTAAAAACGCCGACACATAATCAAATGCAAAAATTAATAACTACCATTGTCCCTTCTATAAAGTCTGAAAAATCAAGCTATATTAATATAATAATGAATTACATTCAAGGCGATATGAGAAAGTTATCTTTTGTTTATGAAATGTTGTCAAAAAAAAAGGATTTGATGAATGAGAACACATTGAATAATATATTCCATATAAAATCATACAACGAAGACTCTAAAAAAATAACACAGCATTTGATAAATAATGATGTAAAAATGGAAGATCATGCGACTATAATGAACGAAACTGACAGAACAATAGTGGCATTATTATGGCACGAAAACATAGTTGATACTTTCGTAAATCAACCCATAGAAAAAACAATACCTTTTTATTCTACCATATTAGATAATATGTGTTTTGCCGATTATATGGACCGAATTACATTTCAAAATCAGATATGGCAATTTAATGAAATGACTTCATTAATGAAGACGTTTTATAATAATAAGTTGTATCATGAACATTTTAAAGAATGTCCACATCGGTTAGACGATATTCGCTTCACAAAAGTATTAACAAAATATTCAACAGAATATAACAATATGCTTTTTATTTATAACCTTTGTCAAGAATTAGAACTAGACAAACGTGATTTAGTATCATTGTTTCAAGAATTGCGTCTTTTTACAAAAGACAATATGAATCAAACCGAATTGTTAAACGAGTTTGAAAAAATATTCGAGAACCATAAAATTACAAAATTAGATATAAAACGAATGTATAGGTATTTAGATAAAAATATAAAAAAGGAAGTTGACGTTATTGGTGAAGATGAAGAAGATGACGAATAACGCTATATGCTTCTCGTGCGTCGTCTTCTATTAACACCATTTGTTTTTCTTTTTATAGATAAACTTTTAATTTTTGATCGAAGTTGCATTGCGTCCATTTCTTCTAACACTTTTCTTTGCAGTCCATACATGAGCTGTTCTTTTATACGGCTTAGGTTTCTAAAGTGTTCATCAAATTCATCAAACTCAATGTTTAATTGTTCCTCTGTGGAAATATCAGTAACTGACGTGTAATCAATATCGCTTATTCGCTGTAGTATATTTTGACCCATTGTTGCAATTATATCCATTGCTTCATTCAATTTATGTATTGATTTTAAAATTGTTTTTGGTGATGTTTTTGACATATATTTTTATTATATATTATAAAAATATAAAATTCTTTTATGGCACATTGACATCAACTATTATTTCTGGCTTGCTTTTAGAAGTAGAAAACACTTGGGTTGCCGGTTCTTCCACGGTAATGGGAATTCTAGTAAAAGATTCCGTCGGAACGTTTTTCTTTAACTCGAAAATTTCATTCTTTAAGGCTTTAACTTCTTTAGTCTTGTCTAATAATTGTTTTTGTAGAGTCACTACAATATTTTCTAGATCTTGGCTTTTAGAAACCATCTGTTTTAATTGTTCTTGTTGTTGCGAGATGATATTAACAACGTCTTGATTCGATAGCGTCACTGTTTCTTCGCCTTGACGAGTTAACATGATGGCCTAATTATTTTTCTGCATTTTAGCCGTTTCGTACTGAACCATCTTTTCACGTTCTAATTCTATTTCTTTTATTTGTTTTAATACATCAGGTTTCATTTTTGGCTCACCTGGTTCATACTTTTCTAATAATTTATCGATTTCGTTCATAAAAAAGTTCTTGATTCTCAATTCTGATTTGTTTTTAATAAACATGTCCACCGTTTTTGGCGACTCTTTTAAATAATCGGGGTGTGGATTTACCAACATTTTACGTTTATCAAACGTATTGTGTTCATGCGAAAATACTAAAATTGATTTCATAGGATCTAACTGAACAAATGGAATAGTATAATCTTTTAAAAACGCACGTTCTTCGGCAACTGCCGCGTGTTCTTCGTAACTTGATATTTTTAACAATTCTTTTCTGAACGCAAACGTACCAGCGGTTGCATGGTTTGGTCCGTAGGGTCCACATTGAATCATTTTTTGAATGTGCTTAAAATAAATATAAATTTCACTCGATCCCGCACAAAGAGCACTTTTATTACCTTCTAATCTTTGTACTGCATGTTCAACCCGATCAGGTGGGTAATAATCATCGTCATCCATATATACAATGATATCACCTCTTGCGAATTTATGCATATAGTTACGCTTCGCACCTAATGTCATTTTTTCATTAACCTCAAAATAACGGATTTGCGGTATATTAGCAGTTTCGATAAGATCTTTAATTTTATCGCTACCATCGTCTACGATAATCCATTCCATTCTACTTTTGGGGTATGTTTGGTTTCGAAAACATTCAAACATAATCGGTATAAATGGTCTGCGATTAAAGGTAGGGGTGCACACCGAAACCATCGGCAAAGCAGATTTGTTTTTCTTATTCGTCATAAATATATAAAGAATTGTAAATTATTTATATATATTTTTTTAAATATTATATATTTTTTGGAATTGGTTTTTTTCCTTCATATATTTCTTTTGCTCGTTTGGCGGTTTCTTCATTTATACCAGCAGTATCTATTTTTGCATCAAAACTAGGATCCTTATATCCCATTGCGCTAGAAGCTTTATTTAAAAGTTTTGTATTGGTGCCAAATCCAAATTGATTTAACACCTTACCCGTTGTTCCAAGAGTTTTTTCTCTTTCTTTCTCAGCAGCTAGCCTACGTTCTATATAAACGCTTTTTTTGGCTTCTTCTACAGAATCCCTTGCTTTTTGAGCTTCTTGAAATTTCTTATAAGATTCTTCTGCAGCAAGCGCGTTCTTTTTATCTTCTTCGCCAATTTTATCCAATATCTTTTTAAAGTCTATACTATTATATGTGTATGACGCAACTGCTACTGCAATAATAATAATCAGCATTATTAATAATTCTTTCATTTTAATAGATTTTATTGGCAATACGCTCTTAACATTTGATAAATTCAAGAAATCTGATGCTGCGATTAATAGAACAACTAAATATCCAATTGTAAATATTTTTTCATAAGCAATAATAGAGAATTTATTTACCAACGCACGAACACTCTTATAATACGAATCGGTTTCTTCGCTAAAATCGTCACCCTTGTTATTTTCTATATGAGCTATAATTGCGCTGAATAAATTTTTTATTCCAATTGTTCGAACCTGTCCATAAATAAAAATTCCAAAAAATGAATATATCACGATATAAAGTCCAATAAATAAAGCCGCAACGGGAACGCCTATAAAAATAACAACTAGCAATCTAGCCAATACAGTAAATAAAATAAAATTTAAAATGCTAAAAACATTATATTTTTTCGCGCTACTTGCTATTTTATTGGCTTCGTTTTTAAGTTTTGCGTCTGCTAATGCCTGGCGAGCCGCGGACTTTGCGTTTTCATCTGCGGCTTGTCCTGCTTTTCCAAATCTATTTGTAAACGTTACCCCCATCTCGGCAATTAGCGAATCCGCCTGAGATTTTACTGGACTAAAAAATTTACCTAATGATAACACGTATAAAACTATCATAATCGCCAAAACCATTCCAATGAGTGGATTTGTTAAATTGCCACTTAAATAGTCGACGTAAAATTGCATAAATTGATTAAAAAATTTAATAAAAATATAAGTGATCAAGTAAAATAAAATAATAAAACAAAAGGCACCATTTAAAAAATTCTTACTATTTTTTGGAACTACATCAAATAAGAATTTGTCTAGCATTTCAGGAAAAAATATTGGAAATTCGAAAAAAAATAGAAGCAAAAACGCAGTTCCGCTGCTTATTTTGGGATTCGGTGGAATTCTTTCATGATATAGATCATCTAAATACTTGGTTGAAAACCGAAATCGTTTATCTTTATCATCATCGTTATTTCCACCACCGCGCTCTAAATAAAACATTAAAAAATACCAGTTATAAACTGCATAAGATGCTAACGATATGGCTTCGAACCAACCTATGTATTTTTGTATTAAATCAATGTCGTGTGGACTGGGACCTTCGTCTATAACTTTGCCACCAAGTAAAGAATCTGCAGCGGCTTTAACATTTTTCTCAGTTTCTGCTACGACATCTACACCATCATTTTTATTGTCTTCGTTATCATTCGCTTTATTAGATTCAGCTGAATCTTTTATAGCAGCAGCATTTTTTTTTGCGGGTTCGGTAACCATATCCCAACTAAACCCTTCTTTTAGATTGTTTGCTACGTCTTCGTTTATACTGTCGCTTATCTTTTGGAACTGGTCACCCAACGATTTTAAGAAACTATTGTCACCTTTATTTAAAGTCTTGCTTGTTTTTTCTAGCCCCCAAAATTTTCTTTCGTCAGATATTGAATTTACTTCTGTTGGTAATTTGCTACTAACTGCAATAGCAACAAAAATAGCAATATGTCGATTAAATCCATTTATAGTGTTTTGAGTTTCTCTTATAAATTTCAGCAACGTTTGTTTAAAATCACCATCGCTTCCATTTGGATTAGAACTGTTTCCTCTTTGTATTGGCGGTTTAACACCTTCGAAATCATTAGCACCCAACGTTTCAAGACCCTCGATCGTTTTTGTTTTTTCTGCCGTGGTTTGTTGATCGAACGGCTCAATGATTGAATTCTTAGAGCCGCCGTTTAATATTGATTTTTTAATATCAGTAATAGGGTTCTCTAATGTTTCAAACATATCCATTTTTTTTGGGTATTTTTTGGTTTTTCTCTTTTTTATTTTTTCTAATTTGTATATCATGTTTACTGTTTGAAAATCGTCTTCTTTTTCCATTATTAATTATATTATATATCTATATTAATAATATAATTTTTATCGCACATACTAAATTATCTCGCATACATCATTCCACAATTGCCACCAATAAAAGATAGTATATTATATCTCTCCTCAAAGAGCGTCATGTTATAATTATAGTCATAGAACTGCCACGCAGATTTTCGAACACCTATGGGATTACCATTTCCATCGCAAAGTATATCAACACTATTATTGGGATTAATCGATGGTGTTATTGTTACTATTTCAAGTTCTATGTTTTTAAATTTGCTCATGTTTAGCGCACCGCTTGGTTGGTATTCAAACGGACTAGTGTTTAAACAAAAGTTATAGCAATATAATCCTTCTTTTGCAGAAGCGGCAGTGCGTGTATATTTTTCAATAAAATTATATATCCCATTAGAAAGTGCATTTTCACGATATTCGCCGTTTAATACAATCGCCATGGTATCTAATATTTCCTTTTGATTTTCAGGGTGGTAATCGCCTGTTATAACAATACCACTGTTTAATCCATAAGCACTGTCGCCAGGGTGAACGCCTATTCCATAAGTTAATTGTTTACCGTTTTGCAATGCATAATTATAATTTGGCAAATATTGCTGTATTAATGCAGGATCCCAAGGATCATTTGTTGCGAGTTGAACGTTTGATGGCAAATCGTTATACGGCCAATTTGTATAATTGCTCCATTGATTTCTCAAATTTACATCGTTTCTTTGAAGAAACCACGACCAACTAGAAATCATACCATTTGAATTTAGTTTTACCCGTTTAGTTCCAGTAACATTTTCAAAAAAATATTCGAAAACATCTTTTACTAAATATACTTGATCTTGTCTAGCAAATAAAGTGGCTTCTTCTTTTGATAGAAAGCAATATGTTGTTATTAAATGAACATCGGCATTCCATACAGAGACTTTGTTTTGATAATCTTCATTTCGACAGAATGGTGTTGGTGGCGTTTGTAAAAATCTATACATTTGGAAATATGATCGGTTGAAATCGGGTTGAATGTAGGGATGGTTATATTGAACATCACCGACGTCTCTTACCATAAAAAGTTCTTGTATCGGGCGCATTGTGACATTTACATATAATTCGTTGTATTGCAATGCTATTAATGGAAACGCACATGAACTATTTAATGTAAACCATGTGTTTATGGGAATATATAACGTTCTACTGCGAATTGAAGGTTCTGCACCGGCAGTGTTAAATGTATATGACGCTGTAGGGTAAGAGTTAGAGCGTCCATTTGCATTAGCTGGATTGTTAAGTTCTGGAATGTTTCCTGTCATTTTGTTATACAAATCCTTTTTCTCTGCTGAAAAATCTCTTTCTACTAGTGAATTTAAATACTGTCCACTATATTGTTGAAGAGTAAATGCACCGCAAGTTATTGTTACTTGTTGTATCATTTGAGTGCCAATGTTTTCTATCCATTTAAATTCATAAGGCGACCATTGATAATTATTTACAGGCTGTGGTTCAAAAATAGGACTCCAAATATCTGGTAAATTTATGGCAATATAAGTATCCATTAATAGTTCGGCATATCTCGGAATTCTAAATGAAAAAGTAGACGGTTCTGTTAAACGCAAATCTCTTGAGCCGTCATAATCAATTCTAAATTTTTGAAGACCAAAGTTACTATATTTGGAATAGGTTACTTTAAAAAACGTTTTGCTGGGATTACCCGTTAAGAACACGTTTACGTCGCCCATAGCAATTATATTTAGTAATCCACCAGGCATTTATTTTTACTAATATATACATTGGTCATATTTTTAAATATGTTATTTGTATATATGGATTTAATAAAAAAAATATTAATTGCAACAATAATTATTATATTAACCTATACGCTGTGGCGACTTATAAAGCGGCGTAATGAAATAAAATCTCAAATAGAAAATTTTGATATGCCAACAATAATACCATCTACACCATCACCTGAAAACGAATTGGCTGCTATTAAAAAAAATTCTACCCTGTTAAATATTGAAAATATAAACGCAAAATATGCAAAATTACCATTAAAAGAATATTGTATAAAAGGATCTTATAATTCGGCATTTACTGGTCATTATGTTAATTTAGACATGATAAGCTATGTGCTTTCGCGTGGGTGTAGATATTTAGATTTTGAGGTTTTTTACATGACTGAAAACAATTTAACTATGCCAAAAGTGTCAGTAAGTATAGATCCAAATTATAATACCCTTGTTACGCAAATGACGCCGACCGCAAACCGTAGTATATTATTAGATAATGTATTATCGACTTCAGTAGCTAGTGCTTTTTCCGACACATCGCCAAATAATAAAGAACCACTTTTTATTAATTTAAGAATAAAATCCAATAATCCAAATGTTTATCAGGCGGTTGCGAAATCAATAGAGAACACCATAACTAATAAATTATATAGTGGTAAAATTACAGATTCTACAAAGCTATCTGATATAATGGGAAAAGTCGTTTTAGCGATTGATAAAACAATTAATATTAACTATTTAACATACGCAGTATGCACGGACCATAGCGATACTACCTGTTACGATTTAAGTAATTATATTAATTTAGAATCGGGTAGTCCATTATTGAAAATAACTCATTACTCTGACGTTGAAAGTCAATGTAATACACCAATAACTATATTAGATGATAATTTACACACGGATGTAAAACAAATGAAATTGTTAAATCCTGATATGATTTCGAATCAAAAAACCAATATATATTTAAACCCCATGATTTATAAGTACGGCTATCAAATTATACCATATTTGTATTATTTTAATGATTCTGAATTAGTAAACTATGAAAAGTTTTTTAACGATAATGCGTCGGCGTTTGTTAGATTATCAATGGCAATTCCTTATTTCCAAAAACTTTCTCAAACAACAATGCAATCAGTTAATTTATAAACATATATTATATACAAGTAATATATACTATATGTCAAATTATTATAAAAAAACATTTAAAAAAAATAAATTTAATAAAAAGCCTCATAAATTTAGAACAGATTTATGCAAAGACGACCTAACTTTTGAGGAATGCGAATTAGCTATTTTACGCAATGCTGTTGATGAAACAGAAAAAATACAGGGTGCAGCTGTAGCAAATAGCGATTCTGTAAAGAATATGTTAAAAATAGTTGAAGACTTTATTGTTGATAAAAAATTAATATGTTACGGTGGAACGGCTATTAATAATATTTTACCTAGTTATGATCAATTTTATGATAAAGAGATAGAAATACCCGATTACGATTTTTTTTCACCGAATGCACTGGACGATGCAAAAGAGTTGGCGAATATTTATTATAAACATGGATATATTGACGTAGAAGCAAAATCAGGAATGCATTATGGCACTTTTAAAGTTTACGTAAATTTTATACCTATTGCAGATATTACATTTATACATAGAGATTTGTATTCAGCTATATTTAAGGAAGCCATTGTTGTGGCTGGTATTCGTTACGCACCACCTAATTATTTACGGATGTCTATGTATTTAGAATTGTCTCGGCCAGCTGGCGATGTTTCGCGTTGGGAGAAAGTATTAAAAAGGCTTACTTTGTTAAATAAACATTATCCACTAAAAACAAATAATAAATGTGCGGAAGTAGACTTTCAAAGAAAAATGGAATCTAACATGGAAGACTCTGAGCGATTATATGTAACAGTAAGAGATAGTTTTATTGATCAAGGTATTGTTTTTTTTGGCGGATATGCCACTAGTCTTTATTCAAAATATATGTTAGAGAAACAACAACATTTAGTGAGGCAAATACCTGATTTTGATGTATTAAGCGAAGAACCTGATAAGTGTGCAATGATTGTGAAAGAGTCTTTGCAGAGAGAAGGATTTAATAAAATAAGCATTATAAATCATAAAGCCATTGGTGAAATTGTACCAGAACACGTACAAATATTAGTCGATAAAGAAATAATTGCATTTATTTATAAACCGATTGCTTGTCATAGTTACAACACCATTGTTTTAAATGGGAAAAAAATTAATGTTGCTACAATAGATACAATATTAGCGTTTTATTTAAGTTTTATTTATACAGGTATGAACTATTATGATAAAGACCGGTTATTATGTATGGCAAAATTTCTTTTTGATGTAGAAGAGAAAAACAGATTAGAACAAAGCGGATTATTAACGAGATTTAGTATATCGTGCTATGGTAAACAGCCTACTATAGAAACTATTCGTGCAGAAAAAGCGGATAAATATAAAGAACTACAAGAAGGAAAATTAAAGATAAATTCACGCGATTATGAAATGTGGTTTTTAAAATATAATCCGAATGATAAAAAAAAGGGCGCTATAAAAGAAAAAAAGAGTGCGAAAAAGGATGAATCGGTATCAGAAGATGATGATGATTTGTTTGATTTATTTAAAACAAAAAAACCTAAGAGGAAAACGCAAAAGAAAAATGAATCTAATATAAACAGGTCGCAACTATTACGTAAATTACACATAAAAAAATTTTAATTAAATTTCGCTCAAATAATTGGCGCCTTTTGTTAAAATATAATAGATGGACCCGAAAACGATACTTTTTAATAATAATCCAGTAAAATTAAAATTTCCATCCGCAGTATATATTGATAAAAACGAGAACCTTTTAAACAAATATGTATTAACCGCAGGCAATTGGAAAAAAAAGAATAAAACGATAATAAAAAAAGGCGTTTGTATTTCATTCAATATAGAATCAAAACGATTTTCTCGCTTCTTTTTGTTTTCATATTCGATGCGATTTTTTTCAGTCATGTCGTCATAATCACGAACATAGTCACTTGATATATTTTTTTGTGGTATATAGTTTGCTTGAATTTGTTCGTCGTGTAAATACTCAGTCGGGTCTCTTGGAATGTCACGAGAAGGAAGACGTTGTGGTTGCATTTGTGAAAGCATTTGTTGTTGATTTTCGGGCAAATATTGACTTTGGGGTTGCTGTGGCGGAATAAAAACGGGCTGGTTTTGTGGAAGACTCGTCTGTTGCGGATTAGGCATAATCGGATTTTGACTAGATATTCCATATGGGTTTGGATGAACATTTATGGGAATATAATTTGTTGGTGTTGCGTTAGATTGATTCATAGAACCAGTTGCAGTTGGCATAGTGGGTGAATATACTTGCTGCATCCCGTTTGATCCATTATTGTCTGTCGGAAGGTCCGCTATCCGCGTAATAGTATTTTCCATTTTAACTATACAATAGAAAACAAGGAAATATTGTATAGTTTACGAATTTTTATTGAATTTCATTAAGGTTAATAGGATTTGTAACTGGAATAATCCGTTTTGTAGTATCGCATTTATCTGGCGTAGATTTATATTTATAGCATTTTTCCCCGTGTTTAAAAGTTTTATCTTCTATGTCAGTAATGATTGGTCCATTAAATACAATACAATTTTTGTCGTTACACACTTTACGAAACATAGTTGCTAAACCTAAACCCAATATTATAGAAATGGCGTTTCTACCTAAAGAAGTGCCTAATAATCTTTTAAAATTCATTTGTTATGATGGGTCAAGTATATTATATAATGGGATTATAAAATATACGGAATCTTTTTATGATTGTGGGGTTATCTTTGTAATTTCGCCTTCATTTTTTGGACACGTTACCTCTTGTTGTTTAAACGAAAAACAAGTGTCGGTTCTATCTTTATATTGTAATATGCTTACATTTTCAGGCGTAGGATAAACATATATTTTTCTAGTATCGGGCATTGTTATGTATACGGCAAAAAAACCAAATACTAAACTAAGAAAAAAAAGCGGAAAGTTTATATATTTTAAAACGCCCATAGATATATATTTTATAGATTTTATTTCTTATTCTTCTTCTTCTTCTTTTTATTTTCTGCAGAACCAGTTTCTTTATTTTTATCGGCCGCCTCCATTTCCTTTAATAGATCTGGGTGAATAAAAGATTTTTCTTGCCCTTCTTCGCCGTCTAATTTAAATACAAAATTATTAGGGTTATCGGTGGGGTTCAATGAAAATTTGGCTTGTAATTCAAGTTGTTTACGCTTTAACTCTACTTGTTTTCTTATTTCTTCTTCACGCTGCTGTTTCTTAAGTTCAGCGGTCTTACGGATGCGCTCTTTGCTTTCTTGCATTTTTGTCATTCTATTCATAGCATTTGTATCAAGGCGCATGTTTTTACCCAATCCGCCCATGCTTTTCGCCATCTCTTTAAACATCTCATCAAAATCTCGGCCACCACCTGCTTCTTTCATTTTACTCATCATTTCACTAGCTTCTTTCATAAGTTCTTCGCGTGATACATTTCCGTTTTTCATTTTATCATCAAGTTTCGCACCGACTGTCTTCATCAATTCCATAATTTTCTTGGGATTCTTCATTAACTTTTTAATAACGTCACCCGTGTTTCTCATATCACCAGAATCGTCACCAAGAATATCTGAGAATTCACCGGCTATTTCTTCAGCCATTTCTTTGGCCAATGATCCTATTTTACCTTCAAATAATCCTTTTAAATGTTCATGCATTTTTTCAATGTTCGGCAAGCCCCCCTTCATATTTTCAAAAGCTTTTTTTAAATCATCTTCGGGTTTAGAATTATCGGTGTTTTCATTTTCTTCTCTGGCTTCATTTGTCTCTGTTTCCATTTTGCTAAAAAAATCGCTTATTCCACCAATTGCGTCTTTTAATTTGTCTTGCAATTCATTTTCATCAATGCCGTCAAAAATATTCATAGTTTCACCAAAATTAGCTTTGTCCTTTACGCATCCAACAATTGTAAATAATATTAATTGTAAATATTTCCACATAGCTTTTTTGGTATTTTCAGTAATATCTTCCGTATTAAACAATAGGCGAAAACTTACATTGGGTAAAAAATAAGTGTTTATTTCGCTATCTTCTTGAAACATATCATCATTTTGGTATAAAATATCAAAAAAACGTTCGGGATATAACTTTAAACAATATTCAAATAACGAATTTATTTCATACTCACTAACTTCTGGATCAATCCATTTTGACCATAAATAAGAATACTCTGGAAAAGTGGCAGATAAATCTGTTGAAAAATCTACAATAATACTTTGAAAGTTATCTGGCACGGTTATAATTTCCGCTTTATTTGTCATTCCTAAAATATAATATATAGTTTTATATTTTGTTTATATTCTTTTTTTTGCCGAGATAATATATTGTTTCAGTAGTTATCTGTTCGACCACTACTAACTGAACGCATGGTGTTTACAACAGTAGGCGTCGAGTAACAAGATACATTTGTTTCTACAGATACGTAATTTTCTATCTCATCAGCGCTTTGAAATAATACACTACCATCAGAAACCGAGATATTTACGGATTCTTCGTCCGGGTTAAGTGCTTGCGGTGGCAAAACTAAAGGACTCATATGAAAATCATCAAACTCGTCCATTGCGTTGCTTCTGGCGATGGCGTTTTGTCTGCGAATTCCCATAGGTGGCAAATCATAATCGACGCTTGGTGTCCTGGGACTTGTATATGAGCGTTGCATACCTTGCGATGTTTGTCTAGCGCTCGAATACATACCGCCAACTCGAGTTCCTAGCGTTTTATAAGTAATGTGAATGTCATCACACAACTGATTCAAGAAAGGGTCTTCTAGAATATTAGATATACGCATATATTTTCGCAGCACCCGGAAAGAATCCTTAAGCTTGTTTTTGAACATCAAAAGAGTCTCATGATGAAACGACAAAATTCCGTTACTTTCGTACAACAATTCTTGGACTCGCTGTCTAAATAGATATTTCATAAGGTCTTCGTCGTGTATTTGTGTTTCACCAGTTTCAATATTTATCAATGGGGGCAAAACGTAAACTTCATCCAAAAGTTCTACACTCGAGTCGGCAATAACGTTATCTTTTGAATCGTATGGAATTCCGCAATTATTTCCAAACAATTTTACACTTATATTTTCAGGATTCGAAGTTTTAATGTGATAAATCTTTTCAATTTCACCAACAAACACGTCCTCTTCAATTTGATTTGGCCATTGATTTATGCGCCAATCGTATATTTCGCCATTCTCTACCACAATGCGAACGTTTTTTACAGCTGGATATAAGAACCTATGAATTGTCTCACCGTAAATCAATCCAGTGTTTTCCATATTATCAACAAATTGGTATTCAGACTTCTTTTTTTCACTAAATTTTCGCAAAATGGTAGCATTATGATCAAACCCAAATCCAACAAAGATATTTGAATACGAGTCATCAATGTGCTCGGAAAGAACAGTTGGACTTTTATCACCAACAGTTGGTTGGCCATCTGTCATAAAGATGTGTGCGACTTCATGATCCGGATTATTTTCAATATAATCCAACATTGACGATTTTGCAGATTGAAGCGCGATTCCCAAATCTGTAGAATTTTCTGCGCGCAATTCTTGAATAACTTCGACAAGGCTATTTACATTTTCCTTTGATAATTTTACTCGACGAATAACAGTGTTAGTATTAATATTAAAAGTGTTTACTTCTATGTAAATCTCAGCGGCAATGTCTGATAAATAAGACAACATGCTTATGAATGTTTGTTTCACATAATCAAGCTTTGATGTTGACAATTTTACAATCTCGTCCATAGATCCGGTTTTATCAATGGTAAATAACAAAAACAGTGGTTTTTTTGTGATTTTGACTTTTTTCATTTTTATTCTAAGAATACCAAAACGATCGCTTTCTGAAAGCAACCCAGGGAATGGTATGGAAATATCAGAATTATGAATAATAATATCAGTGCTTTCGATGGTCGCCATGTTCGTGCCTTTTTACATAAAAATCTTATGTGAACAAACTTTCCAATTTTTCACATTATTTTCTAGTTATATCTATATAACAATGACACACGTACACGCGTTTCAAATAAATAAATTAGAAAACGATTTCAGCAACATTATAACATTAAAACGCGAAATCGCAAAAGTTAAAAAGATTGTTGTTGACAAATTATCACAATTAAAAGAAGTTTATAATGAGTTAATAAAAACAAATAATAAGAAAATTTTTTTATTTTGTTTAGATTCGTTTTATTTCCAATATAAAACGTTTGCTATGGAAATGGAACACATAGATAAGTATCGCGCACTAATGAATAATCGTATGTATTGTGATTATTATAAACTATACAATATAATTGTAAATCATGTTAAAGAAAATAAGGGCGATATTGATGTTGAGCAAATTGAATTTAAATCATACCCCGCTTATAAAGATTTAGAACCTTTCCAAGAATACAAAATAGACGACATTAAAGATCTTCATGCTAATATATTGCACATAATTACAGAATTATATAAACAAACGTATTCAAAAGAGGATTCTATTAGCCATTATAACGAAAATCATAAGGTTGGGTTCTCGATTTCTAATTTTTTAAATACTCTAGAATATGAAAATAGATTACTAAGAGAGCAAATTACCTTATATATGAACTATGTTTCTTTTTTTCATATATCTCAAAAGAAACAATTAAATCGTTTACATGCAAGAATGCAGGATTTTTATAAAGAAGTTGATGATAATATAAACGTAAACAAAACGTTTTCAATTGAAGACATATTAGAAGAAGAAAAATTAAACAAATTCTTTATAATTGGCGAAGACGTTGTTATTGAAAATATTTTAGAAGATACTGAATTTTTGATGGAAGGCACAGAAAAAGTTATAAGCAAAATAGAAAATGCATCGCCACTGGGGGAAGAAATAGACGCGGAACAAGTAGTTGTAGATGAAGTTTCTAATATTACTATAACTGCGGAAACAGACGCGTAAATTATTCTACGTAAAATACAATATTACTTTTTGTAAATAATATTGCATTTATTTTTTTGCATGTGTATTGTATAATGACAGAACATCAACACCATGAAACCAATTTAGATAAAAAAGAAGAATCGCCGCAAGATAATGTAAGTTTAAATGGTAGCGGAACAATGAATGCGACGCATGCAAAAAAAGTAGAATGGTCGCCAGAAAATGAAACTATTATGGTAGAATGGTGTGACATTGCGCAATGTTACAAATGGTTACACACAAAAGCCCATGCGAAATATAAATCAAGAAATGCTTGGTATACTATACCAGCTATTGTACTTTCAACAATAAGTGGAACCGCATCTTTTGCGCAAACAAGTTTGCCATTAGAATATCAGGCATATTCCCCAATGGCGATTGGTGGAATTAATATTTTCATAGGCATACTTACAACAGTTCAGCAATATTTAAAAATATCAGAATTAAATGAAGCTCATAGGGTATCATCAATTTCATGGGATAAATTTGCTCGTAATATTCGCATAGAGTTGGCAAAGCATCCAGACGAACGTATGGACGCTGGGTCCTTTTTGAAAATGAATCGACAAGAATTCGATCGACTAATGGAAACAAGTCCCATGATAGATGAGAAAATTGTAGATGAATTCAAGGCAAAATTTAAAGGTCGGGATGGCACAGTAGAAAGAAAGCATTTTGATGACTTGAAAAAGCCTGATATTTGTGATATTATTGTTAGCGCAAACGAAACGCGCCACACATGGTATTTGGAAAGTAAATCTGAAGATGTGTTCGAAGATCCAAGTGCAGTTATTAACGAAAAAGATGAACTTATAAATAGTCAGAAAAAGCTTATTGACGATAAAGAACGAACACTAAAATTAAAAGCAAAGCAAGACGCAGAAAAAGAACGGAAGCGCGCTGAAGAATTAACTAATCAAATGAAGAAAAAAATGGATGAAGAAACTGCCTATAAAGAAAAAATAAAACCTTTGCAAGAATATATTAAAACGTTCGAAGACATGTATAGTCGTAGACCACATAAAGATGAAATATATGATAATAACAAAGACGATGTAGATTCTGAAATATTAAAACGGTATTTAGAAGAATACGTAATTAATAATGTATAAATATAATATACAATGTCGAGGCATTCTTTACACCTTTTCTCATTCAAAACGCCCACTTTGTGGCCGTAAATGAGTAAAATGTAACGTTGCCTTTGCGCATTTTCAATGCGCAAAGGTGTAAAATAAGTAGGAATAGAGCGCCAATAATACAATGAGGTGTTAGATAGGTTTGGATTAGTTCCGAACCAAAGGAATAGTATCCAAGAAACATTAGTACTAAGGGATTCAAATAAAAAATAAAAGAAAAACTAATCGCAAAAAGTAATACAAATCACAGTTCCGTAAAATTATCATTGTTTTTCACACCCCAAAAAAGCTTCCCGTTTTTATAAAAGGATACGTTAGGCGTATCAAGAATTTCAATATTCATTTCTGGCGTTAACTCGAAATCATTATTTAATAAATAAACCGCGCCTTTTATAAATATAGCGTATCGTTTAATACTGTCCAGATTTTCATAATCTATTGGTTCGTAACTAAACACATAGATCTTCTTAAATATTGGATGGTCTATTTTTTCTACGATTAGTGATATTGATGGATCAGGCGATTCATTGGTTATGAATGCGTTTTTATCGCCGGGTATACATAAATAACCAGAAATGGGGATTTCTATTTTTTGTCGTTCTTCATTTTTAATATAAATTATATTTTGATTTTCATAAAACAATCTATAATTGGACTCTTGTATACCGGTATCAGCGATTCTGTGTTTGTTTATTATTTCATCCAATATCCCCCAAATCCCGTTGGAAAATTCTACATCGGTAAAATCATAAAAAACAAATATTTCACCAAGACTGTTTTCTAGAAAGCCTTTGTAAATATCTGATGATTCTATTCCCGTTTTTTCTTGTAAGAACTGAGAGCACTGATTCAAAAATTCTTCTTCTATTTCATTAATATCATCTTCGTCATCACTTGCAGCACTGCCGTCGCCGCCAAACATTATTGTCGCTTCTTCGTTGGTAGGCATTATTTTATTTTCTGACGATATAACCTTGTGAAATTCGTCATTGTTTAATATCTTTTCGGGAAATTGATATAGTTTTTCTATTTTTTCAAAGTAGAATTCTAAAAAAGGCGCAGCAAGCGAATCATTTACTCTATAAAGAACTAATTTTAGTTTATACTCTTTATTATAATCGCGATTTTGTCTAAAAACTCTAGAAAGCGGGTCGTCGTCTAAGTAATAATATGACGAAGTTGTTTCTGTATAGGTTTGTTCTGGGTTTGATGCATCAAATACGCTTTGTGGCGGTGGTAAGGCGGTTTCTATATCGACTGATTTTAATGTTTTATATGTGGTAGGCTGTTCAATTGCGGGTGGTTCTAATGATGGTATTTCAACTGATTTCGGTTCTAATGATGGTATTTCAACTGATTTCGGTTCTAATGATGGTATTTCAACTGATTTCGGTTCTAATGATGGTATTTCAACTGATTTCGGT
>Ga0136644_10001653_pt1 | contig 17577 bp, 18 predicted proteins | sample C_130820_EF_Meta_FD_94780 | JGI IMG/M metagenome (GOLD analysis project Ga0136644, IMG submission 94780) | Freshwater microbial communities from Lake Croche, Canada to study carbon cycling - C_130820_EF_MetaG (v2) (version 2) | ecosystem: Environmental > Aquatic > Freshwater > Lake | place... | reverse complement strand
TATAAAAAAAAAAAAAAAAAAAAAAAAAAACAAATTATAATTAATAACTTTTAACAAAAAAAAAAAAGAAAAAAAAAAAAAAGATATAACCATTTTCATAACTTTTTTTATTTTCGTCTAAAGGATATAATAATTTAGGCAGTAATAAAAATAACATTTATTATATATTTTTACTTTTGAATAAATGATTAAATACACTAACAAATACATTATGTAATGTACAAAATGTTTTGTTTTTGTTAGTTAAAAACAATAGAAGCAGTTTTACAACTACCAAATGTCTTTCGGTGCCATTTAGTAATCCCGTATCTTTGAATACCTTCCAAATGTTTTTTGGACCCATACCCTTTGTTAAAATCGATTCCGTAGAGTTCTACTAACATGGGATATTCCAAGCATAGTTCTTGAATATACTTGTCTCTTTCTACTTTGGCCAAAATAGAAGCCGCTGCGATAGAACTATATGCAGCATCTCCTCCTTTTATCAAGTGGTAAGGTACTTTTACAGATTCAGATTCAGATTCGGATTTCAATAACGATTTATTACTATATGTATATGTATTAAAATAATTACCATCTACTAACAAACACATATCCTCTTTTTCTCTTTTTTCGCCTTGTTTTCCTTTTGCCATTATTTGGTCAATGACTTTATCAATAGCTTTATGCATTGCAGACTGGGTTGCTTGTAATATGTTTATGTTATCAATAGTGTTTTCGTCTTCGAATGCAACGGCCCACGCGACGGCATGTTGTTTAATATATTCAGAAACTTGTGTTATTCTTTTGGAAGAGTGAAATTTTTTACTATCCTTTATGTTAGTAAAGTCAAAGGTCTCCATATTTTTAGGTAAAACTACGGCACTAGCATATACTCTTCCAAACATAGGTCCTCGTCCGGCTTCATCAACTCCGATTTCGTGGATATTGGTATCATTATATAAAAAACGGTGTGTAGTCATATATATAATAAAGTAATATAAAGAGATATACATTTTTTTTATATATTTGATGAAACATGTATAATCTATATATCTTATGGTTGTTTGTTAGGAAAGTTTTTTCACTATATAAAATATAATATAATGAAAGAAAAATTGTTATTACTTTTTTTGATATTATTATTTGCATTATTACTTTCATACATTTTAGGAACAAGTTGGGTAACAGAAGGCATGACTAGTAGTAGCGATTCATCCTCCCAAGTATATACCGCATCCAATGGTAACTCCGCGGTAATTACGAATGACGCAAATGGTAACAACCAAGTGGTTGTTACAGATACAAACGGAAGAACAATTGTTTTTAATCTAGATAATTCTGGTTCCGGTTCTAGTACCAGTTCCACTTCTGGAACCGTTATGTATAAAGGTCCAAACGGGGCATATGCAAAAGTGGAAACAGACACGTATGGAAATACTCAAATAACTGTAACTGACCCAAATGGTACAGTCAATGTTTATACGGTTAATACTACGACGAGTACTACGACGAGTACTACGACGAGTAATACGAATAATGACATTTCTTCGTTAATATTCTATGGCGATGACGGAGGAAGTGCAAGAATTGTACAAACATCTAATGATAAAACGCTTGTAATCACCAACAAAGATGGAACTACAACAGTATATTATGTAGATACAAGTAACAATAACGGCAACAACGTAAATATTCAGTATTATTATGGACCAAATGGTGGGTCTGCAAAAGTGGAAACAGACCAATATGGAACCAGAGTAGTGGTCAAGTTACCAGATGGAACAATTCGTGTATATAAAACAACTAATACACCTTATACTGGTTCTACAGTGAGTTCCACTACTTATGACAACTATAATCACTATAACGGTACCTCTTATCCGACGATACTATACGGTCCAAATGGGGGAACTGCAAGAATCATTCAAACCCCAAACAATAATATAGTAGTAACGACTACTGCCAAAGATGGAACGACTCAAATTTATTATATTAACAATGGGAGCAGCGTAGATGCGAACTCGTATTATGGGCCGAATGGTGGGTCCGCAAAAATGATAACGGATAGTTACGGTAAAAAAGCCGTAGAAATTACCACTCCAGATGGACAAAAAATAGTATATTATGCAAATAATGTATACTATAGTGGGCAAGATAATACTATCAACCAGTGGTATCCATCAGTTAACTCCGGAACGGATTATAACACCGCTTATGTAAACACAACCACATATCCTTCCGGAACGGCAACCACAGTGACTGGTCCGGCTGGAAACACATATTCCACGTATGACTCTAGTGCATACTATAACTCTTTTCCAAAAGGAGTTTCGCGTTCGCAGATTCCCCCAGGAGAAGAAGACCTATATATATTAAAGTCAGAGATGGTTCCGCCAGTTTGTCCCAAATGCCCGGACCCTATTATTAGCAACAGTAGTGACACAACGAATACCAAGTGTCCTCCTTGTCCTCCTTGTGCTCGTTGTCCAGAACCCGCGTTTGACTGTAAAAAAGTACCAAACTATAGCTCTTTTAATCCAGATATGATGCCGGTACCAGTGTTGAATGATTTTTCGACATTTGGTATGTAACCAAGAGATGTTATCTAAAAGTTGTGTCAAGTCATTGATGAATGTGTTTCCTAGTTTTCAAGCATTTTTTATGAATTTGGATGCTCTGTCCCTTGTTATCTTCTGGTACAATATTCAAGATACAGCGCGCTTTTTTGCCATATAGTGGTTCGGTGCAGCCTTTTTCGTTTCCTTTCTTTTTATAACTAAGAGTTTTCATATTTATATCCGTAAACTTGTATACTTTGGGTTTTTCAGTAATACACCGGGCTCTAAAATGTTCGTACCGTTCGCGTACATCGCAATAAGACAAGTTGGATTTTTTGTGTAGCATTTTATTGACTAGTTCGTGTAAGTTGTAAATATATTTAGAAAAAGTTTCTCGATTGGCCATATCTTTCATGGTAATGGGTAAATGTTTGAGATTGGTTTTAAAGTTGGTTCGACATGCACCACATGGTAAAACATATTGTAGAGACAGGACATAATCGCGGTAATGTTTTTTTTCTTGTTCCGTGGGATGTACGGGGTAGTTAAAACTTATGGTATGTAACATATGCCACTGAGATGGTCCCCAAATGCTAGTAAGAAATCCATCTCCAGAATAAAAATCTTTTTTTTTGAATATCCTTTTCTTCTTTCTGGTGTGGTTATTTGTTTTGAGCATTATATTATATACGATTTAAATATATTTCACTGAAAAAATATTGTTAGTATATTGTAATTGTAATTGTAATGGTTCCTTCTTCAATAATAGAATTTGAAAAGTTAACAAAAGGAGTAAAAATGTATTTGTTTGTATCCATGATGTTGATTATTTTGTTTATTATATCACCTTTAAAAAATAACAGAGCATTTTTAGTGCTGGGTAAAATAGTGATAGTTTGTTTATTGGGTTATACTATTTATTTGAATATATCTCAAACTAATAACTTTTATAAAAATACCAACACTTCTTTTGGAACAGCTAAATGGGATGTATCCAAAACCAATATACTATTTAGTTATATATTATCCGTGTTTTTATTGATTCTCATCGTAGTAGTTTTACGTTTTTAAACCTTTACTAACAATGCATATACATACAAAATGAAAAAAGAATATAAAGAACAAAATATATATTATTGTTATAACGGGGGTGTGATTATTTTATTTTCAAATTCAAAGATAAGTTAAGTTACCTTTGTATTAGAAGAAACCAAAAAATCCAAAGAATATTTTAGAGATATTGAAGATAGAATCTAGAAGTGTAAAAATTCAAAAAAATATGTTTTATAAGAGTTTCTAGGGGGGATTTTTACAACTTGTAAAATGTAAAAATATATAAAGAGAAAGTGTAAACAAAACATTTTACAGATATCTAAACAATGTACAAAATGTTTTCTCAAAAATAGAATTCGTTTAAACCTCGTTTTCCTTTTTTTATATAATAATATAACAGTAAGATGGATGCATTAAAAAGTTCTTATTCTTCTTTTATGAATAAAACCCTTGGTCTAGGTGTCGGTGGTAGTGGTGGTGGTCTTAGTGGGGGTCTTAGTGGGGGTCTTGGTGGAGGTGTTTTAGGAAAGATTCCCTGGAAAAATTTAAGTATTGTACTTGTTGTTATAGTTCTTTTAGCAGTAGGTTATTATTACTACAAAAGTACCTTGAATAATCAAGCATCTAAAACCTCTTTTCAAGCGAACCGAGAAACGGGTAGTTCAGATAAAAACGCAACCATGATGTTATTTTATGTTGACTGGTGCCCGCATTGTAAAACAGCTAAACCAGAATGGGAGCAATTAAAAAGTGAATACAGCAATAAAACCATAAACGGATATAATATTTCTTTTGTAGAATACAACTGCACAAACGAATCTCAAGAAGTAAGTGATTTGATGGACAAATACAAGATTGAAGGATATCCTACTATCAAGCTACTCAAAGACAACCAAGTTATTGAATATGACGCCAAACCAACCAAAGCAACCATGGAACAGTTCTTAAATACAGTTCTTTAAATCAATATCTTCATAAGGTTTAGAGCGATGTTTTAAAAAACGTTGCGCGTCTTCCTTACCATCGGCCATCCATTGCCTTCGTATTTCTGGATTTACGAATATATTTGTAATAGATTCTAGCTTTAGGGGATTTGTTGGTGTTTCACATTTTACGGTGTTTTCGATATTCTCAATTGAACTCATTTGTTGCATATGACTGTTGGTATTAATAGTAACACAAATAATATAGTCTAATAAAGAACTTTCTTCCGTGACTTCTAGATTATATGTTTCGGTACAGTGTAGTTTCACTCCTAAAATTTCATCAGCATTAGGATGGTCTCGCAAACAAGGATTCAAAGGATAGTTATGCATTACTCCTCCATCTATATAACATCCACCATTCATTAGTATAGGTATAAAAATACCCGGTAAAGCCGAAGACATTGTAATTGCTTGGGTCAAAAGCATATCTGGATGGGTCTTATATGATAACTCGCATGTTTCAAATTTATTGAGGTTAAAAGTAAAAATATGTAGTTCGATATGAGAATATTCGTAAAATTCTTTCAAGGTAATAGTCAATGACAAATTTTTTGCTTCCAACAGAGGTTTGAATATAATTTCCATAAATTTACTATCAAAAAGTCCTTTTTTGTAGTAAGAATCAAAAATTTGTTTGGCGCTTACTTTGAATGCTTCGTGCCATGGTCGTTCAATGACATATTTATTCAATGTTTCCCAGTCGTATTTTAAACATAAAAATGCCCCGATGATGGAACCCACGGAAGTAGCATATATAGTTTCAATGGTTTCTATCGTCCAAAACTTTTCTATTTCGAGTTGTTCCAGTGCGCCCAAATATCTAAATCCTAAAGGTCCTCCTCCAGATATTACCAAATGTTTAATCATGTTAGTTTAATAATAAACAATAACTGCATATTTTTTTCAATATTTGAACTCGTTCTTTTATTATTTATTATTTATTATTTATTTCATTCGTTTATCATTTTATACACCTTTTCCACTATATATCAGGTATATCTTTCATGGCATTATATTCTTTTTCCATTTCATAATTAGCCGCAATATTATCTGGCGGAATGGCGATATCATTTTCTATAATGGTTCGCCGAATATTACTTTGTAGGGTTCCTATTTTGGTATTATTTGTTAGTTGTACAATACTAGTAATGATATCGAGATGCGTTTGAACAATGGTTTTACATGCTTCCAAGTCTGCGATACACTTATTAGAAAGACTAATGATATCATTTTTATTTAAAAACTCGTCACAAAAAAGCATATTGATATCGTCGTAATTCTCCAACACAGTTTTCATATATTCTCCCGTGTTATGCTTTTTTTCGTGATTGATACATTCTACACAACGTTGGTAGTCTTCTCCGGCTTTTGTTAGGTATGCTTTAAATAAAGAAATTTCATAACTTATTTTTGAAGTCATAAATAGTATGTAGTATGTAGTATATAAGTTAACAAACGTATGTTTATATTATTATTTATGTCAAGTGTTTTACATGTTTTAGTCTTATTTCTTTTTCTTTGACATAATAAATATAGCGAATGGCGAATATATTTACGCTGGAAAATTTCGATGAATTTTCGGAAAAAATCAATTTAGATGAACTATATGAAAAAAAGAGGAAACTGGATTTGAATAAACTGGAGTTATTTAAAAAAATCCTCAACCGTATTCATGTTCGAATACGTACCATTTCTAGACAAAGTGTACATGAAAAACACTGTTGGTTTGTGATACCCGAAATGATTATAGGTATACCCAAGTATGACCAGGCAGGCTGTATTGCATATATTATGAACGCTTTACAAGAAAATCAGTTTATGGTAAAATACTTTCATCCAAATACACTGTTTATTTCCTGGAACCACTGGGTACCGACATATGTCCGTAATGAAATCAAAAAAAAAACAGGAATAGTCATCAATGAAGTCGGCGAAACTTTAGAAAAAGCGAGCGAAAAAGAAACCGATGAATACAAAAGTGATGCACATTCCAAATCCGCTACTTCAAATAATAAAAAGTATACACCTATTCAATCCTATAAACCTTTGGGGAAATTAGTGTATAGTGAAGAACTATTGAATAAAATTGAAGACAAGATTAACTAATGCATTAAATAATGCATAATAAACAATATATATACATTATATATATATGGTTCAACATAAAACTAAAAAAAAAACTAAAGACAAATCTAAAAGTATAACATATAAAAATAAGTCATCTACAAACCAATTAGTAAATAATAGAAACACATTTAAACCTTTTGAAAAAGACTATAACCAAACGAACAATCATATTGTCAAAAGTAACCTTGGCAAAGAGTTAGTAAAATTATTTAAAACACCTTTTACACCTAGTAAGTATAACGCCAAAGATGATTTTTATACGTATATAAACTACGAATGGCTTTCTAAAAAAGATAAAGAAATGAAACATAATTTAAAATATTATGTTCAAATTGATAGCTTTAGAGTAACACAAGAAAAGGTATATTATGAATTAATTGATATTGTAAAAAATTATATCAAAGAAAATAATACAGCCAAGTCTCAGGCCATCAAAAATGTATATGAATCCCTTTACTATTTAGATAACACATATGCAAAGAATTTTGTAAACTACTATGTAAATATTATTGATGAAAGAATCGCATCTGATAACATATATAATATATTAGGAAACCAAAACCGTAATGAAATTATTTCATGGGGATGTCCTTTGGTATGGAGTGTTTTGAAAGATGAGAAAAATGTTTCTGTATACAAGAGCTACATTTCTGCTCCTAAGCTCACTGCGTATGATTATTTTATTTATATTGAAGATGCCAAGGATAATGAATCCACTAAAAAATATAAAAAACAATTTAAAAGAAAGTTCCTCGATTTTTTGGAACAAATGTTTGAATTATGTTTAGGAAAAGGACATGGGATTAAGTGTATGGATGTTTGGGACTGTGAATATGAACTATTAAACGCTTTAGGTAGTCGTCAAGTTAAAAATGATGACCCAGATGGATACAATGTAATGACACAGAAAGAAGCATTAGATATCTGTAACTTTGACTGGAACCAAATGGCTACCATAATAGGATACAAAAAAGTACCCAAAACATTCATTTGTAGTAGTAAAAATTACGTAAAGGCAGTGATGACATTACTTACCAAAGACGATGCCTGGAAAACTCCAAAGTGGCGCACATATTATTTGTATACTTGTTTTAGACAAGTGATGCTTTTTAATATTAAATGGAGACCATTACATTTTGAATTTTTCAAACATTATATCAAGGGTCAACCATTACCTTATCCACGTGAAATATTTCCAGTATTTGGGCTATCATTTTGTTTTAATAGTTTCCTAACAAACAAATATATCGACCAAAATAAAAAACAAGAGTATATCGACTATACACATAACATGGCTACTGATTTGCTTACGATATACAAACGTATTATCAAGCGAAATAACTGGTTGTCTCCCTCTACCAAAAAATATGCGTTGCTAAAACTGGAAAAAATAAAACTAGTTACTGGTAGTCCTAAAATTTTAAGAGAAGATCCTCTTCTAACTTACTCAAGTAGAGACGCTTATGGAAATATGCGAAAACTGGCTCACTGGAGGTGTAAAGAATTTATTCGTTTGGATGGTGAGTCCAGCGAGACTGATATTCCTCTGATAGACTGGGAAGGATTAAAACTAATTGGCAAACAGTCATATATAGTAAACGCGTTTTATACACCTACTGAAAATTCTATTTATATTCCTTTAGCTTATTTACAAAAACCTTTTATTGATTTAAGCGAAAGAGGTATCGAATATAATTTAGCACATATTGGATATACATTGGCACATGAAATGTCCCACTCTTTAGATGATTTAGGAAGTAGATATGATGAAAAGGGAAATTTACATAACTGGTGGACCAAACATGACCGAAAGATTTTTGATTCGAAAGTGAAAGATGTAGTGAAACAATATGAACAATTTGCTGCTTACGATGGAATCAAATTTGACGCAAGTATAAGTACCGGGGAAGATTTAGCAGATATTTCTGGATTGGCTATCTGTAGAGAATATTTAAAAGACTTTCAAGATTATAACAATGATATATTACCTATTCGTTCCTTGTCTTTTAATGCGTTTTTTATATACATCGCGGTACAAGCGCGGCAGAAAGTTTTCGAAAATGCAATAAAAGCTCAGTTAAAAACAAATCCACATCCCATGGAAAAATATAGAACCAACTGTCCTTTAGCGCGTTCATTATTATTTAGAAGTATGTATAATGTAAAAGAAAAAGATAAAATGTATTGGCATTCGACCGATAATATCTGGTAATGTAAAATGACAAAATTATATCTATTTTATTTAGCATTATTTTATTTTTTTTCTAACCATAGAATATAATATAATGCCCAGAACCGGAAGAAGTAGAAGCCAGTCAAGAAGTCAATCTAAAAGCAGAGCAATGACTATTAAACGTAGTGCAGCAAAGCAGGCTGCCAAGGCTTCTAAACAAGCCAAACAAGCCGCTCAGCAAGCCTCCCAGGCTGCTCAGCAAGCTGCTCAGGCAGCCAAAAGTTCGTCTGCGGGAAAAGCTGCAAATGCAGCAGTGCGCGCCCAAAAAGCTGCCCAACAGGCTTCCCAGGCTGCTCAGCAAGCTGGTCAGGCTGCCCAAAAAGCCTCCCAGGCTTCTAAGATGTAAATTATTTATTATAATGTAATATATATGATATAAAATAATACAGTTATTTTATATTATCTAATAACTTAATATAAAGTAATATATTATATTATAATGGTTACAAAAACCAGACGTCGTAAAAGAGAAAATAATAATTACAAGGCAAAAAATGGTGCATCTTTTGTTTCAAAAATGAAAACATATCGCTCTAAAAAATATAGTTCTATGTATGGTCATACTAAAAAAGGTCATATACGAGAAGTTCGAAATTCTTTTTTATAAGTTATTATCTATTTTCATTCATTCAATAGATAATGGTTTAAGTAGTTGTTGTTCCATTTTTTTTTCTTCTGTTAGTACTGGTGTGTTATGTTTTACTTTTGTTTCTGATTTATACTCGGACTCTTCTTTTTCTTCTTCTTGCTTAAGAGGTGGTATAGTCATTGGTTCAAGAGGTGGTACATCTTGTCCTTCTTGCTTAAAAGGTAGTACATTCATTGGTTCAAGAGGTGGTACATCTTGTCCTTCTTGCTTAAAAGGTAGTACATCTGGTCCTTCTTGCTTAAAAGGTAGTACATCTGGTCCTTCTTGCTTAAAAGGTGGTACATTCATTTGTTCAGGAAGTGATGCATCGGGTCCTTCTGGTTCAGGAAGTGATGCATCTGGTCCTTCTGGTTTAAAAGGTGGTACATTCATTGGTTCAGGAAGTGACGCATCTGGTCCTTCTGGTTTAGGAAGTGATGCATCTGGTCCTTCTGGTTTAAGAAGTGATGCATCTGGTCCTTCTGGTTTAAGAAGTGATGCATCGGGTCCTTCTGGTTTAGGAAGTGATGCGTTTTCAGGTCTATCTTCTTCTTCTCCTTTTAGATTAAGAAGTGAGACATCTTGTAATTCTCCTTCTGATTTCTCTTTATTTTTGTCTAAATTGACTTGTATGTCATTTATTTCTTTGTCAAGTTTTTCTTCTTCTTCTTTTTTCTCGTTAATATCTTCGTTATTAAATTCTTCAACGAATTTGTTTTCAGCGGGTACAGGAATAGAATCCATGGTGGTCAAGTTATCGGCTACGGTTTTGAGTTTGAGCATTTGAGTTTGTAAGGTTTCGAATATTTTTTTGTCAACAATTGCCTCATATATTTTGAGACCATTGATATAGTCGATTTCACATGTTAAATATAGTTTGATAATGAGAGAGCGGGTCTCGACCACAATTTCTTGGAGTCGTTTGGCGGTTAGTTTAGGGTTAATACGAATTTGTTTTTGTTTGGTTTGAGGGTCAATAGTATATACAAAAATTTCATTGATAACACTCAATAATGCTTGTTGATTTTTATTTGTTTTGTAAATCATGTTTTTAAGGTTTTGGGCATATTTGGCAAATAGTTCATTAGATAAAGGCCCTTTGGTTCGTTTTTTGAAATCTGCATCATCTCCTTTACATTGTTCCAAATTTTGAAAATCTCGTAATTTGATATCTCCAAATTTGGTAATCTCTGGTGGCATCGTTAGATTACCAGTAAATACATTATAAAAAATGCGCAAGTCTTCCATATAAATACTTTTGGTTTTGGATGTCATCCCTTCAAACATTCCGGTTTCAAAGTTATACTTGTCATCATAATATAGTTCCATGAGTTCAGGGATTCCTGGTTCTTCTTTGAGGGACTTGATTTGGCCATTTGTATTAATATTCATATCACATACTTTGGGACTAACGTAAATATCGCCATTTGCATCTGGATTTATGTTATTTTTATTTTGTAACGCGTCTATTCGAGTTTGACATAAGTTTAGTTTTTCGATGCTGCGTGGGGCGTTTACCGGTATATTTCCTTTTTCATATAAGTTGGCTTTAGTGACCTCGCCATTTTCGTTTGTATATGTATAAATGGGATTGATGGTATGTACAATGGCGGCAAATATATGCGCAATTTTGATATAAAATTGAGAAATAGCTATACACATGTTTTTTTTCTTGAATGAGTTTTGTACATTAAGCCGGTCAATATATTCCTTATTAAAAAAAATAATTTTGTCTTTTTCCTCTTTATTCACTTCTACTCCGTTTTCAGTACGTTGGACTAAATAAGATATTTCTAAATCGGTAAAGTATCGTTGTATAATGTCAGAAGTTAAAACCACTAGGTTATCGCAATATTCTTTTTTATAAAGATTTCGCAAACTTTTAAAGTCCATTGTTACAATATAATGTGTGGCAATATAGTCTAGTACTTGAGAAATAGATTTGTTATCTTTGAGTAAATTATCCTGCCCTTGTCTTTCTACAAATAATTTATTGCCCATTTATTTATCATAATATATTAAAGAAATAAAAATAACATATAGACTAAATAAACAAACTATAAACGTTAATAGTAATTTAAATATATTTTTTTATTTAAATTATAAAATGAATTGTATTTTTTGTTGTGTTTTCAGTCAAGATAAATATATCAATATGTTTTATCTTTTGTTAGAAAGTATATTTATATATGGCAACCTAGATGATAATACGGATATATTAGTTTATACATCCACAAATTATATGAATATAATAAAACAAAGTCATTTATTTAATAACAAAATAATATTTGAAGTTAATGATACATACAATACAGTTGACCAAGCGTGTAAGGCAAGATTAGATTTATTTAATTTAAAATCTACATCAAAATATCAAAAAATACTTTATTTAGATACAGATATATTAATTAAAGACGACACTAGTAAAGTGTTTGATGTGTGTAAAGAAGACATATTATATGTATTAGAAGAAGGAGACATTACTATTAATAATATATCTGATTGGTGGGGTAAAAATTTATTTGGAAATGAAATAAATAATTATGAAGATAAATCAGCATTTACAAGTGGAATATTATTATTTAATAATTGTGAAAAAATAAAAGACTTATTTAATAAAATAAATGAAGATATGATTAATAGACCTTTTGCAACTTTTAACGACCAACCATATATAGTATATAATGCTTTTAAATATAACTTGTATAATAATAAAATTTTAAAGTCGCTTGCTGTAAATAATGATTATAATATTCATAGTAGTCAGGTGATACATCATTTTCCAGGCGGACCAGGTCATTACCATGGTAAAATACAAAAAATGACTAATTTTTTGAATAAAATAAAACATGATACTATTTGCAATATTATTAGTCAGACAAAAGCATATATTGATGAACATTTATTACCAATTATTCATATTTGTGGTGAGTTATTAGAAGGAAATATTTTTATGACCCATCACTCAACTACATATACGGAACTATATGTGAATAAAACAAAAAATATAGTTAACTTATTATTGAATAAAAATATAAAAAATGTTATGGAAATTGGGTTTAACTCCGGATTCTCAGCGTTATTAATGCTTTTAACTAATCCTAATATACATATAACTTGTATTGACTTAGGAGAGCATAAATATATGACACCTTGTTATATAAAATTAAAAGAAACGTTTAACGAGAGAATTGATATTATAGTTGGTGATAGTAGAGTTATATTAAAAGATATGAATGATGTCTATGATTTAATACATATAGATGGAGGAATCTCAACTGAAGTTGTAAATAGTGATATTATAAATTCATATAGACTATCTAAACCCGGTTCAATATTAATAATGGATGATTATGATTTTGAAAAGTTACATGAGTTATGGGATAGTTATATTGAAAAGTATAATTTAAAAAAGTTACATATAACTCTATTTTATTCCTTACATCACGACATTAAATATGTTTGAATGATATAATACTCTTTGATTCTTTTTGATTCTTTTTTTATATATATAATATACTTTATTTATTGTATTTTATATAGTATACATATTTTAGTCAAGGTCCTCCACTTAAGTGTATGCGTCAAAAAAATTGACTTAAATATTTCTAAATATTTTCTAGTATATCTCCATGACTACTTATAAAAGTAAAAAAAATAAAGTAAATTCCACGGTTGACAAAGTAAAACTATGGAATGTTTTTGACAATGAAATAAAACCAGAAAAAAAAGAGAAAAACAAATTAGAATGTTTGTATCAAACTATTCAAGACCGAGAGGCTTGTGAACGATGCGACTCGTCTTTAGGATACTCAGACGAAGGATTTTTGACATGTATGAACAATAAATGTGGCATCATTTATAAAGACATGATTGACCAGACACCTGAGTGGAGATATTATGGTGCAGATGATAATCACGCATCAGACCCAACGAGATGCGGAATGCCGATAAATCCTTTACTAGAAGAGTCTTCATTTGGGTGTAAAATATTATCTAACGGAAAACAGAGCTACGAAATGCAAAAAATTAGAAGATACACCGAGTGGCATGCGTGTCCTTATAAAGAAAAGTCATTATATGAAGGTTTCCAGCAAATTAATATTTATGCTCAAAACGCGGGAATATCCAAAAAAATCATTGATGACGCTATGATGTACCATAAGAAAATATCCGAGTATGAGCAAACCTTTAGGGGAAATAACAAGGATGGATTAACCGCGGCATCGCTATATATTTCATGTAGAGCCAATCACTTTCCCAGAACCGCCAAGGAACTGGCTACCATCTTTTATTTGGATATTACCAGTGCAACCAATGGATGTAAACGTGCGTTATCGATTATTCATATTTTAGAAAAAAACATGGATATGAAAGACAAGACTTCATTCTGTAAAACAAAACCGGAGGACTTTATCGAAAGATATTGTACCAACTTGCGATTTACGGACGAACTCACCAAGTTATGTATCTTTATCGCTAAAAAAATAGAAACCAATAATTTAATGACAGAGAATAATCCCATATCTATATCCACTGGTATTATTTACTTTGTCTCGCATTTCTGCGGATTGAATGTCTCCAAAAAAGATATACGAGAAATTAGCGAAACATCGGAAGTAACTATCAACAAATGTTTCAAAAAACTGGAAAAAATAAAGGAGACACTGATTCCTCCCAGTATTTTAGAAAAGTATGCTTAGAAGGAGACCCCCCCTTGCGTTGCCAGTATCATTAAATAATATTTCTACTTAATAATACCTAATAATATGACCGAAGTAAACTCTGTACCCAAGGTTATATCTCTACCCAAGGTTATATCTGTACCCAAGGTTATATCTGTACCCAAGGTTATATCTGTACCCAAGGTTGTATTTATTGTTCCGTATCGTAATCGTCCACAACATAAATTCTTTTTTGCGACTTATTTAACTGCTATATTGAAAGAGAAAACGGATTATGAAATATATTTTTCGCATCAGTGCGATGCTCGTTCTTTTAATAGAGGAGCAACCAAAAATATCGGTTTTTTAGCAATAAAAGAAAAATATCCATACCATTATAAAAACATTACGTTTGTATTTAATGATATTGATACTATTCCATTCCATACGATATTCGATTTTGAAACCCAAGTAGGTAATGTAAAACATTTCTATGGGTTCACTTATGCATTAGGTGGTATCGTTTCAATCAAAGGCAGTGACTTTGAGGCAACCAATGGATATCCTAATTTTTGGGGATGGGGTATGGAAGACAATGTCTTACAAAAAAGATGCGAAAAAGTTGGCTTAACAATTGACCGAAGTCAGTTTTACCCGATTGGTAGTCCAGAAATATTACACTTGTTTGACGGAGTATCCAGAATCATCAACCGAAAAGATCCTTGGCGTGCAACATATGATAATGGGATAGACGGATTAAATGCAATTCATAAACTAGACTACACAATAGATACCAATTCTAAAAACCCGCTGGATAATATTCCCCATCTAGTTTATACTAACATATTTATCATTAATATTACTACTTTTATGACAGCCATTCGTTTCGAACATAACAACTATTATCGATATGATTTAAGAGAACCACCGCGCAAAATAATTCATCCGGATAAAATAAATACCAAAGTCATTAATCATATTACGGACGACTGGTCTAATATTCCCTTTTACCCAACCAATGAGAAAAAAAAAGAAATGATTGACACCTACGGAGAAAAAAATGCCGAACATATTATTGAATATAGTTACCAACACTCTACCGACCCTACCAAAGAAATTATTCCTCCACATATGTCAAATAGTAAACCCAGGCCCAGGCCCAGGCCTATGTCTGCGCCTATACATCGCGATAACTTTATCCCACCAAACATGAATAAATTTTCACCCGCGTATGCTCGCGTCATTGGTGTGAAACCCAAGGCCACAACCTCAGCAAATATCAAATTGGGTGGGGTATACTAACTCGCTTCCTCTTTTGTGGTTTATAATTAGCGCTCGCATTTGCGAGCGCTGGTAACAGATTCATACTTTTCTTTATGGTCATTTTTTTCTAAGTGATTTTTTTCTAAATGACTTTTTTCTAAATGACTTTTTTCTAAATGACTTTTTTCTAAGTGACTTATTTTGCTTTTTAATTTGTACTTTTGCTAAAACTATCCAACCTAGATTTTCAAATATTTCTTCAAACCCGATTTGTAGTCCATCCATGGGTTTCGGAGTTTTCAATGTCCTGGATTTAGAAGGATAGTTACGCACGGTTCGTTTGGATTTAGCCATGGATTATTATATACTAACACTATATAATTTCATTTGTATAACGGCTTTAAGTCCTTTTTAATATCTATTATATAGCCGCAAAGGAACTAGGATAAAAATATATACATTATATAAGATGAACAAAAACAAACATAAAAACACTAAAGACATATGTGACCGACTCACTTTTGAGGACTGTGAACTGGCAATTCTAAGAGCCGCAGTAGATAAGGCCGAAATTATTCAGGGCAAAAAAAATGTCAGCTCGCCGGAAATTAAAAAAATCGTATATATTTTAGAAAACTTTTTGCGCAAAAAAAAACTCATTTGCTACGGTGGAACTGCCATCAACAATATTTTGCCCAGACAATATCAGTTCTATGACAAAGATGTAGAAATACCGGATTACGATTTTTATAGTCCTAACGCATTAAAGGATGCTAAAGAACTGGTGGATGTATATGTAAAAGAAAAGTTTCAAGAAGTGGAAGCCAAGTCCGGACAGCACCACGGTACCTATAAAGTATATGTCAACTTTATCCCAATTGCCGACATTACTTTTATTCCTAAACCCTTGTTTCAAGCCATTAAAAATGAATCCATCAAAATTGCGGGGATTTTTTATGCTCCCCCTAACTTACTTCGCATGGGTATGTATTTGGAACTATCTAGACCCGCGGGAGACGTCACTCGTTGGGAAAAAGTACTCAAACGATTGGTATTATTAAACAAAAATTATCCACTCGTTGGTAATGAATGTTATACCATGGAGTTCCAGAGAGAAATGGAGGATAACAAAGACACCAATAAAATTTATGATACGGTACAAATGACATTGATTGACCAAGGAGTGGTGTTTTTCGGTGGTTATGCCTTGTCTCTCTACTCTAGATACATGCCTAAAGAATTACATAATAAATTAAAAAAAATACCGGATTTTGACGTACTAACAGAGGAGCCACTGTTTACCGCGCAAATCGTCAAGGAACGACTCAACGATATTGGTATCAAAAAGGTGGAAATCATCAAAAGACCTGGGGTTGGGGAAATCATTGCCCCCCACTATGAAATAAGGGTTGACAAAGATACGATTTGCTTTGTCTACGAACCGTTGGCATGCCATAGTTATAATATCGTAAAAGAGAACGGATACGATATTAAAGTGGCCACCATTGATACTATGCTTAGTTTTTGGTTGGCATTTTTGTATGCAGATAGACCTTACTACGACAAAGACCGTATACTATGTATGTGTAACTATTTGTTTGAAGTACAAGAAAAAAACAGATTGGCACAAAAAGGATTATTGAAACGCTTTAGTATAAACTGTATGGGACATCAGGAAACCGTGGAAGAAATGCGCGCCAAAAAAGCCGAAAAGTTTGTGGAACTCAAGAACAAACGAGGACACAAAGAATTTGATGAATGGTTTTTAAGATATCGACCAACAGATAAAACAGATGGTAATGATATACAAGAAGAGACAACCAAAGAGAACGACAAGAAAAAACATAAAAAAACTAAAAAGCGAAGAAAAGGGTTCTTTTTTTAAACCAAACCTTGTTAGTAAAACAATTATAGTATTGAAATAACATATAATAAATAAGTCAAATAATCTAACTTATCTAAAAGATTATTTGATTTTTGGGTTTATATTCATTATATACTAACAATACAAAACCTTTTGTACAACACTACATTGTTAGTTGGGAACCTTTTGTACAACACTACATTGTTAGTTGGGAACCTT
>Ga0136644_10001649_pt1 | contig 17600 bp, 12 predicted proteins | sample C_130820_EF_Meta_FD_94780 | JGI IMG/M metagenome (GOLD analysis project Ga0136644, IMG submission 94780) | Freshwater microbial communities from Lake Croche, Canada to study carbon cycling - C_130820_EF_MetaG (v2) (version 2) | ecosystem: Environmental > Aquatic > Freshwater > Lake | place... | reverse complement strand
AGCGGTCTACTGAGCTTGTAGTTGTGTATGAATCAGAGGAGGAAGAAGAGCAAACAGTGGATGCGTATATCCTGGATCATGGATCGGCAAAGCAGAAGCGGGCGGCGGGACTTGAGAGATAAGCTTGACTCTTTCATTCGCTCATTCCAGATGTCATGCTCACTGCGACCAACTTCCGTGATTAAATGGGTTCACGGCGATGCCGCCACGCTCCGCCTTGAACCGATTCACCTCTCTGTCAAACGCAATATCCGAGTTTTCCGCACGGCGCATACGCTGGTCCAGAGCCGTCTCCGCCGGACGGGGACCAAAGCAGTTCACACCGAACCGCTGCTCGCCATTGGGGAAAAAGCCACCATTTACACCGGGCAGACCACACGCCATGCGTTCGCGCTCGGGTCCCTCCTGGAGCTTGTCATAGGTCGACTTCTGAGTGGGATACAGCGCCAGCTGACCCTGGGTCCAGCCATAGTTACACCAGTCGGCCCCCGCCTTGTATGCGTCCTTGACCTGGTCGTAGTTGGCCAGCTCGGCGCCAAAGGAGCGGCACAGCGGCTCCGCCTCACCAAACGTATACAGATTGCGGCTCACGTTGAACACCTGGGCTCCGCTGCCAAGCCCAAGAGCCGACTCCACATCGGACTCAATACGCTGGAGTTCGTTGGGGCCCCGCACCGGTTTTAACCTGGCATGAACACCGCCGGGAGTCTCTATGTCCACACGCTCACCACGTGCTCTGCTATACATCAGACTGTCCCATCCCATCTGGACCGTGTACCCCACCGTTTCATAATAGACGTAAAAAAGAACAGTTACCGCGATCAGAGCCATAACCGTGGCCACGCCCGTTTGTGAGATATTCGGTGCTTCCATTCTATCATGGGGACGCAATTTGCTCCAAGAACAGGATATATGTATCGGGGCCCGATGCACCGTCGGTCTTTTGAACCCGTCCGTCATTATATAGCCACCAGCCATCGCTATCTCTGTGCCGCATTACATAGTGACCACCATGTGTGCCTCCCAAATGTTCCAGAGTGCTCATTACTCTGTAGGTGAGTTTCCCCGAAATGGAGGGCCATGCGCGCCAGGGACCAAGGGGCACAGCATTCTCATCATATGCTATCCGTGCGCGGACCTTGGACCCAGCATTCGTGTAGCGCTTGAGCACCAGGATCAGGTGCTTAGGAAACCGACTCACAGTGGTAATGATATTGGCCGGCCCCTTCTTTGCACACTTTTCACACGAGTAGTCGTCCAGATGCTCTGTGCGGAAGGCGGCAGTAATACACTCGGACAGCGGCGGTGCCGGATTGCCGACCTTGTCGGCACCAGGAATCGGCAGTTTCAACATACTCCAGGGCTCGTAGCGGGTGGAGCACGTCTTACACTGCTCGCAGACGATCTTGGTCTGGGTCTGGCCAAAGAAGTTCTCCACAAAGGGCGAGTAGGTCTTCTTGAAATAGGTGGTCCAACTCGTCAGGCTCTGGATGAGCTCCTTATCCTCGGTCGTGATGGGCGTGCCGACGATATTCATGTGGACCTCGCGCCCCAGGCTAGTATGTAGGGCATCCATCAAGAGCTCGATGGCCTCATCGGAATCTGCCTGGCGACCGAAGCGGATATCCTCGTTGACAGCGCGGGCATAGTTGATAAATTCTCTCACGAAGCCGCTGGGATTTATGAGCTCTGTGCCGGGTGCGCCCAGCCGTGAGACGAGGTCGGCGGTGGCCGTCACCAGGCCGCCCCACTTGGCATCCTCAGAAAGATGCTTCTTCCATACATCGGTGCCCATGTAGTCGACAAAGGGCCGCGACTTCAGGAGTGCCTGGAAAGCAGAATTGAGATAGCACGTATTGCCCACATTGGCTAGACCGTGTCTGGACGTCATCGTACAGGAACGGTTGTGTTCTGGTCACCCATCACCTTTTTGAGGCTGCTACGCAGCCGGACAGACGGCACGTCTTTGAAGCTGCGCAGCAGCTTTCAAGAGAGTTTAGTTCAAATTATCGTCGATAGACGATAATTGAACTTCGTCCATGGTGTCGAACGCCGCCCCGCCGCGCTGTGCGGGCCGGGACACATCCTTGAAAGCGGCCTCCAGCGACTTCCAGTAGGACTGGACATTTGGGGTCCGCTTACACTCCTTGGTGCCTAGCAGAAGGGTCGTATAGCTGAAGTCGCTCTTGTAATCCAGCTTCTTCTCGCCGACGTAGATGAGGAAGCCGACCAGGGTCAGAGCCGCCGCAACGCCAAGAATGCCCTCTTTGATAGGCTTGAAATCTATTTTGGCCTTGGGATGGTTCTCATCATAGAGATCGATGATGTAGAGGGAGGCCAGGAGCACTGCCAGGACCAGCCACCAGTTCGCCGTCATCTTGGAGGAGATGAGAAACCACAGATAAATGATGGCGCTCGTCATCAGAACAGTGGCGAAGGGCATAGTGTCGTCCAGCTCGGTGTCAGTAACGACGATGAAGAACGTAAGCGTCAGGGAGGCGACAAGATGACGGGACACCATGGAATTTCCCAAATCTGTGCCCGCGTTACAGAAGAAGAGGGGCTGGATGTAGGCCGCGGCCAGCACCAGATACAGAACAAAAAGATTGCGGCCTGACAACACACGATCAAGCATTCCCTACTTGGTGGCGGCTGTTTTCCCAAAGAACCCGCGGATGTCGGCGAGGCCTGCTGCCTCACGTCGGGCCACGCGGAGCGCGGCACCGAACAGTAGCTCTTCGGCCAGTTTCTCGCGACCCGCGGAGTCCAGGCCTCGCAGCTGATGCGGCTTCACGCCTGGGAGGCGGTCTACGACGAGACCGAACACCTGCGCCACCGGCTTCGCGATCTGGTTCGTAATATAGAAGAGAAAGTCGGGTTTCAGGCCCTGCTCTGCTATGTAGGCTGGCGTCTCAATGCGCTCGCCCTGACTAGCAGTGGCCGGCCATGGTTTGCCGCTCGGCTGTAGACAATAGACGAAGGGAATGCGGTCATTGGACGACGGCTTGTTGCCGGGATCGCGCACACCGATACGGTCGGCGAGGACCTTGTGCGCCGGGACGAGCTTGTATTCCGCACGCAGGCTCTTGGAGATCGTGAGACGCTTGAGGGGAAAGCGGCCCTCGAGGAGCTCAGTTACTGCCTGACGGACAAACTGGAAGGCCGCCACGATGTCGCGCTGATTTAAGATCCGCTCAATTACGCCGCCGTACACATATTTGACGATGGGCGCATTGTCGCGGCGCTTCATCACGATGCCCATGGACTTGCGATGATAGTCGCTGTCCTCGAGCCCGCCCTCCGTCATGTCGCCGAAGTAGCGCTTCTTGGACAGCAGACAGAAGCAGCGGAACATCTTATCGAACTCAAAGTCGTGGGGCTTCTTGAGGGCGCCGCTGATCTTGCCACCGGCCTCTTCGGCGAGGGCTTTGGCGGCGGCCTGGGCGGCGCGGCCCGTCAGTCGCTCGCCCGTGACGGGGTCACGGGGTCGGAAAGAGATGAACACGGAATCCGTGTCACCGTAGACGACGACGGCGGAACACCGAGGGTCTCCGGCATCGGGCCCATAGGCCGCCTCCACGCACGCCTTACTGAAGAGGAGCTGCTGGCGACCGTGACCGGTCGTCGAGGCGGCCAAGCACTTGCGCCGGATCTTGGATGTGTTAGAGCCCAGCTGACCATAGAGCGAGTTGGCGGTCAGCTTGTAGGCAAGCTGCTGCGCATCGAGGAGAGCCTTGCGGAAATCGTCGGTCTCCTTCTCGGCCTCCTTGCGCGTGGCCTTGCGCTGACTGAGGAGCTTCTGGAGAATCTTGGGCAACGTAGATTTACCTGTGGCCGGTTGCGCATAGCGACAGACGCGGCGCCCCCAGGGTTTGAGGGGCGGATGCTTTCGGGTGTCTGCCGGGTCCGGCTTGAGGATGTCATAGTCCACTTCCAGATAGGACCAGCCAGGAAGATTGTCGTAGGTGTCGCTGCCCTCCTTGATTCCTAGCAGTCGGCCCTGGAGATCGTAGTCCTTGACCCACACCACGCTGTCGTGGCTGAGATTTTCACTGATGATGGACGACGGATACAGCGAGCTGAAATCCAGGGCGGCGACGGGCTCGTCATCGAGATAGATGCCGGCGAGAGGATCGAGCACGATGGCGCCCTCGTAGCCTTCGCTGTCGTCGGCGATGATCTCCGCATCTGGATTACTATCACGATCAAACTTGCTATTGGGCGGCGCGGGCAGCACGGGAATGAGCTGGTCCTCCTTACGGCACTCGTAGAAGACGAGCGACTCGGACTTGATGCCCTGGCCGCGGGTGAAGATGAAGTCGACGGGCACCCAGCAGATATTGGCCATGGCCACGGAATTATTGAGGACCTCGAGTTTCTGGAACACCTCTTTGACCAGGTCGCAATCCTGAATACAGTAGCGGGCCACACGGGCGCGTTCAGCGGGGCCCTGGGCGTGGAGGGCGAAGATCTCCTTGGGACTAACATCGTCCTTGGACTGGGCCCAGCGAACCGCACCGGTGCCGGCTTCGCGAATGGCCTCGGCCACCTCGGAGCTGACGGTCACAGTCAACGACTTGGCGGTCACGGCAACCACCTGGACTTTCTCGCCGATGACGTCGTTCTCCTCGTCCATGAGCACAATGTAGCGACCTGGTGTGGTGCCCTTGGTCGACTTGGTTGGAATGGTCGCATGGCCTTCGGTTACAGTAACAGGTCCCGTGATGGAGCCAGACATGAATGTGGCCGTCACGTTATCCAGGCTGTAGGAGTCTAGCACGGCATTGCGGCGCACATAGGCGAGCAAGTCGATGTGGAGACGGCCGGTGCCGAGGATGATGTAGAAGGTGTTGTCGCCCATCGCGGAGCTGGACAAGAACTTCTCCTGAATGATGGGGCGCTCGGCCACGCGACTGAAGGTCCGCAGCGCGCCGTTACAGCCATTCACAGTGGCGCGGTCCCAGACATACTTGCTGTCAAAGCCGAAGATGTTGTAGCCCACCATGATGTCGGGGTCGAGCTGACCGATGAGCCGACACCAGCCACGAATGACATCGGCCTCTGTGCGACAGGAGTGGACATTGACGCCCTCCACGGCCGCACAGGAGCCGAGGACGAAGATATCCTTTCGCAGCACCTTGTCACCCACGTAGGTGGAAGCACCGATCTGGATGATGGGATCGCCCTCAATCGCTGGCAGATGCTCGGTGAGGAGGGCGTCGACGGCATCAATCGCGTCGTCGCCCCACCGGAGGCGCGACCAAGCTCGGCCCGCTGCCGCGAGACCGGCCTCCAGGTCGACGGCCACATAGATACGGCTCAGAGGACCTTTGCCGGCAACTGCTTGACGAATCGCGATCTCCACGGCCGGCCAGTCACGGAGACCGGCCGCAACAATGTCACGTGCCGGTTTTCTCCATGTCTTCGTCGCCAGCGGAAAGTCACCGTGACTGCTAGTACACTCAATATCCCAATACATGGAACGGAGAGGCGCAGTGGCGAGCTGATTGGGTGCCGGCCCCACCTGACTGACATCCGTCATCGCCTTGATTTTTGTCGTCGTCGCTGCTTCCTCCTCGTCCCACTGGTCCTCGGCCACAGAAACCCAACTGGCCGGCTGGAGCTCGCGAACGTGGAAGAACCGCAGCATGGGGTCGATGTTAGCCTCGAATACGCGGAGCACTTGGCCCTTGTAAGGAATGGGCAGAGCGGTCTCAGGATGCTGGCAGCGGTCACGGACTTTTGTCCAACTACGTTTGGAGACGGACTGGACCTTGAGGAAGGTGAAGAGACGATCGGCAGTAAAGTCCCAGAAGGACTTGTGCTTTTCTACGCTGAACGTGAGGCCAGGGATGTCGGTCTCCAGATAGGTCTGATAGGCGACCCGCTGGTTTACTGTCCACTCGGGCAGCTCAATGTAGAAATAGGGCTGAAAGCCGGTGACGTCGAGACTGACGGACTCGCCTGTGGCTGTAGAGCCGAATAATGTGACTTGGTAGGCTCCTTCGACATCCTTAGCACGGCCGCTAAGGATCTGGAATTGTAGCATCTTGCGCTGACCACGTTTACGGGGGCATCTTATGGGGTCAAATTTAATGGCGCCGGCCTCGGTGCCGCCGAGAACGGTGCCGAGACCGCCTGAGCCTACGAGACCGGTGCCGGCGCCCACCTCGTAGGGCTGTAGAATTTGAATAGAGCGCATCAGTAGCCGGAATCACTTCACCAGGTGTGCGAACCTTAATGAACGACGCGATTGCCGTTGGGCTACGGTCCGGCACCTTAGATACCTTGCCCTCTTCATCTACATACAGGATAGTCGGCACAGCGGGAACTGATACACCAGATGCCGTCGCGGCCTTCTCAATAGGGCTTCCCTCATAACTGTTCACCTCCGTCTTTTTCATGGCGATTTGCCGACTATACTCATTACATAACTTCTCCCACACCGGCTTAAACATCTGACAGGGGCCACAGGAATCAGAATATACCAGATGTAGCTCTGGTGTCATCTCCTAGTTGTTGCGAAATTCGTGGCAACTAATAGATGGACACTCTGCTTAAATTTGCGCTCGTTGTCGCTGTCACAATCGTCTTTGTCTATGTCCTGCTGCCTCGGCCAGAGCCTCCTAAACACTATCGTGAGGTTGTAGGTCCCGAGCAACCCGTTGAAGAGGAGCAGTTATACGCGCGCACCCCCATCAACAAGGTAGACGACTATGAGTTTTCTCGCATCTTTGGCTACCAGGAGGGTAACAGGATGATTATACCAGAGCAGAATTTTGACCTCATTCTGAATCAGCGCCAGTTCGACTGGCCCAATCAGCCACTGCTCTCCGATGAGCGGTCCGACAAGTATCGGGACCTGCCTCGCTCCGCCATTGAAGGGTTCGCCGAAGGCAGTGGTCTCAAGGAGATCGTGCTCTCTGAGCCGACACCCATGGAACAAGCAGTGGAGGCCGTGAGCCGGTATGGAGAGCGGCGCCAGCGGGTTGAAGAGATCGACGTCGCCGAGTCCTGCGCTGTGTCACGAGAGGATCGGGAGGTCGCTGCCATGGTCGCCGCCACGTATACCGACCCCAACTTCAAGCCCGTGGTGACCCGCGTCGGTCCCCACAACTGGGAGGTGAACGAGCTCAAGCAGCTGCGGGCTCCCAGTCCCGAAGAGGTGCCATACCGTAATCCCTACGCAAAGGATGCCGTCGACATCCGCTTCAAGTATCGCCAGAACGCCGACATCGAGTCCGCGATTGACCCCTACTTTCCCGTTGACCAAATGCCGTATGGGACCAACGAGCGCAACCGCTTCTATGGCCCCGTGCCCGGCATGGAACGCATGTTCGGACCCACCCGGGATACTGAGCGCTGGTATTAGATGGAACGCTACTACGTTCTCCGAGATAGTTCAGGATCCATATTGGCTCTCAATAAGGATCGTGAAATAGTTCGCGCACTCTTTTTTAAGACACCGCATACCGAAATCTGGATCATGGACATGACAGATGGATTCGTAACGGAGTTTTTCTGCTTTCTTAGCGCGGCGCCTAGCGTAAGATTGCCGTCTTGGTAAAGTAGCTCAAGTGCGACTCGCCATACTGTATCGACGTCTCAACACAGAGGAGCTGATCGCCCGAGTCCGCGCGCCACTCAATGTGTTCATGGAAGATACCGACACGATCCGCCGGCCACACCGTGCTCGTACTCAAATCATTGTATCCTGTCGCGACGGGGCACCGAACGTACTTACATACGGCATCGGATACAATGGGCGGGCCCGTATTATTAAGCTCTAGCGTGAGAAAGAAGGTTCCACCGCCTACGGGCGTAGAGAGTGCGAGTGATGTAGGACGAAATACGGAGGTCTCATTACAGCTCCAGATGGTGGCGGCAGCGATTAAGGCAAACATTTATGTGTTATAATGAAAAAAATGTTGCGATTTGTTCCTCATATTCGGCGCGCAGAATAGCACCATCAAAGACGAAGTGGCCCTCAAAAGTCGCCATCTGTTTTGGATCGGACCGTGCTTTACGGCGTGTGCCCTTGGCCGTCTTTTTTGTATATGTGGGTTCGACCTCCACTATCGTCATCTCACCTTCGGCCACGGCCTCATAGTGTCCGTCAATAGTGACGCCGCCGCTTTCTAGATTCTGTCCACCGCCTCCCAGATAATAGATAAGAATCGTCGGGCCATCATCAAAGGCCGCAATAGAACTAGCATTATTGTCGGACAGCGTTTCACGACTATTCAGGACTAGCATATTGTGGGCCGGTCCGCCTAACATATCAGGCAGCGCCTTTGCGATGACGGGACCCAGTTCAATGGCAATCTCTTCGCCCTGGATGACATCGGCAATCTCATTCATCAGCGGAAACTGGAGCGCCTTGAGCACGATCAGAATAGCACAGTCTTTGTGAATCTTTGTGGCCCCGCACTTGTAGAAGACACGATTGTCATATAGATCGCCTGGGCCTCCGTGATACGGATTATGGGGCGACATACTCGCGCGTTCGACTTCGGCCACTGCTGCGAGAACACGGTCCTTGTATGTGGGATCGGCCGCCGCCTTGTCCCTACAAAACGAATTCACCTCGAAAGCGACCTCGATGAGCCGGCGCACCTTGAGTCGCAGCTCTGCGCGAAAGCCCTTGGCCATCTCCTTTCGGTCGGCATCCGCTACAGCCCGATACTCGGGAGAGATTGCGTGAAGAATAGAATGAAGCAAACAGTTGCCGTCACCGAGCACGCCTATGCGCACGAGGTGTTCGCCGCTATATCCAGGACCGATGGCCTGAATTTGACCGGGTCGCAGCATGTCGTCCCCTTCGACGACTTCCATCGGGCGACTGGGTACGTCCATTCTACTGATGTGGCCGATAGTAAATTTCGCCTATCGGCTTCGCCGATAGTAAAGTTGAAGCGCACGCCCACAGGTCACTGCTAGTTACGATGAAGGTTCTCTTTAATGACTGTTATGGCATGTTCTGTTTCTCCGTGGCCTTTGTTGAGGAGTATAAGCGGCGATTCCCCGCCGACTGGAAACAATTTATTTCCGACCTAGACCAGAGTCACTGGGCCCGTCGTGATCCCAATTGTATCGCGCTCTTTGAGGAGCGCGGCTCCGAGTGGTGCTCGGGCGTCGGCTCCATGCTTCAAATGGTCGAGATCCCAGAGGTCTTTGCAGAACACTGGGAAATTGAGGACTACGACGGCAATGAGACGGTGCGTATCATGAAAGACTCGGCCCTGGCCGCCGAGCTCCATCGGTTTATCGGCGGCGGCGATGTCGATGCTCTCAGAGCGGCGTATAAGCGAATCATGGAGACCGACACCGCACTGGTTTCGGGTATTGGTCTCCTAGATGCATTAGTCTAGCGGTATTTGTTGCCGAGCATATAGCAGCCGTTTGCTCGTGGAATCCGCCCCATGGACTTGAGGGAGGACCGTGCGGTGAAACCGATGGAGCGGCCCGCGCGGTAGTCGCGTTCTGCCTTAAGGACTCTAGCAGTGGTGCGGAGCGGAGACCGCCTCACTGACTTGGCGCGGATAGGATACGGGGTTCGGCGACACTCCATTCTGTAGAACGCAGAGGTTAAACGCGGGGAGCCTATTCTGTAGTAATGCTAGTCATCGATATTCGCGAGAAGCAGTTGTGCGCGGCCCTCGAGACCCTCGGTGTCGCCTTCACAACGGCGAATCTGGATGTCGGCGATATCATGATTCAGAACGCCGACGGTGAGCCTCTCCTTGTGGCCGAGCGCAAGAGCCTCGCCGATTTTGCCGCATCAAACGCCGATGGTCGCTATCGCGAGCAGCGGGCCCGTCTGATGGCCGTCCGCGGCTCCGGTGTGGCGGTCATTTATATCCTCGAGGGCACCTGGACCGACGATGGTCGCATGTATGGCCGAACATCGGAGGCCCAACTCAAGCGTCTCACGACACGTCTCATGCTACGCTACGGGCTACCGGTGCTTGGCGCGGCGTCGATTCTGGATACCGCACGCTGGTGTCGGACTCTAGTGGCCCAACTCGCAGACGACGCCACCGTCTTTCAGCCGGATTCCGAGGATGCGACCGTGACCGCCATGTCAGGATTCACAGCGGCGCTGTCCGCCGTTAAGAAGGCCAACCGGACACCGGTGTCGACGGCGACGGGCATGCTGGGCGCCGTTCCCGGCCTGGGACCCAAGCGTGTGACGGCTCTGCTAGCTACACATTCTATTGCCGATCTTGTGGCGTTGACAGAGGCCGAACTCGCCGACCTTGTGGTCGGCAAACGGCTCGGGGCCGTCGTTGCAGCCACGTTATATGGGGCGTTAAGAGCTCATGGCCCAGAGTAGATGTTAGCCTTCTGTTTTCTAACACAGAGAGATGTAGAGCATCGCGAGATTTGGGAGCCTTGGTTTGCGGCGGCGCCGCCCGACCAGTATACCATCTTCATCCACAGCAAGGAGGGCGCGGGGTCGGCACTGCCCGCGACCATAATTCCCACGCAGCCCACCGAGTGGGGCACGTGGAGTCTGGTCGAGGTACAGCAGAGCCTTTTTCGCGAGGCTGCGAAAAATCCCGCTGTGACCAAATTCATCTTGCTATCGGCTGACACGATTCCATTGTATTCGTTCGCCGCATTATATAAGGCCTTGATGGCGGATGACAAGGGCTATATCCGAAAGACGACGAATAAGCAATCCGCCCGAAAGAAACCTAATGTGGCTGCATGGCCTAAGCGGCCGTGGCGGTGGTCACTGACGTCGCAGTGGATTATTCTGAATCGTGCTCAATTCACGGCTCTAGAGGATAATTTTGCTATGCTCCGCGCCGTCTTTGGCAAAATGTACATTCCCGATGAACATGTCTACAGCATTTTCTTTGATGGTTTCGGTCTCCTCGACACTTTTAATCTGGTACCGCCTGTCCATATCCAGTGGGACCAGAAGCCGCATACATTACCTACCATGGTATGCCAACCGCTGCTTCGGTACAAATGCCCTCCAGAGCGGACCCGGCCCTGCTCTATATGGCACCGTGACCGGCCGCACACGTTTCATGCGGAGGAGTTGACGTCGCGTAAGGTGGCCGAAGTCTACGCGTCGTCCGCATTTTTTTTGCGCAAAGTGTGTAGCTTAGCGCCAATACGATTCAACTTGACTCGCGACCAGATCTTACTACCTAAGGCTTGAGCCTCGTAATAGAAGTATATGGACGCAAAAATCTATAATCCCTGGAATCCCAACAATCGCGATATTCCGGTTGCTGAGATTACTCGGATTGCCGGATATACGCCCAAACGCGTGGAGCTATTTCGCCAGGCGTGTGTGCATAAGTCATTTGTGGCGCGCCAGCATGATGGAGTCATTGCGCCGAAACCCGATGACTGCCTGGCCCTCAAGACGGCGGATAATGAGCATCTAGAGTTCGTCGGCGACGGGTTTCTGGACGCCATTGTGGGCGATTACTTAGAGCGCCGATTCCCGGGTGAGGGTGAGGGGTTTTGGACCTCGCTGCGCTCTGACCTTGTCAATAACGAGCACCTGGGAGAACTAGCACTGAAGATGGGAATGGCGCCGTGGCTCATCATGTCGCGGCATATGGAGGAGTTCTGTGGAGGGCGGACAAATCGGCGGATGTTGGGGTCCATGCTGGAAGCGTGGATTGCGGCCATGTGGCGCGACCGGGTGACGATGGATGCGCGGACAGCATTCTGGCATGTACAGCAATGGCTAATCGCCGTGATTGAGGAGCATGTGGACTTTAGCGCACTCATCTCGACAAATACGAATTTCAAGGATCAGTTGTTACGTCATTATCAAGCGACCTTCCATCAGCCACCGCGATACAAGGAGGTACACACAGAGGGGCCGCTTCATAATCGGACATTCACTATGGGTGTGCTTCTCCCGGACGGTACTGTGTTAGTAACGGCGAGTGCGCGGAATAAGAAAGAGGCAGAGCAGGAAGCGTCGCGACTCGCTCTGGTCCATTTCGGCAAGATTAGTGCGTGACTTTATGCGCATTGAAATAGAGGATGGCAGACGCACAGGGTCCAAAGGATCCAAGGGCCTTTTTACAAGCGCTGCGCAGTGGCGCACCATCTGCGACAACGCTACCTAAACCGTCGGTGTTCAAACTTCCTGCGGGCGCTCTTGCGAAGCTAACGACTGCTGCGACGGCGGCTCCTAGGCCTGCTGCGACTGCTGCGACTGCTGCTCCTAGGACCGTTACTGCTGCTCCTAGGACCGCTGCGACTGCTAGGCCTGCTGCGACTGCTGCTCCTAGGACCGCTGCGACTGCTAGGCCTGCTGCGACCGCTGCGACTGCTGCGACAGCCGTAGCAGATTCAGTCTTAGAGAGTGCCGACGAACTCTTCGATGAATCCACTCGCGCAGCGCCACCCCTGGCGTCATTTGCGCCTGTTATTTCGCCGCAGTTCCAGAAGTTCATGTTGATGAACTATTTCCAGTATTCACCGGATCAACAGCGAGCACTAACGCTGATTAACGAAGGCCTAACAGAAGCGGATGTCAAGGCCATAATTGCCCGCGAACAGCAAGAGAAAAAGGGTGATCCAGACGCATGTAAAAAACGTCCTACCACGATTGAGACTTTCTATTATCAGAGTCTCGTCCGTGCCTACATGAGTTATGGCACGCCGTATCGTGGTCTGCTAGTCTATCATGGACTCGGTACAGGCAAGACCTGTACCTCGATTGCCGCCGCCGAGGCCTTATACTGGGGTGGCCGCAAGACCATCTATATATTGACACCGGCCTCTCTGTCGGATAACTATCGTAAGGATCTCGCCAAGTGCGGCTACTATCCTTTTCGCAAGGATAATCATTGGGAATTCATGGCGGCACCAGCCGGCAGTCCTGCCTTTATCTGGCTCACGGACACCTTTGGTCTGCCGGCCAAGTGGGTACGCGAGAATGGGGGTGGCTGGGTACCGACTCCTGGCTCCACGAACTGGTCCACACTTGGCGCACAACAGGAAACGATCAAGGCCCAGATTGCCGCACACATGAATCATCGGTTTCGCTTCATCCACTATAACGGTATTCCCGCGGCCAAGCTCGCCGAAGAGGCATTCGCGAGCCTGTATCCCGAAGGTCGTGCGGGGCCGTTGGGCAAGTCTCTCTTTGATGACGCCGTGATTGTGATTGACGAGGTACACAATCTGGTGCGCACTATTAACGGAACTCGCATCGTGACGGAGATTAGCTCGGAAGAAAAGACAAATAAGAAGGGGCAGACTAAGACCAAGAAGAAGGTTGTTACCAAGACGATCTGGCAATACATGAACAGAGTGGCCGATTCGGCGGGAGTGCCCTTTCCTGCCGATGAACCCCATGAGCCCGTGTGGACCATGCCCAAGTATAGTCCGGCCAATTTTGCTGCCAAGGACTCGCCCCATCGTTATCCCCGCGGCTATATTCTGTATCGACTCCTTCAGAACGCAATAGGCGCCAAGATCATCGCGCTATCTGCCACGCCCATGATTAACTATCCTCAGGAGTTCGCGATTCTGTTGAACATCATTGGCGGCGAGCAGCGGATGGCGACATTCAAGATCAAGTCCGTGGCTGCCGCTACGGCATGGGCGCGGGCCAATCCTAATGTCTATTATTACGGGGTTCGCACAGTCAGTGGTTCGCGTGTTCTGGATATCACGCCGCCGCCGTGCGGCTATTCCAAGGAGATAATTAATGATGAAATTCGCCTAGTGCGATCAGAGCAGGATTATGAGCGTCGGTTTCAGGATTGGATATCCACCATGGCGGTGGATGTCCTTGGAACCAATCCGGTGATCCATACGTATCCCATGTTACCAGATGACGGACAGGTGTTTGTGGAGAACTTTGTGAATAAGGAGGCCAAGGGCGACCAGGCGATTCTCAAACGCACGGATATTCTAAAGAATCGTGCTACGGGGCTTATCTCCTACTATGCCGGTGGATCAGAGGAGCTGATGCCGAAAAAGACGGTACATGATGTGCCGGTGGAGATGGGGGCATATATGTTCGAGAAGTATTCAGAAGCGCGCGGTAAGGAACTTAAGATGAAGAAACAAACGGTCAAAGCAAATGCAACGCTATTTGAGCAGGCGACAAGTTCGCCGGATTCGGGCTTCCTCGCACTCAGTCGCGCAGCGTGTAACTTTGTTTTTCCAGAAGATGTCAAGAAGCCACAGCTCAGTGCGAAGCTGCTGAATAAACTAGAGGGGGTGAAGGAAGAGATCATTGCTGTTGATGCCGCTGATTCTGATGAGCCAGTACAAGCTGGTGGCGGTTCAGAAGAAGATGCCGAAGCCGAAGCCGAGGTCGAAGCCGAAGCCGAGGAGGAAGCCGAGGTCGAAGCCGAGGTCGAGGAGGAAGTCGAAGAAGGTGCCGAAGCCGAAGCAGAAGCCGAAGCCGAAGCCGAAGCCGAAGAAGGCGCAGCCGTGACACTGATTGAGCAGACATGGGGCGCTCTTGCTGCCCATTTTGCCGAAGCAAAAGCCAACAAGCGTCTGGATGACGAAATCAAGCGACTCTCGCCCAAGTATCTGGCCATCCGCCAAAAGATAGAGGAATCGACCGGCCCTGCCCTCGTCTACAGTAACTACAAGACTCTCGAGGGTCTCGGTATCTTCAAGGTCACCCTGGAGGCTGTCGGCTATGTGCCGCTGAAGCTTGAAAAAGTTGGAGCCGAATGGGCCATTGCCGCGTCATCAAAGGGCGCCAAGCGCTACATCATGTATACCGGCGACCAAGACCGCGAGGAACGAAAACTACTGCTCCAAATCTACAACGCCGACTTGGCATCGCTGCCACCCAGGCTCCGTGCCGACTGTGAGGTCCTGCTAGGCGAGGAGACCGACAATCGTAACGGCACACTGTGCCGTATCTTCATGATCACGCAGTCCGGTGCCGAGGGTATTTCTCTCATGAATACACGCCAGGTCCACATCATGGAGCCCTACTGGAACAATGTGCGAATCCAGCAGGTGATTGGTCGCGCGATCCGTCTGTGTAGTCACATGTATCTGGATCCCGCGGATCGACACGTAGACGTGTATAACTACATTGCCATATTCACCGAAGCGCAGAAAAAGGATGGCGGCAAGGCCTTTATGGGCCAGAACAAGGACAATGGCAAGACCACGGATCAGATGCTCTTCAATATCGCCCAGAAGAAGCAGAAGCTCGCAGATGAGTTATTTAGTATAGCACAGACCGCCGCTATTGACTGTAAGCTCCATTTGCTGGAGCATGGCGAGGGTCTGCGTTGTTACGAATACGCGTCTCAATCGGGGTTTATGTATCATCCCAACTGGGAAGAGGATTTGAATGTTCAGGTGGATAAGTAACTATAGACTATTCCACTGGTTCGCCATATCGCGTTCAATGAGCTCCGGACTCAGCCTGTAATCGAACCCGCGAAACCATGCAATACCACCCTCCCACCCAGGCTCATCATTTAATCGAAACTGTTCAAAGATTTGGTTTGCCGCAGGACCAGGTGCTCTGAGCTGCCCCGCAAGCTTGCCCCCTAAGTATAACGCATAGCCCTCCCAATCATCGTCCCATACTATCGCGATGTGAGTCCACTGATTGAATTTAATCGTCTGATCATTGTAATAGTATTTAGTCTGAATTACCGGCTGGGCCTTGACACGATACTGGAGCTGAATCCTTCCCCACATCAGCCACAGAGACAGATCCTGGGTCCGCGCATCATAGCCCGTATATTCCGTGGGCCGGCCCCTAGGCATGGTCAGCGTAGCCGATTGAGACGTATTGAAGAAACTGAAAATCTTCGACACCGCTGGCCCAGCAGGATCAAGAGCTATCACATACACCATGAGCGTGATCGTCTTGAACGCACGCGCTCGGAACCCCTGCGAATACTTCATATTGTTCGATAAAACACGACCCGGCCGCACCAGCCAGCACCGCCGTCCTGCTAGTTCTCCCAGGACAATGTCGGTGACCGCTAGATTCTGGTGTAACTCATTGCGGTCCCAAATACGGTCACCGGACATGCGACTTACGCCGAACTCGAGATCAAACATGGGCATACGCCGGTCCTCGGGCATATACATCTGCGAAGTCGGCAGAGGTTGCTGTACTCCATTAACGGTCATAGTCATCATGAACGACCACGGCCCTCCGCCATTCCAGAGATCTACCACAAGCCTGTACGACTGACCGGCAATCAGTGTTATGGGTCTGCTCGGCGTCGGCACATTACAGCAACCCACCTCCGCAAGCACCTGGCCATTAATCTGGAGGCGCACGTAGTCGTCGCAGGCAATCGTAAATATATACGTGCCGCCCATCGTCGGAACAAAGTTGGTCACCATGCGCTGACCCTCGGTCAAGACACCCCCCGCAGGTGTCTGGTCCTGAAACGTCGAACCAGTATTGGGAAACCCGTTCTTTAAGATGTAGCGGCCCAGAAAATGGGTCTGAGGGCCCTGGATAGGAAACAGTGCTTGAATATGCGAAGGAAAGAAATAGCGATACATGGCGATGCCTTGAATATTACAGCCTTGGGGCGGGAATTTGACCGAGAGACCATAGACATCGCCTATGGCGGCGGCCTGTGCTCGACCTTCGCCGCGGTCCGCCACACTCTTAAGCCGCCGCAGCTCGGCCTGGACATCGGCCCAGGTTCTCGTCGCCGACCAGGTCTGGAGAGTTCGGAAGACGTGGCCCTCTGGGCGAAAGCCGATACGCAGCGCCTCGCCGCGCAGACAGACGGGATCAAAGGGCCCCATTTCCGCCGCCTGAATAGCGCAGGGATCAAAGGGTGCGCCGAAACACAGATTCCGTGCGGCCTGGGCCGCACGACTGCCGTCATTGGGGTCTGCTAAACTGCGTAGAGCCCGCACGTTGTTCATGGCCTCTTCTATAGACACGCGACCGTCATTCATAATACCGGCATGAAGCGAGAAGCCGCGCTGCTGGAGATAGCGGTCGGCATCCCGCACAGAGGGTCCCGCGTAGCCGGTACGGAGGGCCTGAGCAAGAGCACCGTCGGCCGCGCATCCCGCCTCAGGCACGATGCGTTCAAGACAGCCGGCAGACAGACGGCCCTCCACAGGCGTACAAATATCGGTGATACCCGTGGTCTTGCCGACAGGGCATTGCGCCGCGTTCATGATGATGGGCCCATCACAGTCGCCGCCGGCCATGCGAGGAAAGGCGGGTGCGCCACCACTTGTGACGACGCCGCGCCCCGTGCTCACGCACCAGCCAATGCGCGGGTCCGTAACGAGAGCCAGATCCTTACAGGAGTCCAGGCGCGCGGCGCGCTTCATGCTCTCGCGCTTATACGCCTCCTGCTGGTCCCAGATCCATTCGCGGTCATCGGGATTCATAGGACCACGGCGTGAGCCGTAGGCTCCCGTGGACGGCCCGTCCTCTGAGAATAACCAGCCACATCCCGCCCGCGCATCGGGGGCCCGTCCCGTAAGCGGACTCGGATTCGCACGACACTCCTGGTCTCGCTGGAATGGCGTCTGGCTCTGTGTACCGGTAATAGGGCGCGCGAGACCGAGTGCCAGTTGCGTGGCGGAGTCTGTGGAATTCGGCGGCAACAGAAATCTGTCTCTGAGCCGCT
>Ga0136644_10001648_pt1 | contig 17617 bp, 11 predicted proteins | sample C_130820_EF_Meta_FD_94780 | JGI IMG/M metagenome (GOLD analysis project Ga0136644, IMG submission 94780) | Freshwater microbial communities from Lake Croche, Canada to study carbon cycling - C_130820_EF_MetaG (v2) (version 2) | ecosystem: Environmental > Aquatic > Freshwater > Lake | place... | reverse complement strand
GTGAGACGGGTGTGGTCGAGACCGAGCAGGTGGAGGATCGTGGCATGAAAATCGTGCACATGCACCACGTCCTTCGCGACGTGGATGCCATGCTCGTCCGACTCCCCATAGGTGATTCCACCCTTCACACCCCCTCCCGCCAGCCAGGAGGAGAACACCCAGTGGTGGTGCTCCCTCCCCGCCGCGTTCGCCGCGGCGTTGAACGGCGTGCGACCGAACTCGGTCGTCCAGACCACGAGGGTGTCGTCGAGTAGCCCACGCCGCTTCAGGTCCTGGAGCAGCCCCGCGATCGGCTGGTCGACGTTCTTCGCCAAAGGCAGGTGCGTCATCATGTCGCCATGCGCATCCCAGTTGGCCGATGACCCGACGTCGATCAACTCGATGAAACGCACGCCGCGTTCCGCCAGACGCCTGGCCATCAGGCACTGCCAGGCGAAGCCCTGCGTGCTCCCCGGTTCCAGGCCGTAGAGCCGCAGTGTTTCCGCCGTCTCCCCCGACAGATCGAAGGCCTCAGGCATCTCCGACTGCATCCCGAAGGCCGTTTCAAACGACTTGATCCGCGCCGCCAGAAGCGGATCAGGGCCCCGTCTGGCGAGGTGACGGCGGTTCATGCCGGCGAGTTCGGCAAGTTCCAGCTCTTGGAGTCGCTCCGAACGACTGCGCCGCCGGACGTTCGCGATCGGTTCCGGCCCCGGCACCACCCGCGTTCCCTGATGTGCTCCCGGCAGGAAGTCGCTCCCCCAGACCTGATTGCCGGCATAGGGGGAGTGCGGTGCGATGACGATGAACGAGGGAAGATTGCGGTTTTCAGTTCCCAGGCCGTAGCTGACCCACGATCCGATGCTCGGCCTCGCAAACGAAAAGGAGCCGGTGTGGATGCCGAGCGTCGCCTCGTAGTGGTTCGTGTGATCGGTCTTCATCGACCGGATCACGCACAGGTCGTCGACACATCGCGCCATCTGCGGAAAGAGCTCGCTGACTTCGGTTCCACAGCGGCCATGCGGCGAGAACTTCCACTGCGGGCCCTTGAGGAACATCTCAAAGCTCCCCTTCCGTCCCTGGAACTCCGGCACGGTCACCGTCTTCCCCGCATCCGTCACCAGCCGCGGTTTTGGATCCCATGACTCGACGTGCGAGACGCCGCCACTCATGTGGAGGAAGATCACCCGTTTCGCCTTCGGCTGGAAATGGGGCGGGCGGGCCGCCAGCGGGTCGGCCGTTGCCAGTGACAGGCCGCCCGACGGCAAGTCGCCGGCAAGCAGTTCGTTGACGATCGCCGGCCAGAGGATCGATCCCGCTGCCATGGATCGCAGGAGGCCGCGGCGGCTGGGATCGGGTGAAGTGCAACTATTCATGGCGGTCAGCCGTCAAGTGAGAAGGTGTCGGTCGTTCACGTCTTCAATCGACGTGGAGAAACTCATTGCTGCCAAGCAGCGTCCGCAGCCAGGCGGCGAGGGCAACGTGGTCGGGACTTGTCCTGTCGGTGACGGCGGCCTCTTCCCCGTCGACCATCTCTTTTCGATATGCATCGAGAAACTGACCAGCCGCCGCCAGCGCCACCTCGTCGGCCTCGCGGCCGAGCGCTGCGAACGTGGCTGCACGGATCTGTCCAGCGTGGTCGGCAGTCATTGTCTGCAGGTGCGTGGCCCAGGCATCAGCTGCGCTGTGAACGAGCGGATCGTTGAGGAAGAAGAGAGCCTGCGTGGGCACGGTCGTCCCCAGCCGATCGGCCGTCGATGCGTTCGGATCGGCGCCGTCGAAGAGGGCGAGGAAGGGATGCCGCTTGAGCCGGCTCGTCATCAGATAGACGCTGCGACGCCCATGGTCGTAGACGGCGCTAAACGGCCCGTGCTGCGTAAAGCCCCACTCGAACGGCGGTGGGAAGGGGTGTCCCTCGCCACGCGATCGGTCGAGACCGCCGCTGACCGCCAACACCGCGTCGCGAATCTCCTCAGCCGCCAACCGCCGCCTCTGGAATCCCACATAGAGGCTACGAGTGTCTGGAGACGATGGATCGTCGTTCGGGATGGCGGTCGCCTGCTGCCAGGTGGCGCTGGCGAGGATCTGGCGGTGCAGCGATTTGACCGACCAACCGCCACGGACGAACTCGGCGGCGAGCCAGTCGAGGAGATCTGGATGGGTCGGTGGCCGTCCGCGGACGCCAAAGTCGTTGGGGGTCGCGACCAGTCCGCGGCCGAAGTGGTGCTGCCAGATCCGATTCACCATCACCCGTGCCGTGAGCGGATGATCGGGACGGGTCAGCCACTGGGCCAGTTCGAGCCTGCCGCTTGCGGCAGGATTGATCGCGAGGTCGGCATTGCCCAACGCCTCGATGAATCCCCGCGGCACCTCTGCACCTGGCTCGGCCGGCTCACCACGCACCTGGATCCGCGCGTCGTGTGGCGTTCCCTCCGCCATGCCATAGGCCATCTCCACCGGACCTTCCGCGAGGAGCCGTCGCAGTTCCTCCGCGACCGCGTCGGCTCGTGATTCCAGTGCGGAGAGCGTGTTGCGCAGGGCCGCGATCTCTGCTTGGCGGTCGGCGGAGTTGGCGTGGATGGCGGCGGTGTCGAGTGAGCGAAGTGGTTCGGCGGAGACGATGACGTTGTCGACGTCGAGCGCGGGGCGGGCGCCGCCCAGGTGACCGTAGCTGTCGATGAATGTGTAGTCGAAGGTGCCGTCCCACGTGCTCGACAGCGTGCCGGAGAACGGTGTGGATGAGCGTTCGGTCAGGAGAAGGCCTTCGTAGGTGCGCTTCCCGACCTCGATGACGAGTTGCACCTGGTACCACCGGTCGGGATCGAGCGACGCCACGGGCTCCGTCGTCTGCCCGTCCCGGGCAAAGAAATGATTTCCGTTGAAGAAGAGTTCCACGGCAGCCGAGGTGCCTCCGCCGTGCCCGAGGTAATACCGCCAGGAGCCGTCTCCGCCGCGGTCGCGGTTTCCCAGCCGGAAGTCGAAGGCGACATGAAGGCGGCCGTCGGCATTGGGGGAGATTGGCGGGAACGTCAGCCCAAAGCCGTCGTACTCGGCCCGGTTGGGCAGAGAAAGCCCGAGGCGTCCGGCCGGGTAGTGGTTGGTGAATGGGCTTTGGGCATTCGCTTCCAGTCGTACCACGCTGGCAGGCCCGGCGTTCCAGGGGCTTGCCGGTGCGGCACCGCCAGTTTGCATCTCCAAATCGCCGTCGATGCCGGAGAGTTCCCGCAGTCGATCGCGGATCGCCTTCGGGCCCATTGCGGGGCCCATTGCGGGGCCCATTGCGGGGCCCAGTGCCGGGCCCAGCGCGATGTTCGCTGCCGCCGTCGCGGAGAGTTCGGTGCTCACGGTCGCGATCGGAAACGACTGCACGGCGAGGTTGTCGCAGTCGATCGGCGTGGCGGCGTATGCCGTGGCGCTAGGTTCGACAACAGGGTCGACAACAGGGTCGACAGCCGCAGCGAGTTCCACGCGGTCGATCTCCCCGCCCCAGGCAGAGCCCAGACGGAATGGACCAAACTCCCTGACCGAGCCCGGGCTGCCATAGCGGCCAGAAACGTTGTGCCCATTCCTGTCGATCACCAGTTGGAGATTGATCCACTGCCCGGTGGCAATCGAACCGAGTTCGTAAACCTCGCCGTCAGCATGCAGCGACAGAGACTCAGCCGCGATGACGATCTCAACCGCGGAATCCTGCGAGTTGCCGATCGTGAACCGGTGTCGCCCAGCAGCGTCGGCGGTGGGAGAGGCCGTGCGGACGTCGAGGTTGATGAACCGCAGCGCATCGCTCCCCTGCGGTGCGGGCCGGAGCGACTGGGTGAAGCGGTAAGGGCCGGCTCCCGCGGCGATGCTCACGCCGCAGCGCCCCTTTGGGTAGAGATGCTGAAACGGGCTCTGTGCGGCCGCCGTGACGGCGATTGGCCCCTCGTAACGCCAGGGAGCGACGAGCACACCGTAACTTCCGCCATTGGCAGGGGCTTGCAGTTCGAAGTCGCCGTCGATGTCGGTGACGGAGCGAAGTGTCGCCGTCGGAGGGGAACGATCGAGCGACGTGAGTTCCTGCGAGAGCCTGGCGACATGCGTCTCGAAATCCCGCCAGCGACGTTCGTTCGCCTGTGGACTGACCAGTGGGGCGAGCGACCGAACTCGCTGCTTCTGTTCGGATCCCGGGAAGGGGTAGCGGCTGCTCTCGAAAATTCCGTACAGCGCGTAGTAGTCGCGCATGCTGACCGGATCAAACTTGTGGTCGTGGCAGCGGGCACAGCCGAGGCTCAGGCCCATGATCGACTGCCCCACCGTGTCGATCGTGTCCTGAATCGTGAGGTGGTGGTAGTTCTCCGAGTCGAAACCGAAACGGCGCGAGATCGCCAGATAGCCCGTGGCGATGATCTGCTCAGCACGATTCGTTTCCGAGGACTCCGCGGCGACGATGTCGCCGGCGAGCTGCTCGCGCAGGAACTGGTCATATGGCAAGTCGCGGTTGAAGGCGTCGATGCAGTAGTTGCGGTAACGCCAGGCGACCGGCGCAGGATAGTCGGCGGTCTCCCCGGCGGTGTCGGCATAGCGGACGACGTCGAGCCAGTGCCGCCCCCACCGCTCGCCGTAGGCGGGAGACTCGAGAAGTCGATCGACGACCGCCGCAAACGCATTGGGCGAGGGGTCGCTGAGGAACGCCTCCACCTCCTCCTGAGTGGGAGGGAGTCCGGTCAGATCGAAGGTCGCCCGCCGGATGAGCGTGTGACGGTTGGCGGTCGGCAGCGGATCGACGCTTGCCGCTTCCTGTCGACCGCGGATAAACCGATCGATCGTCGTCCGGCACCATTCCGCGTCGTTGACCGGCGGCGGTGGCACCGCCCCGACCGGCGTGAAGGCCCAGTGCCCTGCAACCTCGAAGGCCGGTCCCTCCGCCGGCCAGACCGCACCTGCCATGATCCATGAGGCGAAGTCGGTCACCTGATTGGGGCGGAGAGCTTTTTCGGTTTCGGGAGGCATTGCCGACACATCGGGATGGCGGCTGATTGCCTGCACGAGCAGGCTCCCGTTCGGATTGCCGGGCACGATCGCTGGCCCCGAATCGCCCCCATGAAGTAACGCGGCCCGAGAATCGACACGCAGCCCTCCGCAGACTCGCTCGCCGCCATGGCAGCGGAAGCAGTTGCTGACGAGCACCGGGCGGATCGAGGTTTCGAAGACGGCCTCGGCGTCGTCTCCCCGGGCAATCGTCCCGAATATGCCACCACAGATGGCGATCAGCACGAGCGTCGCAGGCATGGTGCGATCGGCGGGGTGTCTGGTTCGCTGTGCCATTATGTGGCGAAACTCCGTCTGCTCTCGTCCACTGTACCAGCGAGGGTGCTTCACGGTCATGAAACGGACCATGATGGCGGCTTCGTGACCGCCTCGTCGCCGCATTTTGCCGGCAGGACATTGCAAAATGCGGCATCCCAGCGGCGGTTTCGCGGCGATCCCCTCCAAAAGCGTCGGTTTTTGAGGGTTATGAGTTTTGTCACGGTTTTGGCATGGCGTGTGCATTGTGAGGGAACATCACCCACCGACCCATGCTCTGGTAGCGATGGACTTCTGGTGGCCGGAACGGGTGGTCGAGGAGGGACGAGCCATGGTATCCGCTGTGCCGACCGATGAGGATCTGATCTGCCGGGTCCGTACCGCTGATGATGAGGTGGCGTTTGAGTCCCTCATGCACCGGTATGAGCAGAAGATTCTGGGATATCTCCGCCGCTATCTGGGCAATGCCGAGATGGCCGAGGACGTCTGCCAGGCTACGTTTCTGCGGGTACATCTCAAGCGGCACTCCTTTACCGACGGGCGGCGGTTTCGTCCGTGGCTCTACGCGATCGCCACCCATCAGGCCATCGACGCCTGTCGCATTGCCCGCCGCCATCGCATGGTGGAACTCGACACAGGACTCGGCGGGGCCACCGATGGTGCAACCATCGTCGATGTGATAGCCGGTGATGAGGCAACGGCCGATGATCGTGCCGAGCAGGCGGAGTCGCGGGAGTGGATCGCGTCGGCGGTTCAGGAGCTTCCGGAGCGGATGCGGACACCTCTGATGCTCGTCTATCAGCAGGGCATGAAGTATCACGAAGTGGCCGCGTCGATGGGCATTCCCGTGGGAACCGTGAAGAGCCGTCTCCACACCGCCCTGACCAGGCTTACCCGTTCCTGGCAAGAGAGCCAGGGCACGAATTGATCGTGCTGGCCGCGGTTTGCTCCGGATGTTGTCGCCTCTAGACATATCTGAACGGATGGACACAATGACGCGGTCTTGAAGTCTTCACGGAAGAAGACACCCGGTCGGGCCGCCGCTGTTACCGAAACATGACATCTCCAGCCGATCCGAAGATCACGTGTCCGCATTGCAAGAATGAGGTTCGGCTGACGGAGTCGCTGGCGGCGCCGCTGGTGGAGGCGACTCGGGAGCAGTATGAGGCGAAGCTCCGGACAGAACGGGCGGCCATCGCCGCCGCTGAGTCGAAAAAGGCCAGGCTCGAGTTGTCGGGGGAATTGGAGCAGCGTGCCAAGGATCTCGCTGATCTGAATGCCGTGCTGGCGGAACGCGACCGCAAGTTGGCAGAGGCGCAGAAGGCGCAGACCGAGGCGATCCGCAAGCAGCGGGAGCTTGACGACGCCAAACGGGAACTCGAACTCTCGATTGAAAAGCGGGTGCAGGAGTCATTGGCCACAGCTCGCGAGCATGCGAAGAAAGAGGCCGAGACCGACCTCAGACTGAAGATGGCCGAGAAGGAGCAGACGATCACCGCCATGCAGCGACAGATCGAGGACTTGAAGCGGCGGGCGGAGCAGGGCTCGCAGCAGTTGCAGGGGGAGGTCCAGGAACTCGAGATCGAGGCGGTGCTCAAGCAGTCGTTTCCGAGCGATCTCTTCACGCCGGTGCCGAAAGGGGAGTTCGGCGGGGATTGCCTGCATGGCGTGGCCCGCGGCGACGGACAGCCCTGCGGCAAGATCCTCTGGGAGTCGAAGCGAACAAAGAACTGGACCGACACCTGGCTGCCCAAATTGCGGGATGATCAGCGGGCCGCCAAGGCCGATCTTGCCGTCATCGTCACGCACACGTTGCCCAAGGGGATCGAGACGTTCGGTCACGTTGATGGCATCTGGGTGACGGGCACGCGGACATTCGTCCCGCTGGCCATCGCACTCCGGCACACGCTCCTCGAATTGTCACTGGCCCGTCAGGCTGGCGAAGGGCAGCAGACGAAGATGGAGCTTGTTTATCAATATCTGACCGGCCACCGCTTCCGGCAGCGGGTCACGGCCATCATCGAGAAGTTTGAGGAGATGCATTCCGATCTCGTCAAGGAGCGGACCACGATGACCAAGCTGTGGTCCAAGCGAGAGATGCAGATTCAGTCTGTGCTGGCCTCCACGGCTGGCATGTACGGCGATCTGCAGGGCATCGCTGGACAGGCGATCGAGACGATCGACGCGCTCGATATTTCGCGACTTACCGCCACGGCCGGCATGAATATCGGCCAGGCGGAGGCGGTGAAGTCGAGCAACGGGGCGTCGCGGGCTCAGGCGTGATCGCGGGCCAACGCGGCCTCACTCCCGCCGGTCGATGACGAGCGGGTCGTGCGAGCGAACGTCGCCGATTCGCAGAGAAGCCTTTCCCGAGAGCAGGTCATCCACCAGCGATCCCACCACATCGGCCCGCCAGCCCGCCGCCAGCAGCGGCGGGCGGTCGTCTTCGCTATCGAAATAGCCGAGTTTGTAGGAGAGCAGGTCGCGCATGTCGGAAGATGTGCCTACGAGCGCCGGCGCCAGGTGCATCTGCCGGCAGACGCCCGCCACCGCCGTCGCCAGGAACTGGCCCAGCACGGCGAGCTGAGGAGGGGGCGCCCGGTGCTTTTCGCCCCCTGGGCACTCCTCATCGGGCAGTTCGAGGCCGCGCTGAATCGCCTCGGAGAGTCCGCGGAGGATGTGCCTGAGGTCTGATCGCTGCATGCCGCGGATGGCCGAGATCTGCCGCTCGTCGGCACTCTTCCGCTTGCAGAGTTCCACGAGCAGGTCGTCGCGGAGTACCCGCTTGGGCGGCATGTCGCGGGAATCGGCCACGCTGTCCCGCCAGTGCCAGAGTTCGCGGGCGATCGCCAGTTCCCGCCGCGACAGGCCGGAGAGGCCCGATACCCGCCGCCAGCGTTTGCGGATGAACGACTCCTCCACCTCTTCCTGCCAGGCCTGCATCTCGTCCTGCATCCAAGCGGTGCGCCCCGACGCCGCCAGCTTGCCCTCCAGTTTCCGCCAGAGCTTTTCCAGGTGACGGACGTCATCGAGGGCGTATTCCAGTTGCGCCGGCGTGAGTGGACGCTGGCGCCAGTCGGTGCGGGTCTCCCCCTTGTTGGTCGGCAGGTTCAGAAACCGCCGCACGATCGAGGCATAGCCGGCGGGGTAGTCGTGATCGACAAGGCCCGAGGCCACCTGCACGTCGAAGAGCGACGATGGCCGAGCATTGATCGCCTGCAGGATGAATCCCATTTCCTCGCGGCCGGCATGCACGACGGTGGTGCGGCCGGGCTCCGTGAGGAGCCGCCAGAACGGCTCCAGTTCACGAACCTTGAGCGTGTCGATCACCGCCAGCGTGTCTGGCGCCGCCACCTGAATCAGGCAGAGTTGGCTGCGGTAGGTGTGTTCCGACACGAATTCCGTGTCAAAGGCGACATACGAATGGGCGGCGAGACGGTCAACGAGTGCACCGAGTTGCGACTCGGTCGTGATCAGATCGTAGCCATCTGCGGAAGAGTGGGCTTGAGTCACGCGGTTGAATGCCGGGGATTACGGGCTGCAGTGGGTTCAAAGAGTGCGTTCAGGGGAAGCGAGTTCAGAGGAAAAGCAGGGATACCAGAATGAAGACCGGCAGGAGGATACCGAAACTGTATACACAATAGCCGAAAAAGCTCGGCATCTTCACACCAGACTGCTCGGCGATCGCCTTCACCATGAAGTTGGGGCCGTTGCCGATGTAGGTCATCGCCCCCAGAAAGACGGCGCCCAGACTGACGGCCGCCAGCCGACCCACTTCGACATCGGCCATCGTAACGCCGTTTGACGGTAGTGACTGGGCTGCCTTGAAGAAGACGAGGTAGGTCGGCGCGTTGTCGAGCACGCTTGAAAGGGCTCCGGTTGCCCAGAAGAACGCCCTCGGCGAATTGATTCCGAGACTCGCGCCATGTTCGTGCAGCAGGGCCAGGGCCGGCTGCATGCAGACGAAGATGCCGAGGAAGAGCGCGGCCACTTCCAGGATCGCGCCGTAGGTGAAGCCGTTGCGATCACGGACTTCCCGCGAACCGAGGACAAGCGACAGGGCCACGAGCGTCAGCAGCACCGCCTCGCGGAGGAAGATCCACGGGTGCCAGTTCGTGCCGGGCACGGCCTTGGCCGGGTCGAGCAGCGCCACCGCCGCAATCACGCCGGCCATCAGCAGGGCGTTTGGCCACAGGCCGCTGATCTTCAGCGGACCGGCCAGACGGATGTCGCGACGGATGTCCCCGGCCCGCTCGCGGGGATGGGCAAAGAAGGTGTCCCAGAGCCAGTAGATCGCCAGCAAGAGCCCATTGGTGACGAGCCACGGCTTCCAGAGCGACAGGGTCCAGAGGAAATCGACGCCCTCCAGATAGCCGAGGAACAGCGGCGGATCACCGATCGGCAGCAGGCAGCCACCACAGTTGCAGACGATGAAGATGAAGAACACGAGCGTGTGGGCGACGATCCGCCGCTCACGGTTGGTCTCCAGGAGTGGCCGCACCAGCAGCATGGCGGCGCCGGTCGTCCCGATGAAGCTGGCGGCGAGGGCCCCCACTCCGAGAAACGTGGCATTCACTGTGGGCGTGGCCTGAAGGTCGCCCTCGATCCGCACGCCACCGGTGATGCAGTAGAGCGCAAACAAAAGCACGATGAACGGCGCATATTCCGCCAGCATGGCGTTGGTGAGGATGGTGCCTGCCACGCCCCACGAGGGCCCGGTCGCGGCCGGCTGGACGAGACTGTGCGTGGGGAAGTGGAGGTCAACCGGATGCCGGTGCATGAATGCGTAGTACGCCAGTGTGACGATCGCAAGCCCGCCGGCGACCAACAGTTTGCTGGAGTTGTGTTCCCACCAGTGCGAGAGGTGCGATGTGAGCGGCAGGATCGCGATGGCCGCCAGGAGCACCACGAATGGCAGCACTGTGAGCGGCGGCGGCGAGGTGCTGAGGTCACTGTGGGCCGCAGTGTCATGACCGTGGGCTTCTTCGTGGGCCACCGCGTCGTGGGCGGCTTGTGCCCGCACCAGCAAATCACGACCATGTTGGGGCCAGCCAAACATGGCCGCGGCGGCGTAGGCTGCCAGCAGGATGGCGATGCCCGCAATGGTCCGGGAAGATGCCGCCGACGGGGCGGAGAATACCGGGCCGCCGGGCTGTGATGGCATAGGCTCGTGCATCAGAGAGGGCTCCAGCGTGAATCCGCCGCGCGAATCGTATGAAACCGGCTGCGATCGTGAAAGCACCATGACAAACGAAGGGATCCAGCACGCCGAGATCTGGCTGCGAGGCAACATTCGGCCTGTGGCATGGCTGGCCCTGATCGTGGCCGTGGTGGCCGGTGGGCTCATCGCGGCAGTGAGCATGGGAGCGAGTAAGCCGCTGTATTGGCTGCTCGTGGCGACGTTCTGTGGCATCGCGGGAGGCAGCGTCGGCATGCTGGCCTGGGTCGCGGCGCGGCCGAGGCTGGAACGGAAGGGCGACTTCTTGCAGATCCGGTTGTCGCCAACGTCCGTTCAGCAGGTGCCGTTGGAAGCGGTCGAGTGCTTTTTCCAGGGCTCCAATCCGATCGCCCGCAGCGGCGAACCGACCTGCGGCGACCATGCGGCCTTCCGGGTGAACACGTTGGTGATGCGGCTGGCCGAACGTGCCGCTGATATTTCGTCGTGCCCGACCTTCACGCCTTGGGGAACGTGGGACGACGGCTACGTGATTTTTGACGGCCGCTGGTGTGAGCCGCTGTCAGCAGACCTTGCCCGCTCCCTGAGCCGGCGGCTCCTCGATGCCAAGCGGTCGCTCTCCGCCGGGCAGTCGGCGGCGGGAGTTGGGGCGTGAACTGGCGCGGGCTACTCGTGAGCGTGCGAGATGCCGCCGAGGCGGCCGAGGCGATTGCCGGCGGTGCCGTGATCATCGACGTCAAGGAACCGCGGCACGGTTCGCTCGGCCCTGCGGATCCGGAGACGATTGCGGCCGTGGCCAGCATGGTAGGCGTGCAGCGATCATGGACGATGGCCTGCGGCGAACTCGGAGGTGCATTAGAGCCCCGCCATGGCGCCTCACTGGGCACTGCATTAGAACCTGCGGCAGAGGCGATCTGCGGCCACCTCCAACGCGTGCGTTCGCTGCTGGGGGGCGACGCCGTGCCACCCGCCGCTGTAAAGATCGGCCTGGCGGGTGCGGCTGGCACCGACTGGCAGCGCCGACTGCGGGCTACGTTCGAATCGCTGCCCGTCGGTAGCGAGCGGGTGGCGGTGGCCTACGCCGACTGGCAGCGGGCCGGAGCGCCTTCCCCACCGGAGGTGATCGCGGCGGCGTTCGGTCTCGGCTGTTCCACGCTCCTTATCGATACCTTCGACAAATCCGCTGGCGGCCTGTTTTCGTGCTGCCCGCCAGGGATGCCGGCGGCCTGGGTGGCAGCCGCCCGTGACGCCGGTCTTCAGGTTGCCCTTGCCGGACGGATCGCGATGACGGAAATCGCTGCGGCCTGGGCCCTCAGTCCTGATGTGGTCGCGTTGCGGTCGGCTGTATGCTTCAATGGCAGGGCGGGCGCGGTGCAGGCCGGGCTGGTCCGCCGTGCCGTTCAGTTGGACGCACGCAGTGCGGGACCAGATGGTGCCTTGAGTAGCCTCGCGACGCCAACGCTCTGACAACTCCACATTCCAAAACCATGCATGCAGGAGAACGGATATGAAATCGATCGAAGTACGAGTGCCGCACTCGCTTGAGCGCGACGAGGTCCGCCGCCGACTGGACACCGCGCTCGTGACCGCCCGCGAACAATACGCGGCCACCGTGGGGGACATCGAGGCTTCGTGGGAGGGAGACGACCGCCTGCGGGTCTTGCTGACCGTCAGCGGCATGAAATTCGACGGCACGGTCGACATCCTGATCGAGGAGCTCGTTGTCGGCCTGCAGGTGCCTGGCATGGCGGCCCTGTTTTCCGGCCGTATTCGCGAGGGGATCCAGGAACGGCTGGGAGGGTTGATCGGGTCGCAGCAGGCGTAGGGTTGAAGCAGTCTCTCCTGCAGATTCTCGCCGGAAGGGCTGCCGATGGTCGATTCATTCTCTTCGACAGGCATTCCTCCCCGCAGTTCCTGCGAGAGTTGATTGACGGATCGACACGATGAACGTCATGCACTCCACGCCCCAGGTCCGTCGGCTGCTGGGCATCGCTCTGGTCGCGGCGATGGTTGCCACCCTCTGCCCGCAGGCGGTGGCCGCACTCATGCAGCCCGACGATCCGTTTTCCGATGAACTCAACCCGTTCGGCACCGGGAAGGCAGCCGCGCCTGCGGCTGTGCCGGAGTCCCCGCCGCCGAGGCCGGAGCCGCAACCGGAGTCGGAATCGAGGCCAGAACCGCAGCGTCCGGCGGCCAAGGTTCAGCCCGATACGCCCCGGGCCAAACTGCCGCTGCCGTTTCCTGACACCGCGGAGCCGGACGAGCCTTCAGGCCAACGAAGACGGTTACCAGACCGCGATCTCCAGGCTGCCCCCCGCGGCGGCGCAGACGGACTGCAACGCGACCGGATGTTTGGCGGAGATGCCCCCGTCGCCGAGCCGACGGAAGCTGAGCAGAAACTTGTCGAGGCGGAAAAGCTCGAACGGCAGGGAAAGCTCGAAGAGTCGCGGGACGCGCTTCGCGAAGTGGTGAAACTCGACCCCTTGCTGACCATAGGCCATCTGGCATTGGGAGTGGTGCTGCGGCGGCTGGGAGATTTTCGGGGCTCTGTGGAGGCGTGTTCGAAGGGGATCGAGGTCGATCCCCAGCAACCAGAACTCTATCTTCGTCGCGGCATCGCCTGGTTTCATCTGGGCCTCTATGGCATCGCTCTGGAAGACTTCGAGGAGGCGGCGGGCATGTCCTATGACGATCCGCGACCGGAGCTCTGGCGCGGCTTGACGCTCATTGAACTCGACCGGCCCCTGGAGGCCATCAACGCCTATGCTTCAGCGATCCGGCGTGACCGCACCTGCATGCTGGCCTATCTGAATCGTGGGCTGGCGTACCTCGCCACAAATGAGCCCCGGAAGGCTGAGTTCGACTTCAATCAGGCCATCCGCCAGCAGCCGAAGGATGTTCGTGCCTGGTCGAACCGCGGTGTGGCGCAGGCACGACAGGGCCGCTTTCGTGAGGCGATCGAATCCTACGAGACGGCGCTCGGGATCAGTCCCAACGACAAGCCGGCGCGGGTCAATCTCGAGGCCGCCCGCCGCATGGCCGGACAAGAAAAACAGCAACGCAGTCGGTAGTCCAACAGCCCGGTGTCCCATCGCTTCCGCTCCGGGCTTCTATTCAAGCGTGACCGAACCACCTGAGGGAACGCATCGTTGGAATAAAAGCCCCTGGCGGAAGCCGGGGGACTCCGGTCGTGAACATGATCTCGCGTGCCATCCTAATCCGGGATGGCCCAACAACGCGGTGTCCCATCGCTTCCGCTCCGGGCTTCTTTAAGCCAGCGAACGCAGGCACGCTCTATTTGCTTGGGGCACAGACGCGAAGCGTCGTGCCATCGATCGTCCAGTCGAGTGCGAGCGGATCCAGAATGGCACGGAGCAGTTCGTCACGTGACGCATTCGTGACGGTGGCCCGCACGATCTCCCCGGGGGCGATCCCTCTGCGGGTGAGTGATTCACGATCGAGGTCGAGCTGTAAGCTCAGCCGCGTGGCGATCGCCGTGAGCACCTCCTCCAGTGGTGCCGCAACCTTCAGAGAGAAGGCTTCTCCTGCCACAGCGGCCTTCTGTCGAGAGGGAGAGAGGCGGCCGGTGGGCTTGGGACCGGCTGGTTTTTCTGTCGCGGCGCTCGCCGTGGTGGATGGTAGTCCGGCAGCAATGGCGATGATCTGGCCCGTGAGGGCGGCAGTCGCCCTGTCCCCCCCGGCAGTCCGGGCAACCAGCCAGTCGACCCGAAGATCGAAGGCCGCCAGCAGCAGGTCGATCCGTTCGGCCAGCGTCATCTCGGGGAGCGACATCGCAGGCAGGTGATCGTGCGGCACCGTGTCGATTCCATCGAGCCTGATGCCAGCCTGTGCGGCTGCGTTTGTGAGCAGATCTTGGGGACGGGCTCCGGCTGGCCAGTGCCACGGCTGGGTGTGCGCGAGCACCGATCGCTGCTGTGGCGGAAGGGATCCGATTCGCGTGGTGCGGGCCGCTTCGGCGCGGATGGTGATGTCGGCCATGCCACGCGGCACGATTCGGATCGACGACTTCAACACGGCCAGTTCGCCACCGGCGACCGCGGCGGCGCGGGTAAGCACGTCGAGCAGCGGTTCGCTCTGGCACTCGAGTCTGATCGCCGTGTCGGGGTCGAACCGGCGATCGACCAGCACCGGCAGGCCAGCTATCTCGCTGATCCTTTCGGCCCATGCTCGCAGTCCGATGCCGCTCCATGTCGCCGTCACGGGGGCGGCCAGATCTGTGTCGGCGGCCGGGCATGTGGCCCCGACGAGCCACCAGTTCATGACGCAGAGAATGCCCGCACCGATCGCAACCAGCCGGCAGGAAATCGGCCTCGGCGTTGCACGGGCAGGCGGGAACGCCCGCCGTGCAGTAGGCTCAGCCCCGGAGCGGGAAAAAACGGGCAGTGGCACGGCAATGCTCCAAAGAACAGCTGCGGGGCTGGACCCCGGAGCATACCCTCGACAGCGGCCGCGACGACAGACATATGCCAGTCGAAAAAACGATCGTCGTGCTCGGGGCGGGAATCAACGGCGCTGCAGTGGCCCGGGAACTCGCCCTTTCAGGTGTAGGCGTGATTATCGTTGATGGCGGCGATATCGCCGCCGGCACCACGGCCTGGTCGACACGGCTCATCCACGGAGGCCTGCGGTACCTCGAATATGGCGAGATCGGACTGGTTCGAGAAAGCCTCGTTGAACGCAACCGGCTCGTGAAACTGGCGGCCCATCTCGTGCGGCCGCTGCCCTTCTATCTGCCGGTCGAGGGGCGGTGGGGCGGCATGTGGGCGGCCGCCGCACGGCTCGCCGGCTGGGAAGTGTTGGCCCGCGCGTGGCGGGGGCGGCGAGGGCGCGGCAGTTGGACGGTGGGAATGGGGCTTGCGCTCTACGACCTTCTGGCCGCAGGCGCCGGCTGGCCGCGGCACCGCCTGGTGCGGGCGGGGCATACCGGGATGCCGCAGATCGACACCACAGTCTTTCCCCGGGCGGCCCTCTATTCGGACGCGCAGATGCTCTTTCCCGAACGCTTCACGGTGGAACTGCTCGTGGATGCACGCGGCATCGCGGCGGCCGCCGGCACGCGGTTCGAGGTCTGCACCCACCGGCGGGTGGAGGTCGGCCGCGATGGCATGATCACGATCGGCGGATTGAGTGACAGGAGCTCGCTCGAAGTCCGGCCCGACGCGGTCGTGAATGCCACCGGCGCCTGGGTCGATCGCACGCTCGACGCGTTGTGTGCAGATACTGCCGGCGATGTCGGTCGCCGGCTGATCGGTGGCACGAAGGGGAGCCATCTCGTGGTGCGGCATGCGAGCCTGCGGGCAGCGCTCGCCGATCATGGCATCTACGCCGAGGCGGCCGATGGCCGGCCTGTCTTCGTGCTGCCGTTTGGTCCCGAACTCGTGCTCGTTGGCACCACCGACATTCCATTTTCCGGAGATCCTGCGGAAGCCCGTGCCGACGAGGCAGAGATCGCCTACCTGCTGGCGGCGGTGGCCCGCTTGTTTCCGACGGCTGCGGTCGCCCGCGACCACGTGCAGCAGCATTACTGCGGCGTGCGGCCACTGCCGAACGACGCTGGAAATCCGCAGTCACCTGCAGGCGTCACCCGTCGCCACCTGCTCGTGAGGCACGACGAGGCGCCGTGGCTGCTCTGGTCGATCGTGGGCGGCAAGCTCACCACCTGCCGCAGCCTTGCCGAAACGACGGCCGCCACGGTGCTCGGCGCGCTGGGCATGCCGGTGCGGGGCACCTCGCGAGAGCGGCCACTGCCGGGCAATTGCGCCGGGGCTGCGCGAGATGCCGACGTGCTGGAGTGTCGTCGACTGGCCGAGGAGGCGGGGCTGCCGCGGGGCCGTGCCACAGCGGTCGCGGAGCACGCCGTGGGGCTGTTTGGAACGCGGGCGTCAGCGCTGTGGCCGCGGGAAGGTGGTCCAGTTTCGGCGCCACATGGAGGCCTGATCCGCGGGGTCGGCCTGCCGACTGCGGCCGTGGCGTTCTGCCTCCGCGAGGAGTGGGCCGCCACGCTCGACGACCTGATCGAACGGCGGTTGATGCTCTCATTCCACGAACGACTCAGCCGCGAAGCACTGACAGACGTGGCGGAGTCGATGTCCTCTGCCGGTGCACTGCCGCGGGATCGGGTGGCGGAAGCCGTCGACGGCTGCGTGGCCCGACTCAAAGAGCGGTATGGCCGGATCGTGCCAGATTCGATCAGTTGGTCGGACGATGACGATGGGACCATCCAGGGGAGCCAACGATGACAGCATCGGGATCACAGAAGACCTGCATCCTTGCGCTCGATCAGGGCACTACTTCGAGCCGTGCGATCCTGTTCGACCGTCGCGGTGTTCCGCTGGCGACGGCGCAGCAGGAGTTTCCCCAGATCACGCGGAGCGAGTGGCTGCGGACCGGTTCGGGTGGGACGCAGGCCTCAGCTGACGGCGAAGAGGTGGCGATCGTCGAACATGATCCGGAGGCCATCTGGCAATCGCAGCTCTTCTGCGCCCGAAGCGTCTTGGAGTCGAGCGGGACCTCTCCGGAGCAGGTGGCCGCCATCGGCATCACCAACCAGCGCGAGACGACCATTCTCTGGGATCGTGCCACAGGGCGGCCTGTGGCACCGGCGATCGTCTGGCAGAGCCGCGTCTCGGCGGCCATCTGCAGTGCGCTCCGGGCACAGGGCATCGAGGACACCGTTCGCCGTCGCACGGGCCTGCTCATCGATCCCTATTTCTCGGCCACCAAGATCATGCACCTGCTGGCGACGCTGCCGGGACTGAGGTCGCGATGCGAGGCGGGCGAGATTCTTTTTGGCACGGTCGACACGTTCCTCATCTGGCGGCTCACGGGTGGCCGTGTGCATGCCACCGATGTCACCAACGCCAGCCGGACACTGCTCTTCGACATCCACCAGCTCGACTGGAGCGACGAACTCTGCAGGCTGTTTGGCGTGCCGCGGGCGATGCTGCCGGAGGTGCGTCCATCGAGCGGTTCGTTTGGGGAGGCCGACGCCGCCTGGCTGGGAGCATCGATCCCGATCGCGGGCTGTGCCGGTGACCAGGAGGCAGCGGCATTTGGTCAGGGTTGCGTGCGGTCGGGCGACGCAAAAACCACCTACGGTACCGGCGCGTTTCTGATGTTCTCGACCGGAAGCAAACCGGTGGCCAGTCGCCATGGGCT
>Ga0136644_10001647_pt1 | contig 17624 bp, 19 predicted proteins | sample C_130820_EF_Meta_FD_94780 | JGI IMG/M metagenome (GOLD analysis project Ga0136644, IMG submission 94780) | Freshwater microbial communities from Lake Croche, Canada to study carbon cycling - C_130820_EF_MetaG (v2) (version 2) | ecosystem: Environmental > Aquatic > Freshwater > Lake | place... | reverse complement strand
TTGTTGTTGTTGTTGTTGTTGTTGTTGTTGTTGTTGCTGTTTTGGTGAAAACTGTTGTTTTAGAGTAGTGTTTGTATTTACTTGTTGTTGGGAAAATGAGGAGTTAGATGCGATTGATGTGAAAGGTCTTGAATTAGATGGTGGCGCATTCCCTTGTTCCCCCGCCCTTTTTTGTCTAGCTGCAGTAATGGATCTTGAACTACTCATAAATATAAAATGAAAGAATAATTTGTTTTTATATTATTTACGCATTTATCATAATATATTATTTCTAAATTATGCGACCATATTCATTTTAATTGCTTCGTGACATTGATATCCGTTAATTTCAAAGTCTTCTAGTTCATAGTCATTTATATTCTCTCTAACTTCTTTAATTGTAACCGAAGGAAAATCAAAAGGAGTTCTATCTAACTGTGTTTTTATAGCTTCAATGTGTTCTTCATATATATGTGCATTACCCATAAAATGAATAAATTCATAAGCTTCTAAACCACAATGTTTTGCTAAAAGATGAGTTAACAAAGAATAAGACGCAATGTTAAAACTAGTGCCTAGGCAACAATCATTAGACCTTTGAAAAAGAGCACACGATAATTTATTTCCATCATGAACATTAAATTGACACATTACGTGACAAGGAGGAAGTGCCATTTGGTCGTTTTGCTTAGGATTCCAAGCAGTCATAATAAGTCTACGACTATTTCTAGTTTCAGGGTTTTTAAGCTGGTCTATTATGTCTTGTAATTGGTCAACACCGTTATAAGGCGGGATATTTGTAATTGGTTTGCCTGTAAAACAGTTATAATTTGCGCCAAAATGTCTCCATTGATAACCATAACCACAACCAATCATTCCTTCTGGATAAAGTGTAAGACCTCTTGAATCTAAAAATTCTCGGCTTGAATTTGCATCCCAAATATGAACCCCTTGTTGTTGAAGTAATTTATTATCGGTTTCTCCGCGAATAAACCATAAGAGTTCTTTTAAGCATGTTTTCCATGCCACTTTTTTGGTAGTTAAAATTGGTATTTTGTGATATTTTAGAGAGAACCTCATGGAAGCTCCAAATATACTAAGTGTATTACCATTTCTACCTTTTTCCATAATTCCATTATCTAATATATTTTGTATAAGGTCTAAGTATTGATATTCTTCGTGTTGTCGTGACATTTGATAATTATAAGTTGTAAAATGTCTTTAAGAAGTAAATTAACAAATTTTAATATTTAATTTCTTTTTATAAAACATATGGAAGATACAAATAGCACAAAAAAAAGTTTTATAAAACACGTCTTTAATTTTGACGATGATTCAAAATCGGATATGATAAATATTATACAATATGCATTATTAGCAATAATCCCGATAGTAATTTTAAACAAAACAATGCAAAAATATGTACCGGAAGCAGATGAACAAAAAGGCACATTAGAAATTTTAGCAGAAATATTAATTCAAATAGTTGTAATGTTTATTGGTTTATTATTTATTCATCGAATGGTGACATATCTTCCTACATATAGCGGTATGGATTATCCGGAATTTAATGTAATTCTGATTGTTTTAGCTGTATTAATTATTATTTTAAGTTTGCAAACAAAAATTGGAGAGAAAGTAAGTATTTTAGTAGATAGGTCGCTTGAGTTATGGGATGGAAAACAACCGCGTCAATATACAAATGTATCAAGTAATAAAAATATAAGAGTTACCCAACCTATTTCCGGAAAAAACATTCAAACGATTGACCCCATTATGCCTCAAAATGATAGTTATGGGTCTTCAACGTCAATTAATAGTTTACCGACTATTCATGAAACAAGTTCTCAAAACAAGAATACGACAAGTTCTCAACAACTTCCAAATTATGATAATATGTATAGACAAGATAATACGCCTCTAGTAGATGCGGCAACACCTGGACAAGAAAATTTTAGTGAGCCAATGGCTGCAAATTCAATATTAGGCGGTGGGTCTTTCGGTAATTGGTAATTTGCACATTTTGAAAATATATTATTGAATAACATAATAAAATTATAGTATTATGTTATTATAATTTTATGGATAGAGATAAATTATTACGTGCATTAGACGATGAATCCAACGAAAAATTATTAAATTTCAATACGAAAAAATTATATGAAATGAATTTACAAATAATCAGTGAGCTAAATCTTGATATTGATAAAAATAACGTTTTTATGAAAAAGTTACAAGGTTATAAATATGTAGACGAATTAAATGATTTAAAATATGGTACATATATTCGTTGGATTAATTTAACTAATCCTAAATTAATAGAAATGGAAAAAGGTGGGTTTTTTTGTCAAACAAAGATAAAAGATGATGGCGTATATTTAACATACAAAAACGCGGGCTATACAAATAAACATTACCAAATTAAACTAGATGAATGTTTAGTATTTCAAAAACTAACACAACACGAATTAGTTTTAATTAGTGCATTAGACTTTTTATCAACAAGTAATATATAGTATGGGAGGAGGATTATTTGGCGCGCCATTATATTTAAATATTAAATGTTTGATTTTTTCGTTGTTCATTCTTATGGTATATTGGCTACCACATACTAATCTTTTAACACATAACATTGTAATTGCTTTTTTATTGGGCACATCAAGTTATATAGCTTTAGCGTGGTATGATGTTTTATATGACTGTAATGATAGGTTAAAACCAACTTTTCTAGGGTGGTTATCAAAACCATTTAAGCCAAAAGAATATTCTGATGAATATAATAAGTTACCACTAAAAACACAGAAAATAATTCGAAATGTTGATATATTTGTATTATCAATTTTGGTGATTACTTTTATGTATCCATTTGTATTTTTCAAAAAAAATAAATAATATCGCCATCTTTATGATGCATATAAAATATAAAATATATTATGTATTTTTTCTAGTTTTAGACATTTTACTAAATTTCACATATGCGGTGCCTTTACATTTGAATTTTCCGCGCGTGAAACCTTTACGTTTAAGCACTGTTTTTGTGCAAATACCAATTGAAATCGGTTCTTTTTTATAAACCGAATCAACTTTTTTGATGCATTTGCATAATTTTGTTGCTAATATTTTTTCTGCGCGTAGTTTTAATAATTTAGTGTTGTTAGGTATAATCTTATTGTAATATGTCAATATTTGTTTATAATCATTATTAGTTATTTTAACCATATAATATATAAATAAAAAATAATTATTTATGTCTTCTCATATAAAATAAATGTTTTATATGAGAACACGTGTGTTTGATGAAAATGCGTGTTTTACATAAAGCACAGGTGTTAAGTGTGTTAAATAATAAAATATAACACTAATATATGAGATATATTGTGTTTGATTTAGACGAAACCCTAGGACATTTTGTTGAACTAGGTATGTTTTGGGATATATTAAATCTATACTTATTACAAAAAAATGAGCAAGCACCTAGCCAAATTGATTTTAATCAAATTATGGACTTGTATCCTGAATTTATAAGACCATATATGATAGATATATTAATATATTTAAAAAGTCAAAAGGAGACAGGAGGTTGTCATCAGATTATGATTTATACAAACAACCAAGGTTCTTCTGAATGGGCAAAAAATATTACTTCTTATTTTGAATCAAAAATAAACTATAAATTATTTGATAGAATAATTGCTGCTTTTAAAATAAACAAAAAAAGAATAGAAATGTGCAGGACATCTCACAGTAAAAGTCACAAAGACTTAATTAAGTGTGCAAATATACCTGTAAATTCCGACATATGTTTTTTAGATGATACATATTTTCCTAATATGAATAAAAAGAATATATTTTATATTAATGTAAAACCATATATATATGAATTAACATTTGATGAAATGATTGAACGTTTTATTCATAGTGGAATATGCCAAGAAAATATAGTAAATAATAATATTTTTCGCGATTTTATGAAAAAAAATATGAATATGTATAACTTTGATGTAATAGAGAAAAAAGAAGATGACTATGCATTAGATAAAATATTAAGTAAAAAAATAATACATCATATTAAATATTTTTTTAATAAAACTGACAAAGATACAAAATGTAAGAATGATAATAAACATGATAAAAAAAAACATACTAAAAAATATATGAATTATAAGTTAAATAAAACTATGAAAAATAATAAAAAATATACGTGTAATAATTATTCAAATAGGTGACATTGACATAATAGTTGTTGATAGAAATGTTTTGATGTGTTCTAAATAAGTATTCAAAATAGTAGTAGTTAAAATAATGATTCCTGCATTAAATGCTATTTTTCTATCTAAATTATTCAAAACTATATTATCCCTTCTGAAAGGATTAAACCGAATAATTAAAAATAAACAAACATATATATTAACATAGTAATGTATAGTATTTATATACCCCTTAACATTTATTTGAATAAGATAGGATAAAAAAATAAATATATATATTGTTGCAATACTTAAATCAAAAAAAAGTTCATTATATTTATGAATAATTTTAGGTGTTGTTATCATATAATATAATATATATTTATTTTTTATTATTTTTATACATCATTGTAATTGTAATTGTAATTGTAATTGTAATATATATTTGTATAATAATCTTCAGTTATATTATATTACATATATATAAATGTCAAATAATTGTGTAAAAGATATTCATAGGGAAACGAATGAAAGAATATATAATAGAAATATTCCTTCAACAATGTTGCAGCCATATTTAGATGTAAGACCTGTTATGACAAAATATTCACACTTTCCAATTGTAGACCCAAGAAAAAAACTAGATATTAGTTTAATGCAAATGCCTGTATATAATCTATCCACAACATTTAACCCAGGGAATACAACATCTCCGTGGTCTGGATTTTCATCAAATATAAATACAGAATCAGAGTTGAGAAACCAAATTTTTGCACTTCAAAAGTGCAGTCAATCAGTATATGTTCCTCAAAGCACAAGTGACTTATATATGAATAATTTAAATCCGTTGATTGCCGCAAGTGAGCACCGGTTACTATTTAAAGAAGAATCATTCAACGATTTTAACCCAAACCCAGATAAACAAAATATTGCTACTTCTATTTTTATGAATTCGACAAGAACACAATTAAAAGATTCGACTACAAATTTGTAATTATTTCGTGATATAGTATAATGAATAATATTATTGACCAAATAACTTTAGATTGTTTAGTTAATAAGGAATTTTATGAAAAAAAAATAGTTAATAAAAATCAACATACAATTAGCAAAAAAGATAAAAAATTTTATAGAAAAAGAATTATAAATTTATCGAGAGATTTATTGATAAATAATGATAATCGCGAGACTATTACAACAAATATGAATATTTTATCTGCGTTTGATTGTTACGTAAAAGAATGTATTAACTACTTTAAAATAATTGACAATAATGATATTATCCAAGAAGATTTAAATAACATATCTTTGCGTAATGAAAAAGTTGTATCAAGTGATGATTTAACCAATTATAATAAAACGGAAGATGATAAACTTTTGTGGTGTTCAATTAAACCAAATAATACAATAGACAACTTTGTCGTTAAAACAATTGCTTCACCAAAAGAAGAGATTATTTATCCCAAACAAAAAAATATTAATTTAAAAGACCCTGTGTTAAAAACAAAAGGGATAAAATCGCGAAAATAATATAAATATAATTTATGGACACGAATAAGCACAAAAAAGTAACTTATAAACACGCACATAATAAAAAACGCATAAATAAAACAAAATCAAATGTAAAAACAAATGCAAACGCAAAAATTAAACTTAACTGTAGCCCAAAAGATAAGAATGAACTAAATAATTTTAGTTGTTATACAAATAAATCATTAATAAGACTTAAAAATTTATGGAATGCAAGACACCCAGATATGCAAATAAAATCAAATGAAGCAATTATAATTCATTCATTTATATCAAAACATTTAAATAATGTGTGTAATAATGAGCTATGTTGGTTAAGCCAAAAAGGAGATTTTGGAAATATTAGAGAACAATTTAAAGATTCTTTTGCACCCGTTTCTCCAAAAGAATGGATAAAATCTCCAAATGAATGGTTATCAAGTATAGACATTATGAAGGTAATGAAACAATATGAAAATGCATATAAATGCTTTGAATTTATAGGTCCTTCCCCAATTGACTTTGATACCAAAATGTTATATGGAGAGTGCGTTTGGGACGAACTTTGCAATTTTAGTTTAGATAAATTATTATTAAAAGGTAAATCAAAAATTGGTATAATATTTAATACAGACCCACATTATAAATCAGGAGAACATTGGATATCAATGTTTATTAACATTAAAAAAGGTAAGATTTTCTTTTTTGATAGTGTAGGTACAAGCGCGCCTTTAGAAATTAAAAACTTAGTTAACAGAATAAAAGAACAAGGCAAAAAACTGTCACCTCCTATAAATTTTGAATATGATGAAAATCACCCTATTGAACACCAATATGGTAATACAGAATGTGGTATGTATAGTATATTTTTTATAGTACATATGCTAGAAGATAAATTTACAGGGCAATATTTAAAAACCCATATATTAAAAGATAAATATATACAAAAATTTAGAAAGGTTTACTTCAATAATAATATAAATATATAATAAATATATAACAAATATACAAATATACAAATATACAAATATACAAATATATAACAATAGTCATGAATGTGCAAAATTTTAAGTTAGAAGAAAATAAAAGGTTACTTTGGGAAATTATAATAGACGAAAATAATATTAAAAACAAAATTGAAAAAAGAGGCGAACCTTATATTCAAAATATTGTGTTTAAATTTAAATCAAAATTTGATATATTCTGTAAAAATAATTTTGAAAATGAGAATAATTTATTAGAGTTAAATAAAAAATTTATACGTGATATTATTACAGAATTAATGAACGAAAATAACATAACACAAAATGTAACAAAACAACTAACACCTTCGCCCTACTATAAAAAAATAAAAATTCACGATACTGAACCATTAAAAGAATTAATAACATATGAAGAAATTAAAAATGACAAAATAAAAGTATTTGAAAATGAGTTCAATAAAAAAAAAGATGAATTTAAATTAGCAATTAGTTTACCTACCCCACCTACACCAAAATTTAAAGATGATATTACAGATAAACCGATTAGTCAAATTGAACTAGAAATACAAAAAATAAAAGAACAACGAAATTACGATATTGAAATGATAAATATTCGTGACCAAAACAACGATAATAAACAACTTACAAATGATTGGTTAAAAACACACAACACGAATATTAAATATGAAAATTTGGGTCCAATCAATGAAACTCAAGACACATTCTCATTAAATAAAAAAAATATTACTTGGGCAAATCCAATCACTGATGATAATGATGCTAATTATACAAATTACATAAATGATACAAGTGATATTAATGAAATTAATATATTTAATAAATTAAAAATTATCAACAATGAAGAAGAATCAAATAATCAAACAAACCAAACAAATCAAATAAATCAAATGAATCAAATGAAAGAAGAACTATATAGCTTAAATAAAAAGTTTGAATACTTAAATACAAAAATAGATTCAATAATTAGTAAAATGTCACAATAGTTTTATTCAACAAAGTGTAAATGCTCGATTATATTTTATTATATTATATTTGTATATAATATAATGACCATATTCAAGGACATATCTGATTTTAACAATATCTCAAATTATTTACATATTCTTAATGCAGCAATACTTATAGATATGATTGGAATATTTATATTTTCAAAGCGTATAATTTTATCTAAATCACTTGAAACGTGGTATACAAAATTTCACATATTTGCAATTATAGCCGACGTATTAATAATTTGTCTGGGTCTTATTGCAAGCAGATTTTTGTATTATTATATTTTTAATAAATTTTCTATTGTAAATTTTACAATATTAACTGTATTTCTACAAATAACTCATGATGTATGTTTTTATTTATTATTTAATACAATACCATCAGGACATAACAATATGATTGATATTTTTAAAGAATATGCGAAAAGTGCAGGCGTTAGCGCGGTATGGGGAGACAGCATAATGATGATTGGAACCTGTTTAGTTGCTTCTTTTCTAGCAAATTATAACATAAATACAAACATAATTGTCTTGATAGTGTTATTGTATTGTATTACATTTATTGAAAATGGATTTTACAAACCATTATAAATGTAATTATACATTTAACTAACTAGCGTTGTAAAAATGCCCTGTCCTTTATTGTTTATTTCATATTTTCCTACTTGAACAGGGTTTTCACCAGGGTTTTTTAGTGCTTGTAAATAACTATTGTAATCATATAATAAATATGATTTTTTATTGATTTCTTTTGCAGCATAATTAACACCGTTAATTTCTATTTTTCGCGCCTCCCATTCAAGTATTTGTTTATTAGTTTGTGCAATAGCATCACTTTGTTGATTTGCATAGTTTGGTACATAAGAAAATTTATCACTTAATGGGTCTCCAAAACTCATACATTTTCCGTTTGAATAGATATAACAATCAAAAGAAGTCTCTTTAATAGTTTCTATTAACTGTGTGCTTAGTTTTGCTTTTAACTCAGATAATTCATATAAATATTGATCACTTGTAATTACATTTCTCTCTCCACGACTTGTTTCTATTTTACTTATATCTTCAATAGTTAATTCTACAGCATATTCTGAAGATAATTGTTCATCTGTAAATTTCATTAAGTATATGAATACATCTACAGTTTGTAATTCAATAGGCAAATCTTTATGACTACAAATACGTCTTGCTCTGCCAATAACTTGTTCTACTCTAACAGGATGCCAATATGGTTCCATAATATGAACAAATCTAGTATTTTTTAAATTAATACCTTCTGACCCAGATGAAGTAATCATAAAAACCTTAATTACTTCACCTATAATATTATTTTCTGATTTATTTTTTAAATATGATACAATGCTGGTAGGAACATACTTCCAATCTCCATTGTAAATATTTCTAATAATTTCTTTTTCTTCAACGGACTCAGTTCCTGTATACAACGCATAAGTTGGCTTATGTTGTTCTTCTTCTGGAATATCAACTTCCCAAATATTGTTTTTCTTTTTTATTTTAAACTGTGTAAAACCGTTTTTATCTAAAACTAAACTAAACAATGTGATTCCTTCTAATGTTCTAAATTGACTATACACCAAATGTAATCCTATATATTCTTTATTTAAAATATTATTGAGAATACGTAAAAATTTAGGACTGTATTTTTGTAAAGCTAAAGGCGTCAAGAACTCATCTGAATGTTCTTTTATAAATTTTGTTTTTGTAACAATCATTTCTTTATAAGTTTCTCCCCCTATTTTATCAAGAATTTCATCTCCCTCTTGTTCTCCTTCATTTATTTCACTATAATCATCTTCTTTTTCTGCATCTTTTAATATTTTTGCGTAATCTTCTTCCTCTTCATTTTTCTTTTCTCGTTTGTGTAAAGGGTAAGGTCGTTCTGGAATAACAAAATTGCAAAACAATCTTGAAAAAATTCTATAGGTAGAAGTTGTTTCACTATATATTCCGTCAATTGCATCATCTTTACCCATATTTTTTTTCTTTTTATTGGATTTATCTCTTTTTCTCTCATCTTTTCTTGCAGATTCATAAATTTTAAACTGGTAATCGCTCATTGGGATTTCAAACACGTGGTAATCTTTATTAATTATTTTATCATACTTTGGTAATAACCCTTCTTGCGCACTTTTAAAATATGATGATAACCCTATAATTCTTCTTTTAAGTCCATCAATATTTTTCAACTCTTTTGTTGAAGAATTTATGTATTGTTCTGCAAATAAATCAAAATTATCAGGTAAAGCTTTTTGGTTCATCACTTTAATTTCAGATGGAATAACCTCAATATCATTTTTACCCAAAATAGTTATTATTCTTTTTTCAAATTTTTCGTCTGTTACTATATCTTCATCTACAACATTAGTTACCCCTTGATAACCAACCCCAACTTTAATTTTATTTTTAAACCCGAACGGGTTGCGCGTAATAGTTATTAACTTTTTAGATGAAGAATAATCAAGATAATCTAATGTTTTTTCAGTAGATAATATATTTTGAAGAGCATTTTTATCTATTTTATTACTTGTTTTTATATTTACAGGAATTTCCCAAGTTTTAATATATCCTCTTAAAATATTAAAAATTATACCGAATTCGTTTGGGTAATTTACAATTGGTGTCCCTGTTAACATAATAATTTTTGCATTTTTTGCTGATAATAAATATTCGTATAATTTAACAGATAACGACTTATTTAAAGCACTTTTTTTCCCAGTAATGTTTTTTAGTTTGTTGACTATTCTACTTATTAAATTATGCGCTTCATCAATTATAATAACTGCATTATCAAATAAATTTTCTTTATAGTTATTTGTAAGTTCTTTTAATTTATTTTCTCTCAACCCATTATATTTTATAAATGTATATTTGGTTTCAATCATTTTATCAAGTTGTTTATTAATAGCTTGTTTTTCGTTTTCCGTAAGTTTTTCATAATTGCTTGGTTTTTGAACATTGACAAACCAAGCCCCCTTTTGTTTTTGTATATATTCTTTTGGTAAATTTAATACACTAGATAACCCATCTAAATATTCAGGATTTTTGGTTAGTGAAATAAATTCCCAATATTGATTTTTCTTATATAAAAAGTCACCGCAAAATTTCAATTGTTCCATATAATTTTGAACGAGCGACGCAGGTGTCATAACTATAATTTTTTTGGAGTTCTTCATACCTTCAGCAATAGCTATAGAAGAACAAGTGTTATGAGTAACTGTAAAATCACCCATTAAGTACCTGCAATTTCCATCTAATGTAAAATTATAATAAGTGTCTTCATTAACGTAATTAATTTTTATTTTAGTAAGTAACACATCTGTATTTTTATGATTTTTATTTATTTTTCTTGCCATTTGAATAGGTATATCTGTAATACCATTACCATTTATTTGTATCTTCCATTTTGTATTATTTATACATTCCATTTTAATGCAAGATAAACCAAGACTTCTTACAATATATATAACATCATTCAATAGTATTTCATCATCGTGAATATATTCAAATACTTTTTTAGAGGATGACTTAATATTTCTATCTAATAAACCTGCTAATAACTTAAGCCTATTTTCTCTCGTGTTACACTTATAAATATGTGGTATTTGAGTTACTTTATTGTCTTCTAGATTATACCCGAAATTATATGGGTCTTCTGGCAATTCTACTTCAGAAAAATCAATATGGGTTTTATATCCTTTTAAAAGAGATTTTTTGTGTTTGGATAACTTTAAATAATCGTTAACAGATATTTCAATAATATTATTATTTGTATTTTTATCAATCAAAATACTATCAAAAAAATCTTTGGCATTTGTCTGGTGATTTTCGTTAAATTTTTTCATTTTAAAGCAATTATTTTCTATCCATTGAATATGAATATTGTTATTTTTACAATGTTTGTATTTTGGAAAACCAGTTGCTTTTAAACAAAGAATGTGTTCTGAATTTACTGTATAGGTTTCTCCATTTGCAGAAATAATTTCATACATTTTATCTTTACCACTTGCTAAAGAGAGAACTGTTCTTGGGTTAGAATCATCTCCCATAAGAGAATCTCCAACAACAACATCTTGAACCATTTTAATATGACCATCAAAAAGAATGATAGGTGTATCTTTTTTATGACATTTACCAGAACCTAACCCGTGATATAGTAATAGACCTCTAAATGGTGTTAGCAAATTGATATAATCTCTAACTATCTTTTGATGAGTTAATAAACTAAAATCGTTTTTTTCTTTATTTAATGTTTCACAAGTAATATTTTCAGCATTTGATTCTAACTCTTTTTTATAAGGTAAGAACAATGAATTTATAAAATTAATGAATTTTTCACGATTATTCATGTAGTAAGATGGAGCGCTAATAATGATAGATTTCTCTTTATTTGGTAATCTTTTAGATATATCAATCTCTCCAATCTTAACGCTTGTTTCTGGTCCTAATACTATAATATTTTCTTGAGGTTCTTTTACCTCCTTTTCTTTAGGTTCAGGTTCTTTTACCTCTTTTTCTTTAGGCTCAGGTTCTTCATCATCTTCTATAATTAATAATTTAGTAAGTTTTTTTGGCTTTACAATATTTTTTCTAGTTTTTCCTGTTTTTTCTACTTTTTCTACTTTTTCTACTCTTTCTACTTTTTCGGGAGTTTCAGGTTTCTTTTCTATTGGTTTAATTTCAAGTAAAGGGTTAACATTTACCTTCAATAAGTTATGTTGTGCAAGTTTTTTTAATAATTCAGTGCGGTCATACCCTTTATTCGTTTCATCTATAAATTGTATTTTATTATCTAATTCAGATAGCATTAATTCTGTATCATCTTCTTCAATAATTAATAACGGTTTTTTTTGTTTTACTTTTGTGGGCTGTACATTTTGTAATTGCGTAGGTTCTTTTACTAAAGTAGGTTCATTCGCGTTGCCTGGTTGTTCTTCAACGCCAATTCTAACCATTACCCTTTTTTTATCTTCAAGAATAGGCTTTATCATTAATTGTTGTTTAAATTTTTCTAAAGGATTCATTAGTTATATAAATTTAATATATATTTTTTATAAATTTATATAACAGTAATTTCGGCATAGTTATTTATGATATTTAATGCATCGTTACAAGCAAGTTGCTCTGCTTTTCTTTTAATTTTATGTTGTCCTTCACCCATATATAATAATATTTTACCATATTCAACCACATAATCATGAATGCACTTATATGTATTAAAATATGATATATCAACAGAATCTTTATGTGTTAAATTATAAATATTCTGTCCTAAACATAAATAAACCCCCATTTTATAACCTATTTCGGTATCATACCCAATTTCTATATAATGAGGAGTAACCTTAAACTCTTTCTGGATTTTTACTTGTAAAATATTTTTATAGTTATCATCATTTTGAATAAGCTCAACCCAATTTATATGTTTTTCAAAAATATTTTCTACAAACTTTTGCGCCATCTGAAATCCTGGTCCTGTAACAAACATACTCTGGAACCAATCGTTTTCATCTTTTACTTTTATTTTATTAAAATCTAAAAACAATGCTCCTAAAAATGACTCGAATAGACAACCCAATTTTTTTAAATTAGTTCTTATCTTTTTTTCTTCTGCGTGTTTAGATATTATTAACCATTTGTGTAAGCCCATCTCAAGAGCAATTTTTCCAATAGCTTCATTTTTTACAATTGCAATTTTTTTTTCTGTCATAAACCCTTCGTTTTCTTTAGGAAATCTTCTATATAAATAATACTTTGTAACAAGCTCAAGAATACCATCTCCCAAGAATTCAAGACGTTCATTAGACTTACTACTTAAAGGTAAACAGTTCTCGGGTTTTTCTACAATTGTAATATTTTGTGCGATATTTTCAAGATTAGGTCTTTTAGTATAAGAACGATGAACAAAAGCACGTTGATAAAGTGCAACGTTATGGACTTGTTCAGGTAGGCCATATTTAGAAAGAATACATTGGACTTTATCTAATGTAATCTTTACATTTAGTGGATTATAGGGATTAAATATATATCCATCTTCGGTTTTAGTTATATCATCATCGTGTGATATTTTATATTCGCTCATTTTAATATATAAAATATACATTTATGCTTTTAAATAGTTTATTGAAATTATTTAGATTAATTTAAAAGTATTTTAATAAAAAATAATATTTGTATTGTATATAAGAATGGTTTTAATGAACTCTAGTAAATCAGCTCGTAACGCGGCATCAATCTGTAATCGTACAAATGTTTGCGGTGGCCCCAAAAAGGCCGGCATTGCTTCACGCATAGGATTCTTTATGCAATCAAACCCAACTTTGAGGAGAGCTCCACAAAGATTGCCTGTTGTTTGCACAATTAATAAAACAATCCAAACACAACAATATGGATACAGGGCTACTATTAGCGGACATATGGGTTAAATTGAATAAATATATATGTATAAAATAATTTAATAATAATTTATTAAATTATATAATAATAGTTTAATAAATTATATAATAATAATTTATTAATTTATTAATTTATTATATGTTTTTAAAGGTTGATTATAGAGAGAAAGAGTTACAAAATAAGATTTCTTATTATATATCTTGTAATTTTAATTACAAAGATATAAAGGTTGTTGTAGAAAATTTACCTATTGGAGACGTTATTATAACAAATAACAATGAAGATGTTATTATTATCGAAAGAAAAACAATTAGTGATTTATTATCCAGTATAAAAGATGGAAGATATCAAGAACAATCCTTTCGGTTGGATGGTAATAGTGTTCATAATCATAATATTATTTATTTAATTGAAGGAGATATAAATAAAAATATGTTCAAGGATAATACAAGTGAAAAAGTTACTTTATTTTCTGCTATTTTCTCTCTAAATTATTATAAAGGGTTTTCGGTGATAAGAACTTTTTCTATTGATGAGACTGCATTATTTATTTGCAATTGTTATGCAAAATATATAAAAGGATTAACCATAAAAAGAACGCCTTTTTATAGTAATAAACACACGAAAGAAATAAAAGATTTATACACAACAAGTAGTCAACCAATACAAACTACAGAAGAAAATCAAACAACACAAGAACACCAAACAATACAAGAAACTGACACAATACAAGAAAATCAAGATAAAAATTATATAAATGTAGTTAAAAAGATTAAAAAAGAAAATATAACAAAAGACAACATAGATGAGTTAATGTTATGTCAAATACCTGGAATAAGTAATGTTACAGCGGTCGCATTAATAAAACATTTTGGAAACTTAGTATCTTTAATAGAAGCAATCAAAATAAATAATGATTGTCTAACAGGGATTTCATATACAAATGAAAAAAATCAAAATAGAAAAATAACAAAAACATCTATTGAAAATTTAATAACATTTTTATTAAAAAAATAAAAATAATAACTTTTTGTAATTGATTATATATAATGGAAAAATATATAATAAATTTAACTGTTTTTGTTTTAATTTGTTTTGTATCTTACTTATTATTTAGAAGTATAAACATAAATTATATTGAAGGTATGACAAGCGATAGTTTAACAAATTCTATAACTTCTACAACATCTTCAGGAGTAGCAGGTAATGCGCAAAGTTATGCCGCAAATATTAAGTCATTAACAGTTAAAAACCAAGATACTTTATTAATTAGCAAATATAGAAATGATTATGAAAATGTAATATTAAATTTAGATGATTATGTAAATACTCTAATGCTACAAACCGCATTGAATATTGACCCAGTAAAATCATCCGAAAGTTTGGACAAATTGAGAGCATTAAATGAAACAAAATCTGCACTTAATAACGTTATGAAGTATATTGATAAATCCCATTAAGGAACCCGGATACTAACTTCATTATCTTTATAATAGCCTTGTTTGATTAACATGTCAGTATAATCTGCTCCGCCCCAGTTAGGATCCATTGGGTTAGGACTAAATAACATATTTTCATTTTGCGTATTCATATCATCTAATGGTGTAGTTGTTCCTACATAATAAGAAGTTTGGTCGAATGAAGGATAAGAATTCATATTATATGGTTTATCATTTCTTGTAGCATCTACTAATAATGTTGGATTAGGTGGTACTGCAGTATTGGTATTAACAGAATCTTCGTGTATAATATTACCAATAGAAGTAGCAATACTAGGAGGTAGCCCAGATTGCGGTTCTGTAACACTTGGTCTTACTTTATAAACAGGGTTACCTTGTGCGTCATATGTTTGTTGAACATAAAGAACAGGACATCTTATACCACGACTTCGTTGCCAATCTAAAAATTCTACATAGTCTTCTAAATTACTAAATTCAATTGGATTAACACCCGGAACTTTTGAAACTTTTGAATTATATAAATAAAACTTGCATCCCTTTTGAATTAAAATATTAGGACATCTAGGTGTTTTATTGTTTGCTAAGCCTTCTAATGATTTAGGGTCACTAAATTTTATATAAAAATATAATCCTATTAAAAAAGTAATAAAAGATAAAAGGGTTATTAATGTCATTATATACTTTATTTACAAAATAAATTATTATTATATTATATAGTTAGATGAAGTTTTTACACATAAATCAACCAGACGACCAAGATGAATTAAATGAATTAAACAAATATTTATTAAAAGATAATACTCATATGTTTATATTGTTTTATATGGAAGGGTGTGGTCCGTGCAATGCGGTGCGTCCAGAGTGGAAAAAAATTCAGCATACTTTAAATGTTAAAAATAATGATGTAGTCGTGGTTGATATTGACCAAACATTAACAGATAAAATACATAATTTAAAAGATATACCTTCTGCTTTTCCTTGTATTAGATATATTTCAAATAAAGGAGAAATTAGTGAAAATTATGAAGGTAGTAGAGATATTGATTCCATTAATCAATGGATGTTATCCAATATAAATAAACATAAACAGCACGGAGGCAAAAAACATAAAAAATTGCATAGCAAAAAACACGAAAAAATGCGTAGAAAAACACATAAAAAATTGCACAGCAAAAAATATAAAAAAATGCATAACAAAACACATAAAAAATTGCACAGCAAATAGGAATAATAGCTAATAATATACAGGTGTTTCTTCAATTCATTCTTGTAAACAGTTCGGTCACATTATCCTAGATTACAAACATTATTATTTGTTTTACGTAACAAATAACACATAATAATGTATAATTTTACATTCAGGACAAATGCTTTTACATATACAATTTTTAAATGAGAAAAGGTGTAATTCTAAACGCGTAAACTATTCTAATATTTGTAATCGTGATTGTAGAGTACTAAAATAATTTTATATGGAATTTGTAAAATGTGATATGGAACTGCGCATAAATTATTATTGCGTTTTTATTAGTAAATATTGTATAATATAATATAATATAAATGAATACAAATAATCAGGTTACAATAATTCTACAAGGTTGTATTTACACATTTGAATTACTAGAAAAGATAATTAATGAATATAATAAATTCGCAGACATTGTAGTTTCTACATATTTTGAAAATTATTTAGAAAATATAAATTATATGATATTAAAATATCCGAATATAACATTTATAGATAACAAATTAGAAAAATATAAAAATGAATTAATTGAAAATAATAATTATTGTGTAAGTCAATCAAAAGAAGGTAATAACTATATAAATAATTATTATTATCAAATAAAGACAGTAGAAAATGCTATGAAACATATTAAAACAAAATATGTAATTAAATCTAGGGTAGATTTTTATTTTTCAGAAATGGAAAACTTTATGAAAGAAATGTTAAAACGCGATGATATTATATGTTGTATATCAATATACGTAAGAGATTATAATTTTTGTATTAAAAATAAATTAAAATATCATCCTTCCGATATATGTTATGGGGGAACTTTCGATATAATTAACAATATT
>Ga0136644_10001646_pt1 | contig 17635 bp, 15 predicted proteins | sample C_130820_EF_Meta_FD_94780 | JGI IMG/M metagenome (GOLD analysis project Ga0136644, IMG submission 94780) | Freshwater microbial communities from Lake Croche, Canada to study carbon cycling - C_130820_EF_MetaG (v2) (version 2) | ecosystem: Environmental > Aquatic > Freshwater > Lake | place... | reverse complement strand
ACAATCCCCAAATAAACCTTTACTTCCGCCACCAACAAATAAAAATATTATTATTAAAAAAAAAATAAATAAATTTATAAAAAAAAAAATACAACCAAAAAAAAATAATAAAATTAATTTATTATAAGTAAATTTTTTTAAAATTTTATAAACCAAAAATGTAGATACTAAATAATAAAAATAAATTATTCCAGATTTATGCATTACAGTTGCAATTAAAATAAAAAAAAAACTTAATAAAAATTTTTCATAGAAAATTAAAGTCAACGAAAAAAAAACAAAAGACATTACCCACCCCTGTCTCATTGCCCCAGACGTTGACATTATTATGGGATGAATATGTAAAGTTATTAAATAAATGAATAAAAATATAAGAAAAAATTTATAATTATTTTGACTAAAAGTTTTATTTGCTAGGTTTATCCGAAAACATTTTTTTATAAAAAAACCACTTGAAAGAGATAATGTAAAACTTGTTAAATAAAGTCCTACAGAAAAACCAAATACATGTAATGTTGATAATAAACTACCTAATCTATCTAATATGAAAGGATATACTAAATTATTTTGACTATATTCAACATAATAGTCAATATTATAACCATAAAAACCTGAGCTAACTAAAAATCCATAAATCAGTGAGATAATGATTATAATTGATGAATAAATATGGATTAAATTTAATTTCATTTTCTAGAAATATTTTTTAAAAAATAATATAAAGATTTACCGACCGCTATAAAAAAAAAGCTTATTTTAGCATATAAAGGAACTATTTTCATTGTTAACTTAAATTTATCAACTAGGTTAACGCTAGACCTTTCGCTAAAAAAGGTATGACAAAAAAACTTAACGCTTAATTTTGCAGTTACAATTTCTTTATTTGGCATTACATAAGTTATGCTTAAAGGACACAGATAAGATAAATATCCATTCTTTTTTGCTCTTATAGCAAATTCTTCGTCATTACCATAATGCTTGAATATCTCAGAGTCATAATTTCCAACTTGTTCAAACATTTCAATTGGGTGTAATAAACATCGCCCCGGTATAAAATCAACCTTTATAGATTCACGATTGTTAATTTGGTCTATTCTTAAATCTTCATAAATATGTTTTGTTTTATTAAAAAACCAACTCTGAACTATTGTTCCTGATCTTATTATTGTTTTTTTATCTTTTAAACTTACCGCTAAAGCTCCAGCTAATATTTTTCTATTTTTAGATTTAGATAAATGTACTAGCTCACTAATGGCATTTGGAGATAACTCTGAGTCATTGCTAACCAATAAGACCCAGTCGTTAGATTTACTTATTTTTAAAATATATTCTATTCCAAGCTGAAAACAACCGGCTGAAAATAAAAATCCATTACCTTTTAAAATAGTTATACTTGGATAATTTTTTTTTAAGTATTGACTCGTTCCGTCTGTTGAACCGTCATCTATAACAATAATATTTAATTTTTCACATTTTTTTTGTCTCCTGAGAGAATCGAGGCAATTTAAAGTGAGATTTAATCTATTATGAACGGCTATAATTACATGTATCATAACTTTAATTAAATTTTATAAGCAATTTATGTATATAAAAATATAAATTATTTTAAGATTCTATTATATCTTGTATTTGATTAAAACTATTTGGATAATAGATCTTACCTGACTTGTGCATTTTTTTAAGATAATATTTGAAATGAAGAAAAGGTGATTTATTTTCTAATAAATCCAAAAATGAAAAAGTTTTAATATTAGGATATTTTTCTGCAACCTGTGCAAGACTTGTACTTGTTAAACCAAATACACTTTTAACTTTATGCAAACGATACAATTCAATCGGATAAGGATCTAAGATGTAATCCATTTTTTTAATATTTTTAAGGCAATAACTTAGGTCTGCAACAGGATGTTTTTTTATAATTATATTAAATCCTGACTTTATAAATAAATCAAATATTTTAAATAAAATTACTTTAAAGTTTTTATCTCGAGTATACTTTTCTTCAAGTGAATCAAAATAAATAATATTTTTTTTATTCTTATTTGATTTTAATACAGAAAATTCTAGAATAGGTTTTATTTTTTTATTTAATTGAGAGGCCTCTTTAATCTTTTTATCAACAGGATAGTAAGCAATTTGCCTATACTTTTTGTCGTAGATTAATTTTACGTTTATATTTCGATGTAAAATTTTAATTAAAAAAATCTGAATTATTTCCTTCACTCCAGGATAGCCCTTAGTTAATTTCCTTTTGTAAAAATTAATAAATGTTAACTTTTTAGATTTAATTTTGCATAAAAAAATAGGAGCTACAAAATCGTAACTATAATTAAAAAAAAAAACTTCACTATAATAAGAATTAAAAATTTTTTTAACTTCTCTACTGTAATAAAACCTATAATACATTCTTAAAATATTAAGCGGATTTATTAACTTAAGCGCTTGAAATTCATAAATAGTTATTCTAAGAGAAAATCTTTTTTTTATTTTTTTTATAAGTCTAGTAAGGCCAGGTCCTCCCGTTACTATGATAGTGTACATATCCCGGGGACACTTGTTGATTAATCCTACAATTTCAGTAATTTCTGAAATTGATTGGTAGAAAATTATTTTTTTTTCCATCCGCTAGAAATCCATAGTCGGCAAGGGAAATATTAATTTTATTTTATTAAATTTTTTATTTTTAATAAAAAAATCTTTAAAATGCCATGGTAAAACTATTAGATAATCTGGATTTTTTTGCAGAGCTGCATCCTCAGAAATAATTGGCAATAATGTTCCTGGAGTAAAGCAACCAAACTTTTCTGGATTAATTTCTGCTACAAAATTAATTTGTTTTTTATTAATTCCACAATATTGAAGAATCACGTTTCCTTTAGTTGAGGCTCCCAGTGCCCCTACTCTTTTTCCCTTTTCTCTTGCCATTTCTAAAAAATTAATAAATTTTGACCGAAATTCTTCTACTCTTTTAGAAAATTCTAAAAATGGTTTTAGAGTATTTAATGATTTACTTTTTTCTACATCAAGCAACTCATTAAGAAATGGATAGACTTTATAATTGCTTTTTGAATGAGCCACAATAATAGAAAAACTACCTCCATTTATTTTATTAAATTGGACGTCAATTATTTTTAAACCAACTCGGTCAGTCATCCATTTAATTTGTTCAAGCGCATAATACTCCTTGTGTTCATGACAAACAGTATCGTATGAATTACACTCTAGCATAGTTGGCATATAACTTTGTTCAAATATCCAAATACCATCATTTGCTAAAATTTTACAAACATCACTCATAAACTCTAATGGTTTGTCCAAATCATAAAACATTGAAAAAGAGGTTATAACTTTTGCTTTTTTATTGCCTAAATATTCACGAAATTTATAAATTGAGAAAAAATCAGATATTAACTGAATATGAGGTGGATAGAATTTACTAAACTTTTTGCCAGTAGGATCAATACCCACAAGTTGATATTTATTTTTTGGGTAACCCATTAAAGTAGTACAATCATTACTGCCTATATCGACTATTAGATCATTGTCTGATAAAGTTATCATTTTAAGAATATAAGACACTTTTTCATGCAAATGTTTTACCATACTTGGGTTAAGGCCTGAGCGATAACCGTAATTATCTCCGTACATTTCGTCTAAATTATAATCGTGAGAAATTTGTAATAGCCCACAGCATTTTTTATTTGATAATTCGCTATAACACTTTACGAGTTTTAATGGTCCGCTAGCAACTACTTGATTTTTTTCTTTAGGAAAGACGCCGGTTAAGAATTGCTTACCAAGATCAAGCACGGTAACTAAATTTCTGTTACCACAAATTCGACAAGTTTTAATTTTCTTCACACTTTGTGTATTTTTGATAATTTTTTTTAAAATCTTCATAAGTTATTAAAATGCCTTCTTTTAAACTTACTTTTGGTTTCCATCCTAAACTTTTAATTTTTTCACTATTCAAAAGTTTTCGATAAACACCATCAGGTTTGCTTGTATCAAATTCTAACGTACCATTATAACTTACTATATCTTTTATTATTGTAGCCAATTCTTTGATATTTATTTCAGACCCAGCGCCTATATTTATGTGGCTGGTGCCATTACAAATATTACTAAGATATTCTTCTTTTTCAATGTTCATTGTAATAACGCAAGCCTCGGCCATTTCATCAACGTATAAAAATTCTCGCTTTGGCACTCCGGTTCCCCAAAGAATTACTTTTTTTTCTTTATTAATTTTAGCTTCATGAAAACGACGAATTAACGCAGGTATAACATGACTATTTTTTAAGTCATAATTATCTCCGGGGCCATAAAGATTAGTAGGTATTACGCTTCGATAATCTACTCCATGAGTTTTTCCGTACTGTCGATTATAACTTTCGCAAATTTTAATGCCTGCAATTTTTGCAATAGAGTAAGGCTCATTAGTATAATCAAGAGAGCCTGATAAAAGAGCATTTTCAGACATTGGTTGCTCAGCAAACTTGGGATAACTACAGCTTGAACCAAGAAACAATAATTTTTTTACTCCATTTAAAAAAGCAGAATGAATAATATTTGTTTCGATTGCTAAGTTTTCATATATAAACTCTGCTGGATATGTTGTGCTAGCAAAAATTCCTCCTGTCTTTGCTGCTGCCATATAGACCTGATTGGGTTTCTCTGTTTTAAAAAAATTTTGAACCGCTAACTGATTAGTAAGATCAAGCTCTGATCGCTCTATACATATTATGTTAACTTCTCCTTGACTTTTTAGAACTCTCTTAATTGCAGAGCCTACCATCCCAAGATGACCTGCTATATAGATCTTTTGAGGCATTTTAACTTATTAGTCTTGTTTTTTAGTCGGCAAATCAATTTCTGCGGATTTTAAATCTTCACGAACCATTTCAGAAACTAACTCTTCAAAAGAAATTTTCGGTTTCCAGCCAAGTTTATTTCTAGCTTTGGACGAATCGCCAAGTAGGGTTTCTACTTCTGTTGGACGAAAATAACGGGGGTCGATTTTGATAATTTCTTTACCTCTAAGTAATCCAGTCTCATTCAATCCTTTACCAGACCATTGAAGCTCAAAATTTAATTCTTTAGCGACGGCATTAATAAAATCACGAACTGTATATTGTTTTCCAGTTGATATAACAAAATCCTCAGGCTTTTCTTGTTGCAGGATCAACCATTGCGCCTCTACATAATCCTTTGCGTGTCCCCAATCACGCTTAGCATTGAGATTTCCTAGATAAAGTTTTTTCTGAGATCCAAGTTTGATATGCGCTAAAGATTTTGTGATCTTTCTTGTTACGAATGTTTCGCCTCTAACTGGTGATTCATGATTAAATAAAATGCCATTACAAGCATACATATTATAAGCTTCACGGTAATTGACTGTGATCCAATGCGCATAAACTTTTGCAACCCCATAAGGACTGCGGGGATGCATTGGAGTATTTTCATTTTGAGGACTTTCCTTAACTTGACCAAAAATTTCAGAAGTAGAGGCCTGATAAAACCTTGTTTTTTTGTTAAGACCAAGAATTCGAATAGCCTCTAAAATTCTAAGAGTACCTAAAGCATCTGAATTGGCTGTATATTCTGGTTCTTCAAATGAAACAGCTACATGACTTTGTGCTGCAAGATTATAAATTTCATCGGGTTGAGTTTCTTGAATAACGCGTATTAAAGAGCTTGAATCTGTCATATCGCCATGATGTAGAATAAAATGAGAGTTTTCTTCTTGAGGGTCTTTATAAAGATGATCTATACGTTGAGTGTTAAAAAGAGAGGTTCGACGTTTGATACCATGAACAATGTAACCTTTCTTAAGAAGAAATTCTGATAAATAGGATCCATCCTGACCTGTAATACCTGTAATTAAAGCTTTTTTCATTTTATAATAAATTTAACTTCTATAGTTACAGATATAGTTTAATTTTATCAATTATTTAAATCCTTCATAATTACTACTAAATACATTTTTATTCATATGCAATTTATGATTTCTTAAAAAATTTATTAGACTTAATTAATTCATTATAGGTTCCTTCTGCTTTTAATTTTCCCTGGTCAAATAAAAATAAATAATCACAGTTTTTAATCATACTCGAGCGATGCGCAATTAAAATAACAGTAATTTTATTTCCTAAATTATTTATAGCCTCCATAATTGCATGTTCGGTAGAATCATCTAGAGCACTTGTGGCTTCGTCAAATATAAGAACTTGTGGATTACGATAAAGAGATCTTGCAATTCCAATACGTTGCCTTTGTCCTCCTGAAAGTCTAACTCCTCGTTCTCCAATAATTGTGTTATAACCTTCGGGCAAATCCTTAACGATAAAATCATGAAGATTAGCAATTTTTGAAGATCTTTTAACTGCTTTATAATCAATATTATTTTTATTAATTCCAAAAGCAATGTTTGCTGCTATTGTGTCATCACTTAAATAAATCTGTTGCGGAACGTAACCAATAATTTGTTGCCAAGATCTTTTATTTTTATTTGAAATAATATTTTCATCTATTTTTAAACTTCCTTCGCTAGGATCAATTAATCCCAAAATAATATCTATCATTGTAGATTTGCCACTTCCGGTAGGGCCTACGATTCCAACTTTGCTAAAGGCCTTAATAGAAAAACTAATATTTTTTAGAATGACATTTCTATGATTGGGATAACTAAAGTAAATATTATCTAATTTTATGCATTTAGATAGCTTCATGCGAGGTGTTTTACTAATTTTCTGATAAGAATAATTTAAGCCAATCAAATCCTTATGTAGGGAATTAAGTGCGGCTTCCGCAAAATTTATCTGGCTAATTGAATAATAAATCTGTTGTAACGCAGGAATTAAACGATAACCAACAAAAGCATAAATAGCTATAACAGGTACAATATTTATAAAATCATCTTTACTTTTTATTAATATAATTAATAAAATAATCATTCCTCCAAAAATAATCCCTTCAATAAAATAACGTGGTAAATTAGAAATCAGCAGGGCCTTGGATTGATTTGATGCATAAATTTTTGAAGGTTTATCGAAGTATTTGATGTAAGTTTTCTCTAAACCTCCAAATTTAACTTCCTTTATTGCGTTAAAAACCTCCGTTAACGTTCTAAAACGATCTTCATTTGCTTGTAAGCTTTGGAAACCAATATTTGAAAGAAAATTTTTACTAAAATAGAAAATCATACCATAACTTATAAAAAGAACTAATCCCACGTTAATAGCCAGTATAGGATCGGTCATAAAAATAAGAATTAACAATGTTATCGCTACTGCACTTTGCGCAAAAAGTGTCGTTATAGGGATAATAGCATGAATAACAACATTATTTACTTCAGATAAAATATTTTTTCCTAAATTAGCGCTATGCCTGCTTAAAAACCAAGCATAAGATTGATTCAAATAGCCTTCGACTAAACGTTTGCTGATAGAATATTCACGCATTAAAGAAAAGTGAATTTGAACATAATATGTTAAAGCACGAACTATAATAGAAGCAATTAAAACAAAAAAAACTAATAAACCAAAAATAAACTGAAATTGTCTGATTTCAGAAATATTAAATAAATTATAAAAATAAGCTAAAATTATATTGGTCTCAACTAATTTTGGATTAATTAATACTTGAATAAAAGGAAAAATAGATGCCACGCCTACCATATCTAAAAGGGACATTACTAAAATTAAAAGTAGCAAAATAAAAGATTGCTTTTTCTCAAAATGATTAAGAAGCCGAAATACTTTTTTTAACATTTTCATTTTGATTACAATTTAAAATATTTAAAATAATTTTTTTTTAAGTCGTAAGTTAAATAATTATTTTTCACATCAATAAAAATTTTATTTTTTTTATTTTTATAAAATTGATTGTAATAATTAATCTTTTTTAAAAATGTTTTGTGAGAAACTGCTAAAATAATAGCGTCGTATTTAAATTTTTTTAATTCTTTAAAATTATAAAGATTAATTTTATATTTTTTTTTTGCTTCTTTTTTTGATGCTATAGAATCAATTACTGTTATTCTAATGTTTCGCTGTTGAAGCTCTTTAATAATTTTTATAACTTTTGTATTTCTAATATCAGGAATATTATCTTTAAAAGAAAATCCTAAAATAGCAACATGTGCTTTGTCTAAATTAATTTTATTATTAGATAATAATTTTACAGTCTGAATACCAACATATTTTCCAATACTCTCGTTAATTTTTCTACCAGACAATATAAGTCTTGGACGGTAATTAAATTGCTGTGCTTTAAAAGCTAAATAATAAGGATCTACGCTTATGCAGTGACCCCCGACTAAACCTGGAGTATAATGATGAAAATTCCATTTTGTGGCAGCAGCATCTAATACTTCGTTAGTAGGAATATTAAGCTTGTTAAACAGAATGCTAAGTTCGTTTACTAATGCAATATTAATATCTCTTTGAATATTCTCAATCACTTTAGCGCTCTCCGCAATTTTAATACTAGCTACAGAATAAATAGATTTACAAATCTGTTCATATAACTTTTTTACTGTATCTAGAGTTCTATAATTGCTTGCTCCTACGACTTTAGTAATACTTTTCAGAGTATTTACCTTGTCTCCTGGATTTACTCTTTCCGGAGAATAAGCAACAAAAAAGTCTTCTTCATAATTAAGTTTAGAATGCTTCTCAATAAGAGGAATGCAAAACTCTTCTGTGCAGCCTGGATATGTAGTAGATTCAAAAATTATATATGTATTTTTTTTTATAACTTTTCCAACCAAGATACTTGCTTCCTTAAGCATAGTAAGATCGGGCTGATTATTTGATTTTATGGGAGTCGGAACTGTAACTATATATACATCCCTATTTTTTAAAAGATCAAGATTAGAAGTAAATGTTAATTTCTTATGTAAAATTTCTTTTTTAGAGTGCTGCTGGTTACAATCAAAACCTCTTTCAAGTTCTCTAACTCTTTTTTTATTAACATCATAAGAAATAACTGAATGATATTTAGAAAAAGCAATAGAAAGGGGTAATCCAACGTAACCTGAACCGATAACTGCAATCTTCATATTTTCTATTAGTTAAAAATTTAAATCATTTATAAAATTAAAAATTATTCTTTAATGATAGTTAATATAAAAAATAATTATATTAGTAATAATTTAAAATAAATTTTTTATAATTTTCATAACCTTCTAAAAAAACCCATTTGCAAACTATAAAACAACATAAGATTATTAGTAAAAATATTACCATTTGTAGTCAAGGGCCAGACAGTAATTAACAAACCTGACAAAAGACATATTTGATAATCAGACAACCATTTGGTTTTATAAATAATATATTTAAAAATATGTTTTATCGAAAGAAAAATAAAATAAAAAAAAAGTCCTGCTAAAAATAAAAAACCAATTATTCCTGTCTCTGCTAATAATTGAATATAAAAATTATGTGGATGAATATTGCATGGTGAAATGCCTGTTGCGTATTTTGGATCGCTACACTTAACTCTAAAAAGTTTAGGACCGTGACCTAATATAGGCTTATCCAAAAACATTTTAAATGCGGTTCTAATTAAAGAATCATGAGTTGGCGAAAAAAAAAATTTTTCAGATGAATTTAAACCTATGCTTTCGGTTGTAGATTTAATATAACGACTATACAATTTTTGATCATTAATTGTTAAAAATATAATTATACATAAAGAGATTATAAAAACTACAAATCTGAACCATTTATAACTTGAAATAAAAATAATAACAAAAAGGGTTGATAAATTAAGCAAAACAAAAGAAACGCGTTCTCCTGCAATAAAGATTAAAACATCGATCAAAATAAATAAAATAAAAACTAAATAAACTTCCTGAGGTTTTTTCTTAGCTCTTATAACAAATAAGGCAAAAAATAGCGGAAACAATCTTGCAAGATAGGAACCTAGGATAAGTTCATTTCCAAAAAAAGAGGAAACTCTAAAATCTATTATTGGATATCCAAATAAATTAGATCCTGTAAAATATTGAAAATATCCATCAATAGTAAGTAATAAAAAAGTAACTAAAAAAGCATAATAAAAATAATCCAAAATTTTTTTATTTTCTCCAATTAAATAAGAAATAAAAATAGCGAATATTCCAATCCTTACATAAAAAACTGATGCTTTTAAACTAAGTAAAATATCGTCCGATAACAGGGAAGACAAAATACATGTTAGCCAAAATCCAATAAAAAAATAAAAATAAATATTTCTATAAACATTATAGATTTTATGCTTTAGAGAATAATATAAAAACCAAGCTGACAATGAGCTTACCATAAGGTCGGGGAGAAAAGGACCCGTAACCAATAAAGGGACTAGACAAGCGCAGAGAATGCTAATTATTTTTAAGAAAGCAGGACTCAAATTTGCAGATGAAAAAGTTGTCATTTAATCACTGTAATTAAAAAAGTAAATCTTGCTACTTATCTTTTTAAGATATTTTTAAAAAAAACGATTAGTAAAGATAAAAAGAAACCAAAGATAAAACCCGATGGCAGAAAAAGTAAATTTTGTGAAAGAAATACTTGATCATCTGCTTTTTTCAATATTGGATTATAGTCAAACTTACTTAAATCATCTAATCTTTCTAACATTTTCTTATAATAATTAATTTCATCGATTAAAATTTTAGTACCTTTAAAATATAATTCTTTATCATTATTATTTACAGTATCATTATTATTTGAATATTTTACATAATGATTCACTTTCATCTCTAAGGGAACTTCTAGTTGTATTTTTTTTGCTAAATCTAAATTGTGCTCAAGTTTTAAAATATGAAACGAAATTAATTTTTTTAGAGCATTTGTGAATTCAATTAAAGTTTTATTTTTAATAAATTCAACATAGTTGTTAAGAAAAACAGGACCTTTTAATTCATCGGGAAAAATTAAAAAATAATGAAAATTCTCTATTGTTTGATTTTTATTCCTAACTTGTCCAAATCTACCACTTTTAAAATATTCAAATGCTGAAATTTTTTTTTTTTTTAAAAATACTTGAAAATTATCAAATTCTTTTTTTTTATTTTGATTTAAAAAGACATCTAAATTAATAATAGAACTAATATTTAAATTAAAATCATGAATAAACTGTTCATTTAAATTTAAGATTATAAATTCTTTTTGGATGGTCCTATCAACATCTATTTCATTTCGAATAGTTATTGGAATTCCAAAATTCCTATATTCATAGAAAATCTGGCGAGGCGGATTTTGAATAATGATTTCCGTTCTATACTGCCTAGGAAGACTTAACGAGTATAGATAAAATGATAAAAAAGTTAAAATAACGGTTATTAAAATTAAGGTTTTTTCTTTCCAGAGTACATTAAATAAGTTTCTAAGGTCTATACGATCTTCTTCTAAATACTTATTCATTTTTTTATATAAATTTTTTACGAAAGCTTACTTAACTATAGCAATTAACTTTACTAATACTTAATATTTTATTAAAGGAAATTCAATACTTTATTTTTGCGCAATAGCAATTAGGGTGTCAGTTTTTTTTATTCTTTTTAAATAATCAATATAATTGCTATTCATTTTTTTATCACATATTTTTTTAAAAAAATTATGACCTCCAGGTTTTTTATGAATAAACCATCCTAAGTGATTTACAAAATTATATCTTTGATAATATTCAATTCTAATTTTTTTAAAACCAGACTTCTTTAGTATTTTTCTTAAAGATATTTCAGTATGTAATATCAAATGCTCTGACCAAAAAGAAAATTTTTTAAAATCTTTAAATTCATTAAATGATAATAAAAAATCTTGAGCACTTGGAACCTCTATAACAATTTTTCCATTTTTCGATAATTTAGACTTTAAATTTTTTAATGTTTCAATTTGATACGGTATATGCTCAAGAACATGAAATAAAGTAATGATATCATATTTCTCTTTCAGCTCATTTAAATTATTAGTTATAAAAATTTTTTTAATATTTTTTTTTACAAAAGAAAGACATTCACTTCTCAATTCTATACCCGCTAATGACTTTGCTTTTTTAATATTTTTTAAAAAGCCTCCCCACCCACAGCCAAAATCAAGTACTTTTTTATTTTTTAAGAATTTATTGAACTGAAACACTCTTCTTATGTCGTCCTCTATTTGAGGGGTTTTAATATTTCCTTTTAAAGTTTTAACATTACTGATTATTCTAGTTTGCTTATGACTATCTTTATATTTAAGGGTTTTATAATATTCATTCTTGGTTACATATTTTTCTAAAAATATTACTCCAGAATTCTTATCTTTCAAAACTGCTATTTTTTTATCCCTTGTTTGCTTGCTAATTACAATTATTCTTTTTTTATTTATTATTTTTAAATCTAATAATTCTTTAAAAACAGGATTTGATATTTTTTTCATAATATAAAATTAAATTTTTTTTAATTTTTTAACATAAAAAAATTTAGATAAAAATTATCGATACGTAAAATTAATATCTACAAACTAAGTATTAAAAAATTAAATTTATATTTAATTATCTTTTTAAAATTATAGCTGATAATTATGATACTGCAGGATAATTACAATGTTAATTTACTTCAAATAAATAATTTTTTTTCAACTTGATTTAATATAAAATGCCCAAGAAAAATATGACACTCTTGAATTTTGGCGACATTATTGTGAGGAACTAGCAAATTTAAACTGCTCAATTTTTTTGCATTCCCTCCTCCTGATCCTAAAAAAGCAATTGAAAAAATTTTTTTTTTTTTACTTAATTTTAAAACTTCAATAATATTTTTAGAATTTCCTGAGGTTGATATTGCTATTAATAAATCTTTTCTATTTGCTAGCGCTTCCAAATTTCTCGAAAAAATATACTCAAACCCATAATCATTTCCACAAGCAGTCAGGGTTGAAGTATCCATGGCAAGGGAAACGATTGGTAAAGGCTTTCTATCTACTTTTGGATTAAGTCGCACCAAAAATTCAGCGGAAAGATGCTGGGCATCGGCGGCGGAACCACCATTTCCGCATATAAAAATTTTTCCTCCTTTTTTTAAAGTCATAAAAATTTTATTTATTGCACTGTTGATTTTAGTTTCTAGTGTGATTAAATTATTTTTAAGCTGAATACTTTCTTTAATTTCTTTTTAGAATTTTTTTTTTTTTTTCATTTTCAAATCGTAGAAATACTTTAATTAAAATTAAAGAACTGTTCTTCCCCCATCAACTACCAGTATTGCCCCATTCATATATGAGGATGCTTCACTTATTAAGAAAAGAATACTAGATTTGTACTCACCTTTTTTTGCCATTCTCCGCATTGGAATTAGTTTTGAAATTTTTTTTATAAAATTAACTGGCTGATTAGTTTTAATGCCTCCAGGTGCTAAAGCATTGCATCTAACATTTTTATCAGCCCAATATGCTGAAGTATATCTGGTTAAACCGATAATTCCATGTTTAACAACTGAATAAGATGCCGGCTTTACGATTTTATTAGATTTATTATCATTATAAATTCTGTTGTCTGGCGCTATAAAAGATAAATCAGATGCAATGTTTAAAATAATTCCAATTTTTTTCTTTGCCATTTCACTTCCAAAAAATTTGGTGCAAATCAGTGCGCCTGTCAAACCTACGTTTAAATCTTTCTGCCATAAATTTAAGTCAAAATTTTCTAATTGAGTTTTGCTAACCAAATTTTTATGACTTTTGTCTATCTTATAATCAATGGCCGCATTATTTATTAAAACATCGATTTTTTTATATTTCTTAATAATATTTTTTTTTACGTTTTTTATGAACTTTTCATTACTAATATCTCCAGCAAAAAAATCTAGTCTGGCACTTTTATATTTGTTTAGATAATATTTTTTTTTGGTTTTAAGTTTTTGCTTATTAATATCTAGCAAAATTCCGATTGCACCATTCTCTATAACTATTTCAATATGTTGCTCAGCAAGAAGACCTGCCGCACCGGTAATAATTATTACTTTATCTTTTATGCTAAAGTTATTGCTCATAAACTTTTTCAATTTTATTATTTTTATTAGATTTAAGACAAGCTTTAAATACTAATAAATTTTTTTCAGCTTCAAAAATATTTTTGGAAGTATTCATTTTATTAGAAAGAAAATATTTTATTTGTTTTTTAAATTCAATTATTGAGTTTTTTTTTGTAAAATAAATGAGTTTATTATTTTTATATATTTTATTTTCATTAAAATCTACGTCGTAATGAAAATTATTAGCAATTAAAGTCATTTCTCTTTTAATTTTTTTACTAAACATATTGATTCTGAAATATACAGAAAAAGTATTATAAAAAAACTTTATATTATGTCTGCTTTCTACATCAATCACCTTAACATCGTAATATTTCTTGCAGTATAGTTTATTTGGAAGCCCAAATATCATTATAATTATATCTAACTCATGACACTCAGTTAATAAGGACCCTCCCCCTAAAATTTTTTTGCAAGCATACATTTTTTTATAGTCTTCATATTTGTGCCAATCAGGCACATATGAATTTACAATAACATTAACTCTTTTTATCTCGCTGACATCTAATTCTTTTACTTTATTAAAAAATTTGATTACTGTATCTGAGAAACGTCTTTGATAACCTACTAAAAATTTTATTTTATTTTTTTTTATTATTCTCTTAAGATTATGAAATTTATTAATTTCGCAAAAGAAAGGCTTCTCAACAAAAACATGCATACCGGCTTTTGCGCACTTAAGAGTAGTTTTGTAGTGAGCGGAAGTAGGATTCGATATAATTGCAATACTTTTTCTTAGGTATGATTGATTCTCTTTTTTAAAAAAAGTTAAATCTTTATATTTTATATTTAATTTTTTTACATCTAAACTAAAGTCATTTTTTATTACCTCGACTTTATTAGTTTTTCTAAACCCATAAAGACTTAATTTTAGTTTTTTTCTTAACAAATATAAAATTCTTAAATGTCTCTGACCTGCACCACCAAGTCCAAAAAAAACAATTTTTTTTTTACCCACTTAACTTTCTTTTTAAAAATTTAATATTTTTTTTTGCAGTATTAATGGGATTTTTAGATCTTGTGGTCTCAAAAGTAAAATTTTTATTATAATTATTTTCCTTTAAAATTTTAAAAAATTTATTAAAATTAACTAATCCATCACCAATTTTAACATTTTGCTTCATTTGATTCTTATCTTTTATATGAATATGCCCTATATATTTAGCCATTTCCTTAAAATCTTCATACAAATCTCTTTTTAAATTAATTCTATTGCCCGTATCAAATAAAAACAACAGTTTACTAGAATTAATTTTTTTTTTAAAATTATTAAATTCATCAGGAGAAATATTTGACTCAATTAATATTTTAATATTCCTACTATTGCGTAGTATATTTTTAATTGCTTCTATAAACTTATAGTAATTTTTATCTGTCAAATTACTCTTGCCATACATTGGTAGAATTAAATTCTTTATATTTAACTTTTCTAAATTTCTTAACAATTTTATTAAGTAATTCTGTGTTTTTTTTTCTTTAACAGAATTTGATATAATATAATCATCACAAAAATTAATAATTTTTAAATTATTTTTTTTAGATAATTTTGAATATTCTTTCAATAACACAGAATTCCATATTGGATTTTTTTTATTAAATTTTCTTTCTGTAAAAAACTCTATAAAATCATACCCAATACGGCTTGCTATTTCAAATTCTTGGGACCAATTCTTTGGGAAAAATTGCAATCTATTTTTTGGTGAGTTGCTTAACCTTCCTTGAACAATCCCAACTAAATTTTTCATTTAGATTGAATTTTATTTAATACTTGCTTTAAGATTTTTGCATTTTTTCTAGCTTCGTTTAAGTTTCTGTAATTTGTCTTAAACTGCATAATTTGCTTTTGTATCTTCTCAGCAACTGGCAAAAGTCCTTTATTTGTACAGTAACAACCAGTTGATTTTTTTTGGCAGTTATAACAGCCAACTCTTTTCATATGCATCTTGATTGCAGGTTCTAAATGCGGGCAAACACAGGCGCTATAAAAACCGTGTCCTGTTTTTGCTTTATAAATCCTGTAGATATCTTTCCACATATTTCTTTTGTTATTTATCAATCTAGCAGAAAAAGTGTAATGGGAATGTTTGGTATTTTTAGGTTTTTTTTGCTCAATTAATATGTTTGAATTTTTAATTGCCCTGCTAAAATAATTTGCAACTTTAATTCTTTTTTTTACAATTTTTTTTACATTTTTTAGTTGGGAATAGCAAACCGCGGCTACAATTTGTGGCATTCTATAATTTAGTCCTACTGTGTCAAATCTCTCATAATCTGGGTCTTGAATTGAGCTTATGGCAAGAGATGTTCTTCCTCCACTTGCTGTCATATTTTTATATCCTATGCCAGCAAACTTTCTTATTCTTTCTGCTAATTTTTTGTTATTGGTAGTTATAATGCCACCTTCGGTAGCGCCGCTGAGATGTTTTTTATTTTCGAAGCTCCAAATAGATACGTCTCCTGTAGTGCCAGAAATTCTTCCTTTGTATTTCCCTAACATATCTTGAGCATTATCCTCTACAACGAAAATATTTCTCTTTTTTGCAAGTTTCATAATTGGGTCGATATTGACTGGCAAACCTTGTAATGAGACTACAATAATAGCCTTCGTTCTTTTGGTAATTTTTTTTTTTATTTCATCAGCAGTAATTAGATATGTTTCTTCGTCCACGTCGGCAAAAATTGGCGTTGCCCCTAGATGTAGTGCAGCGTATGCATCCATAACTACGGTCAGTCCTGGAACAATTACTTCGTCATTTCTCTGCAAATTTAAGACAGCTAAGGCAGCGTGAAGACCTGATGTGCCCGAATTACAAGCAATAGCATATTTTACTTTGAGAGTTTTACAAAAAAGTTTTTCAAGTTTTTTAACATAATCAACATTGTTATCGCTATCCAGAACATTTAAAACATTATCTAGCTCTGAATTGTTAAATTTTCCATATTTATGTTTAATTTTTTTTATTTTTTTTAAATAATAATTCATTTTTTCCTAATTATTTTTTTTAGTTGTTGTTTCTGTCTCATTTTCCATTCTTGATTTCTAAATATATTAATTTTCAAAAGATCGTTATTTTTTTTTAGAAGAAAAAAGATTTTTTTTCGCGATGCAAAATTTCCTAACAACAGTCTTATTGACTCTAACAAAATATAATCTTCGTGATAATCTAAAGTTAATCTTGCTTTGATAGAAAATGGCAATTTTTTTAATTTTTTAACTTTTAAGTCTTTAAATCTATTATAGAATCCCCACATCATTTCTGTATTTGTGTTTTTATTAATCTTTTTTGACAATAAATGAAAAGTTGATGATTTAACTGAATATCCAACTGACGCTGCTCCATTTGATGAGGATATACTAGGTTCTATGATGTCATAATTACTCTTCAAGAGTTCATTCATACTCTTTTTAATTTCTATTCCGCAAAAAAAGGGATCATCGGCATCAATTGTGTGAAAATAACTAATGTCAAATTTCTTACAACAGTCGCTTATTCTTTTAATTTTATTTTTTTCAGATCCGCGAAAGAATAGAATTTTTTTTTTTTTTGCAATTGAAACTATTGGATCGTCATTTTT
>Ga0136644_10001644_pt1 | contig 17638 bp, 12 predicted proteins | sample C_130820_EF_Meta_FD_94780 | JGI IMG/M metagenome (GOLD analysis project Ga0136644, IMG submission 94780) | Freshwater microbial communities from Lake Croche, Canada to study carbon cycling - C_130820_EF_MetaG (v2) (version 2) | ecosystem: Environmental > Aquatic > Freshwater > Lake | place... | reverse complement strand
TTCCAATCAGTAGCGGAGAGGTCATGAATGCGGCGTCTGGACTGATGCTTTTAAGTGGAACTAGCACGCAAATAACAGGAATGTTCGCAATTAGCGGAAGATAAAGCAGCATCCAGCGATTTCGTGCATAGTACTCCCAGGACAGCGCAGAGATGATCGATTGCATGATAGTACCTCTCTATGAACCTTGAACGTTGCAAATAAAGATATCGTCTAAACTCAGTGGTGCTTCGGCGACAATTTGTGCGTTGAGTCGTCTTGAACTTTCAACGAGCTGCTCTTTATCTCCACTGTACACGTAAGTCCACTCATGCCCTTTACCCTCACTGTGCATCGCTCCGGTCAGGTTCGGTGCGACTGCGAAAGATTCATCGAACCGAAGCGTTACTCGATGATACGATTCGAGGATAGTCTCAACCGATTGATCCAATACAATGCGTCCTTGGTGTAGGATCGCAACGCGATCGGCTAGCCTTTCAATTTCATCGAGCAGATGCGACGAGAAGAGCACCGTGCGACCTTCGTCTGCCGTCGTGCGGACGATGGCCGTGAGAATATCACGGCGGATCACAGGGTCCAGGCCTGAGGAAGGTTCATCCAGGACCAGGAGTTCGGGGCGATGGGCCAGTGCAAGCAGCAGGCAGACACGCGCAGTTTGCCCACGAGACAAATTTCTAATTTTTTGCTTTGGATCCAACTCGAATAGCTCTCGCAATTGGCTGGCATAGCCAGAATCCCAACCTGGATAGAAAGCCTTGGTAAATTCAATGACCTCTTGAACTCGCATCCAACCAGGTACGTCCCGATCCTCGGACATGTATCCAATCCTGCCGAGCACCCGGACCGGTTCTGCCACCGGATCGAACCCAAAGACGCTTACCGAACCACTTTGGGCATAATGCGATCCGAGGATATGTTTAATGAGGGTGGTCTTGCCGGCCCCGTTGCTTCCAATCAGACCGAAGACCCCTCCGCGTGGGACCCCGAGCGATACGTCTTGTAACGCATGCTTATCCCCAAACCTACGGCTGAGGTTTTTGATGTCGATGACTAAATCACTCATGGTTGGCTATCCTTTCCTCGGTTGTTGCGAATTGAGTTCACTCTGTTGGACCAGTTTGAGAACTTCGTCCAAATCAAAACCCATTTGGAATGCTTCGACCAGAAGTTGATCGACGCGCTGTTTGAGCAATTTCAGGCGTTCTTTTCGGGCCAAGGGCGAGCCGGCTTCGGCGACAAAAGTCCCAGCAGTTCGACGTTTTTCGACCACCCCTGCGGTCTCGAGTTCGCGATAGGCGCGGGCAATGGTGTTCGGGTTGACAATCAATTGTTCAGCCAGAGTCCGAATCGAGGGGAGTTCGTCCCCAGGTTGAAGCCTGCCAGAGGCGACCAAGTACTTGATCTGCTGCATGACCTGCAAGTAGATCGGCACTCCACCCTGGGCTTGGATATGAATCTGCATGAGCGAACCCCCTTTGTTCTTCTGTGTTAATGTATTAATACAGTTTTGAATCGGCAAAGTCAACCAAAAAAAAGAAGTTTTTTTGGTCCGAATCTTTAGCAACCAGGACCGCCAAGAGCGGAGGTTTCTCGCCAGGGACTACGATCAGCGAACATTAGCGTTCTAAAACCCCGGACCGCTGATGGACGCTGATGTACCGCTGATGGAACAGCCAAGCAGCCGGTAGTGGATCTTGCTAAAGATCCCGGTCGTTTCCTTTGCGTCCTTAGCGCCTTTGCGGTGAGACTCACGATCCCTGCCACGAACCAGGGCCGCCAAGAAGAGGGTTTCTCGCCAAGGACTACGATCAGCGAACATTAGCGAACATCAGCGGTCTAAAATGCCCGGACCGCTGATGGACGCTGATGAACCGCTGATGGAACAGCCAAGCAGCCGGTAGTGGATCTTGCTATAGATCCCGGCCGTTTCCCTTTGCGTCCTTAGCGCCTTTGCGGTGAGACTCACAATCCCTGCCAGCAACCAGCGCCGCCAAGAAGAGGAGTTTCTCGCCAAGGACTACGATCAGCGGTCATCAGCGAACATCAGCGGTCTAAATCCCGTACAACGGATGGACGAGAAACTACGAAGATACCACGGGTTGCCCAAGCATCGATCTTGAGAAAACCGCTAAAATCTGGTCTTCTAAGTACTCAAGCCAACTGGGCTTTGGATCGATCGTGACAGGTGCTTGTAAGCAATGGCGAGAAAGAAAAATACCAAATTAAAAAAGAGCTGGAAACGCAGATCCAAGCCGGGAGATGCTCCAGGCCAGATCTTGGTCGATCCGGCCGCAGCACCAACCATCGTTCACGTCATCGCCTTGGGTGAGAATTTCCTCGAAAAGGAAACCCGTGATGTCCTCGAGCTCGATTCGATCACGGCCACCTACCAACGGGTTTGGATCGATGTCGTCGGACTCGGAAGCGAAGCGACCTTGCGAACTCTCGCCAACATGTACCACCTGCACCCCTTGGTGATCGAGGATGTGGTCAACGTCCACCAACGGGCCAAGGTCGAGGAGTTCGACGATGGTTTGTTCGTGGTTGCCCGAATGGTCGATGGCCAAGACCCCACAGTGACCGAGCAACTTTCGATGTATCTCAAAGGCAATGTGCTGATCTCCTTCCAAGAGCGCCCCGGGGATTGCTGGGAGCCACTCCGACAGCGACTCAGGCAGCGTCGTGGCAAGGTCGCTATCAACGACTTGGACTACCTTCTTTACAGCATGCTCGATGCGGTCGTCGACAGTTATTTTCCGACCATCGAGCAGATCGTCGAACAAGTCGATCATTTGGAAATGGAGATCACCGAGCAGGTTCGCACCGAACAGATGTCGCGGATCCATGACATGCGTGGACAACTGCTCGCACTGCGTCGAGCGATTCGACCCCACCGAGAGATGATCAATGAATTGGTCAGGGACTCGATCCCCCAGATCCATCCCGAGACACGCGTCCATTTGCGGGACTGCTATGATCACGTCATCCAAGTCATCGATACGGTCGATACGTATCGGGAGGTTACTTCTGACTTGCGAGATTTTTATCTCTCGAGCGTCAGCAACAGCATGAACGAGGTGATGAAGCTCTTGACGATCATCTCGACGATCTTCATTCCGCTATCGTTCGTGGCCGGCGTGTATGGAATGAACTTTGATCCCGAGGTCTCACCATGGAATATGCCGGAACTCAAGTGGCGGTTCGGCTACTTCTTTTCGCTGGCAATTATGGGCGTGATGGCTGGAGGATTACTGATCTACTTCCGGCGCCGCCGATGGATTTGAAGCAGCCTCAAGTCTGCGGATGCGGATACGGTTCCCAGCAGCTTGGGCCGTCGCATCGAATTTGTACTCGTCGATAGCCCCTGGCACATCGCCGATGGTTTCAAGGCTTCGGCCTAACAAGTAATGAGCTTGGGCATGCCAGCGTTCGGTCCCTCGGACCGGCAACAGCCGCTTGGACAACCAATCCGCGGCCGTTTCGGGTTTCCCTAAGTCGATGTTGGCCATGGCCAGAAACGCGACGATGTCATACTTGGATTGCCGCAAGTAGTTGCCCATGATTTTGAGACGCATTTGGTAATTCTCCAAGGGCTCGGTAGGGCGCTTGACCACACCGAATGACTTTTGCAGTTGAGCGTCGTACTCCAGTTCCCGGATCGTTTCTTCATCGATTCGACAATCCATGTACATCCTCAAAGCGCCCGCGGCCTCGATCGTGCTTTCGAGTTGCCCTTTGAAATGCAGGACTCTCGCACGGCTGATCGGCGTGTCGGTCACATAGCTACCAAAGCGTTCCAGATAGGCCATCGCAAAGGGGGACATGTCGTCAAGTCTAGTTCGGATCGAAAGGTTGTATACGTGTGACAACCATGGCACATTCCATAGCCGGATCGAGAGTTTTGGATCGATTTCCAACAGCTTGGCTTCGAATCGATCTGCATCGAAACTCAGACGTTGTCGATTCTCGCCCGTGAGCGATCGCTCCAGGACATACATCGATCGCCCCACAGCAAAGGGTTCGACATCGACCAAGGCGATAATGTTTTCAAGGTCTTTAGACTCGACCGGATATCCAAAGCGACCCGGTAGTTTCGCCCTACGCAGTAGCGTCGGATCGCTCTTGGCCTGAGATAGTGTTGCGATCCCATCCCCCTTGGCGGCAGGTATAGGTAGCCCCCAGTTGGGTTCAAACAAATAGATTTCGTTGCCGATCGGGATGCCGACGCACCAGAGTCGAAGGGCTGAGTTCTCGCTCGCTCCGGTGATGCTCGGTAGAGCCAAGACGACCGAATCGATCCCTTGGGAAAAACACATTTGCGTGAAGACTCTGGCTCGTTGCCAAGCATCACCTCGGGCAAACATCAGCGTCTGCCATGGGAGCTGCCGGTAGATCGGAGCCTGATCGCTCGGGGGCATGTCGGGGTTGACCAGCAGATTCTCGGCCATCTTGGGATCACCCTCGATGGCGATGTTGCAGACGGTCCAGTCGAAGAGTTTCAATGCCGTCTCGAGCCGAGAAGACTCGTCGGATGGAAGATCGCCTTTGCGTGCTTCGAGCCAAGTTGCAAAGAGTTTGTCTCGATAGGGTTTATCGGCTACCCAGCGCGAGACCTGTTTGAGCATCTGGCATTGCATCATGTACTCGCATTCGGGCTCGCCGAACTCGAGTTTGGTCATGCGCTGGGCAAAGTCAATGGTACGAAGGCTCGCGGGGATCGATTCTAAGAGTGAAGAGGATTTCCAGTCGGGCGGATCCTTGACATTCGACGACCAGGAGTTGAGTTGATAGTTGATCTCCTTCATCGCGACGGTCCGGTCCATCCGGATCAACTGCGGTAGGTATTGAAAAGCGTCCTTGAGCGAGTCGCGTTTCTCTTTTTGCTCGACCGATTCGTTTTGAATGCTTTCGATGGCCCGCTGCGTGGGATCCACGCACCCGAGCAACCCGCAGCTAGCAACAGCGATGCTCCAAAGGACAGCCCATGCGCAGGTGCGCATGAAATTCTGGGAATATCTACGAATTGCGCAAGATAGATTCGACATGGAACAAACAGCATCGCGGGACCGAAAGAGGGATACCGGGTCTACGCACGCCAAGGAAGTGTGGTTCGCCACAGGGAGTGGACTCGGGCCAGAACCCCTGGAAATTCCGAGAGCGGAACCATATTTGGCCCATCGCTAGGACTGCGGTCAGGGTCCGGATGGGTCTCGAAGAAGAAACCGTCGACCCCGACGGCAGCTGCGGCTCGTGCCAGGGGTTCGACCATCCCCCTGTTGCCCCCGGTGGCTCCGCCTAGTCCGCCGGGTTGCTGGACCGAATGGGTCGCATCAAAGATCACCGGGACCCCCAAGCTACGCATTAGGGGCAGAGCCGTCATGTCATTGACCAGTCGGCCGTAACCGAAAAAAGTCCCACGCTCGCACAATAGCACACCGCCACGACCGGCACTTTGGGTCTTGTCGACGACGTATTTCATGTCGCCTGGGGCCATGAACTGGCCCTTCTTGACATTCAGCGGTTTGTTGGTCGCAGCGCATGCGACGAGCAAATCGGTTTGCCTTGCCAGAAAGGCCGGAATCTGGAGAAGATCACAAACCTCTGCGGCCGCAGCGGCTTGCTCGGGCAGATGGATATCGGTCGTCACCGCAACTCCCAGTTGATGACGGATCTTGGCCAAAACCTCGAGCCCATCATCAAGCCCCGGCCCACGAAAACTTGCCCCACTGGTCCGATTGGCTTTGTCAAAAGACGCCTTAAAGACATACCCAATGCCGAGCTCCTGACAGGCTTGCGAAACTCGTTCGGCAATCTGCAAACACAAATCGAGAGATTCGATGACACAAGGGCCTGCGATGAGTGTCATCGCATCGTTTGACCCACACTGGATATTCCCGATACGCACGGGACGGCTCGGGGTACTCAGGCCGCTGGGTGTATCGTCAAGGGTGGACATCGAAAGATCTCTGGGCTAGTTGTCTTTGTGGATAAACGTTGAATGCCGTTAAGCGTTAGACGAACCAGCCTGCCAACTCCGAGGCTCGCTTGACACGCTGGATTGCAAGCATGAACGCTGCGGTCCTGAGCGAAACGTTCTTGCTAACCGACTCTTGCCAAACGCTTTCGAAGGCTTCGGACAACGTTCGGTCGAGTTCTTGGCGGACCCGATCGAGAGTCCACTTATAGTGCTGACGATTCTGTGCCCATTCAAAATAGCTGACCGTCACACCTCCGGCATTGGCCAAGATATCCGGCAGGACCAATACCTTGCGCTCCGTGAGCTTTGCGTCGGCTTCCGGATCGATCGGCCCGTTGGCTCCTTCAATGATCAGCTTGGCCTTTATCTGATCGACATTCTTGGCGTTGATGACATCTCCGAGAGCAGCGGGGATCAACAGTTCGACATCCAAGCCTAGGAGTTCGTCGGGATCGATCCGCTCGGCTCCTTGGTAGCCTGCGAGCAAGCCTTGGTTTTTGAGCGAGTACGAAAGCAACTCGGGAATGTTGAGGCCTTTGGGGTTCACATAGGCTCCGGTGACGTCGCTGACAGCGACGATTGGGAAGGCCGATTCGTGCAAGTACTTGGCAGCATGAGAGCCGACGTTGCCAAAGCCCTGGATGGCCGTGCGAGTTTGCTCGGGTTTGCGATTCAGCCGCTTGAGCATCTTCACAGCGAGTGTTCCAACCCCGCGTCCCGTGGCTTCTTCGCGACCGCGTGAACCGTACTCTTCAACCGGCTTGCCGGTGATCACAGCAGGGTTAAAGCCATGGTACTTCTCCCATTGGTTTCGAAACCAAGCCATGACCTCGTGGTTGGTCCCCATATCGGGTGCAGGGATGTCCGAATCGGGACCGACAATCTCGTGGATTTGATCGACAAACGCGCGGGTAATGCGTTCGAGCTCTCGCTTCGAAAGCGTCCGTGGATCGATGCCGATGCCACCTTTGGCGCCCCCATAAGGCAGATCGACGACAGCGGTTTTCCAGGTCATCAACGAAGCCAACGCGCGGACTTCGTCGAGGTCCACGGCTGGGTGATAACGCAATCCACCCTTCATCGGCCCGCGCGCATTGTCGTGCTGGACTCGGTAACCGAGCACCGTTTGGATGTTGCCATTGTCCCGTTCAAAAGCGACCTGGACTGTCACCTCTCGCTTCGGGGTCATCAGCAGCGTGCGAATCCATTCCGGGAGATCCAATTGATCGGCTGCTTGGTTGAAGTAAAGGTTGGTAGACTCGCTGGCGCGCATAGGGAGAAGCCTTTTTAAAAAACGATCTTCGGGATTGCGAGTAGCTCGTCGACTGGCGAGGAGCTTGTCGACTGGGGGTATACGCGGGGGTATCCGCTGGGATTACTTGTGTACCGAACTGGCCGCCCGCACGATTCCCTCAAAGGAATCCTGTTTGAGCGACGCTCCACCGACCAAAGCCCCATCGATGTTGGGCTCCGAAAGCAGCTCCAGTGCGTTGTCCGCTTTGACACTGCCGCCGTAAAGTAGGATTACCTTCTGGGCCGTCTCCTTCGAGAACTGGCTTTCCAAAAGTGTTCGAATGTCTTCGTGGACCTCTTCGGCTTGGGCTGGCGTTGCCGTTTTCCCGGTGCCGATCGCCCAGACCGGTTCGTAGGCCAGGACTGTTTTGAGCATTTGATCGTGGCTGAGTCCCTTAAGCGATCCGATGGACTGCGAGCGGACGACCTGCTGGGTCTTGCCAGCTTCCCGCTCCTGAAGGGTCTCCCCAACGCATACGATCGGGGTGATACCCGCAGCCAAGACCGCATGAAGTTTTTCGTTGACCATCTGGTCGGTCTCGCCAAAAATCGCTCGTCGCTCAGAGTGTCCGAGGATCACATAGCGACAACCGACATCCTTGACCATCGCGCAGCTGATCTCCCCGGTGTAGGCTCCATCAGGCTTGCTGTAGGCGTTCTGGGCACCTAAGCCGATGTTGCTCCCATGCAGAGCCTTGCCCAGCTCCCCCAAATACACAGCCGGTGGACACACCGCGATGTCGACATTCGAGATGCTCCGGAGGGATTCGACCAAGCCTTGGACCAAGGCCAATGAATGTCCACGATCGAGATTCATTTTCCAATTGCCAGCAATCAATAACCTTCTCACACCCATAGATCCTTTGCACAAGCGAGCGAAATTCCGTAACCGGGCAAACCAGATTATCGAGATTGATCTGGAAATAACCAGGGGAGACCTGCTAGTGTCGCCAGAACTGACGGTCGCGTCGGGCGTGTCTGATCGAAGCTCATTGGTAGCTCGGTTAGCGGGTTTCTACAGGGAATCGGTTGGTAAAAATCGGCTTTTTGAGTTTTTGAGCTGCTGGTTTTGGGTAATGGTTTTGTATGAGAAAAATTGCGGTCATCAATCAAAAAGGTGGGGTTGGTAAAACGACCACCGCGGTGAACCTTGCAGCCGGCATCGCTGCCTGCGGGCATCGCGTCTGCCTCTTGGACTTGGATCCCCAAGCTCACGCAACCTTGCATTTAGGGGTGACTCTTCGCGAAGGCGAGCCGAGCGTCTACGACGTGCTTTGCAACGAAATGCAGATCTCCGACGTCCGCCGCGATGTCACTGAGAAACTCTCTGTGATCCCCTCCCACCTGGATCTTGCCGCTGCCGAAATGGAGCTGGCCTGCGAGGTCGGCCGCGAGGTCATTTTGCGAGATCGACTCGAACAAGTCACCGAGCCATTTGACTTTTTGATACTCGATTGCCCTCCCTCGCTCGGTGTTTTAACCCTCAATGCCTTGACCGCCGTCGACAAAGTCTACCTGCCGATGCAACCGCACTTCCTGGCTCTGCACGGGCTGAGCAAGTTGTTGCGGACCATCGAGATCGTCTCCAAGCGGCTCAATCCAGCTCTTCGACTCGAAGGGATCGTCCTTTGTATGTACGAGTCCGGCACCCGCTTGGCCGCCGAGGTCAGCAACGACATCGAGGAGTTTCTCAAAGCCAGCGCCGCGCAAAGCCCCGTGTGGGCCAGCGCAAAATTTTTCCAGACCAAAATCCGCCGGAACATCCGATTGGCAGAGGCACCGAGCTTCGGGCAATCGATCTTCGATTACGCTCCCACAAGCAACGGGGCTGAGGACTATATGGCCCTGGCTCGCGAAATCCTCAACGCATCGAACTCCACCCTCTGCTCTGACTTGCCTAGCCTACCACTAACCCATTCAGCTTCGATAGCAATGTCCACTCCATGAGGTCCATGATGAGAATCCCAGTGATCAATCGACGGCCCGTAAGCCTCGGTCTGCTTGGCCTAGCAATGCTTGTAACAACCTTTGCAGGTTGCCAAACATGGTGGAATCGCTCGAGTTCCAAGTCGCTACTGGGATTTGCCAACGAGGGACAAGGCTCCGACGATTGGGAACACCCCAGTATCCCAAACGAGCGTGACACAAAAATCGGACCTGCTGGTCAATCCCCCAAATACAACTCTCCTCGAACCGATGCTTCACAGAAACCATCGCGCGTAACATTGCCTAGGAATCGCCAAAAGGAACCTGCGACAACGGTCGCTCAAAATCCTGATCTAGCGAAGATTCCAGCTCCGCGAACTGCTGCCAGTACCCCCAAGGAAATCGAAAGCAAACCTCAAGACAATTTGGCAGCAACACTGGCCACTCTGCCTGCCATCGTCTCGAGCGCGCCGGCCGACGAGACCCCTGCACAAACGTCCACGGCACAAGCCTCCGTTGTTCAAGCCTCCGCAACCGGCCCTGCGACTACAGAACCGGCGACCAAGCCCGAAAGCTCCAAAGAAGTGCGGGATTCAGGGTTATCCGACGTCGATGTCCAAGGAGCCTTGTCTCTGCTGCCTGGCGAATACCAGTCGGCATTGCGAAAGAAAATCAGTGGGGAGATCCCCTACAACAAACCGGTCGGGCTGGACCCCAAGGATCCGAATCGCTGGACGCATGAACTGAATCAATCGGTCGTGGCTCTTGAAAAATTGCTCGAAGCCTCCAGCGAAATGGAGCCCGCGATGAAATTGCACCATGAGATGACCCTGCGGCTTTTGTATCTGGCCCAGCGCAAACTCGAGCTTGCCCAACGTCCGATCCCCGGGGCTAGTCCCCGCGAACAGGAGTACCTAGACCATCAACTCAGCGCCTTGTTTCAAGCCACCAGCCCGGATTCCAACCCCAGCCGGCCTCGACATTGGGCCCAAGTCGCAGCCGAGCAAAAGCTCGCCGACAGGCAACTCGCGGCGCTTAGCAATCTGCAGGTCAGTTCGCCGGTCTTTTGCACCCAAGTCGACGGGTACGGTGTGACCCACAAGTTCGAAAAGAATTGCTTTGCGCCCGATCAACAACTTCTTCTTTACTGCGAGCTTGAGAACGTCACGAGCCAAAAAGTTCGAGAAGGCTACGAAACCAAGGTCCGTGGGACTTACGAGATCCGCGATTCCCAAGGCAAACGGGTTGTCGAACAGGCCTTGCCCATGGAGCCGGATCTGTGCAGCAACCAGCGGCGAGACTTTTTCCTGGTCTACATGATCTTCATGCCACCGAGCGTCGACGCAGGAAAATACGAGCTGATCCTGACCATGGAGGATCTCCACGGGAACAAATTCGGCACTTCAAAGTCCGAATTCGAGATCAAAAAATAGCGACATCCAACGAGATGACCACTATATTGGAACAAGTGGTTTCTCATTGCACGGTTCGACTCAATCTCTAAATATCAAGGAGCCTCCGCGATGGCTTCGCGAGTTGCTTGTCGGTTCCCCTTGGCTAATTGTTTCTTGGCTCTGAATTTTTGCAGAGCTGCTTTCGGAGCTCTTTTCGGAGCGATACTCGTCTTGGGATCTTTAGCCCCAAGTTCAGCTTGGGCCGGCCCCCAGGATGCCGCTCAGGACCCACCCCCAGCCAACATCGTCTCGGATACTGCAGCCAAGCTTGAAAAAGCTATCCGAAAAGTCCATGAGGATTACGATGACTACCTCAAGCAGAAAGACAAGCTCGTAGAGAGTTACGAGTCCCTCCAGACCTCGCTCAAACAGACCGAAGCCAAATGGAGCCAGATTCAAAACGAAGGTGTTATCAAGCAGTTCGCGGCGCTTCAGTCGGCCATGAACTCAATGCAACTGTCCAGTACGATCGGAAGCATCGGATCGGCTCCTGGTGGGAATAACTCAGCAAACGATTTGGCGATGCGTCAGCAGTTGCAACAGCAGCTCATGGTCAACCGCATGATGGAAAACATGAATACCTTCATGCGGGGCCAAGAACTCCAGCAGCTTGGAATCGAAGCCCAACGAGCCATTCGAGCCCGATTCGAAACGATTCAAAAGGTGATGAAGGTCGAAGAAGACTATCGCCAATGGCAAGCCGGCGGCGACCGATTCTTCGAAAAGTACTGGAGCTACACCGACCCGCAAAAAGCTTTCTCGTCCCAAGAAACACAAGCCGCTTTGAAAGCCCTTCAAGACCGCGATAAAGACAACGCACCGGCTCAACTCGCCGAAGCACTGCTGCTGACCAACCAAAGTGATTACTCACAAGCCAAGCAACTCTTGGACCCCTTGGTCGACGCACCGGGACCGATGCAACCAATCGCCTTGATGTGCAAAGCTCTGGTGTTTGAAGGCATGGACAAAGAACGTGAATCGAAGCTCGCGATGCAAAACTCGATCAAGCTCGATCGCACCAATCCGTATTGCCGTTGGCTAAGAGCTCGACTGGCCTGCAAGCAGGATCAACTCAATATCGCGGAGACCGAGTGGAAGGCGTTGACAACCGTGCCCGCCATGGCACGAGATTCAAAACGAGCACTCGCATTGCTCTACGTCAAGCGTGTCGCGAAAACCCCAAGCAACGCAGGTCGTGCGGTGACTCTGGCCACCGATGCTCACGAGGATGAGATTCCTGCAACTTGGTACTCTCACTACGTTCTATCCGTCGCATTGCATTCAGCCAAGAAAAAAGAACCTGCGATCGAGCAGCTCGAGGCCGCAATGAAACTCGCCTGTGATGATCAGCAAGAGATTTGTGCCAAGCTAAAAAAAGCCATCGATAACGATCAAGCGTTTGCGCCCGAGCTCTGATCAGACGGATCGGACGGATCGGACGGATCGGACAGATCGGACAGATCGGACAGATCGGACAGATCAGACAGATCGGACAGATCGGACGGATCGGACGGATCGGACGGATCGGACAGATCGGACAGATCGGACGGATCGGACAGATCGGACGGATCGGACAGATCGGACAGATCAGTCCCATTGAGAAAATAGATCGTCTTTTACCCAATGCTCAGGAACCAGACGATGTTTACCATCAGTCGTCCCCTCACCTTCGCCTGCCAAGAAACTCGTGCAACTCGGGCAGCCGCATCGATCGGGGCCTTGCTGAGTCAACCCAAACGCATTGGATCTGTACAGCACTTTACTACCGAGCGATTCGTTGCGGTCGAACACGAATGAGGTCAACTGAGTTGGACCACTAGGGACGGACTCTTGTTGTTCAAGCATCGGCGCAGCTTCACCTTCGCCCCCCCCTGAGCGGTTGATGTAGTTGATGACCATCAGCACATCGAGCGGGCTGAGGAATCGATCTCCGTTGACATCCAAAAATGGAGCGACTCCCTGCGGGTCATCGTTAAGCGGCCTGGAAGATTTGGTGTTGATGTCGTTGATAAGTGTCAGCACATCCAAGGGGCTAACGCTCTGATCGCCAGTTACATCCTCGGGAAAATTTTCATTTTGCCATGGGCTCGGTGGAGGGTACCCTCCAAAATCCACGTGCATGAGAGTCGTCCCAGAGCCGTAGGCGACTTGGATGACCCCGTCGGGCGTATTGGAATTCTGAAAGCCCGCGATGTTGGAATTCACTAGCAGCCGATAGTTTCCTGTTGGAAGATTCGACAGGAAGTAGCTTCCGTCGCTGGCAGTCGTGGTTTGGGTTTTGGGCCCGAACTTCAAGTGATCGAGCATGACAAAGGAGTTTTGGAATCCTCGGGCGACAATCGTCCTAATCGCTGGGCTGCCTGAGGAGACCTCCATCGTGATGCGCTGGTCGCGAAGCAATCCCTTCCGCTCGAATCTCGCGACGAGGTTTCCGTTGGCATCAAAAGCGTCCATGCGTACGTTGCTACCATCGGCCTGCGCGATCGCTTCGATGGACACATAGGACTGAGGTTGGTCGAACCGGGCTCGCAGTTGGAGGTCTTCGTCGTAGTAGGAATCGACGTAGCGCTTGGCCCAGAACGAATAAGGCTTGAAGAATTTCGGCCCGCTGATGTTGTCCTTCGGATAGACTCCGACGAGTCCCTGCGAGTCGTTGCCTATCGTGTCGATCAGGACTTGGTTCGGCGCGCTACCTTGTTTACCCGACAGGTTCCCAGTTGCATAGCTGTCTGGATCGATGAACGTTTGGAGCGAGATCGACTGATTGTTGCTGTTAACGATGGTGACCGTAGCATTGGCAATCCCGTTTTCCAAGGGGTCCCATTGCCCATTCTTGTTGTTGTCTCTCCACACGAAACCTTGGATGCCCTGCTTGTCGGTCACGTCCGGGGCGCTGCCGATCACGCCACTGAAGATGTTGCTGGGCAGGGCCAGCTTGGTTTCCATCGCTCGGATTTCGATCGTCTTGCCGATTTGCGAATCCAAGATCGGGATTTGGAGATTCAGGTCGACGGTGTAGGCGTCGGTAGTCTGAATCGAAGTCCATGGCCCGGCATCGATCCGGTATTCGATACGCCGAACCTTGTTGAGGGTGATGTCGTTTTGAGTTCCCGAGGAGTTGCGATTTGGGAGTGTTTGAACCGAGGCTCGACCACTGAACGAGTAGGTCTTGAACTGCGGACTAAATCGACCGGTACCTTCGAGCTTGAGAGGAACATCCAGGACATCAAAGATCCCGTCGTTATCGGAGTCTCGCCATCCGATTTGGGCCAAGGTCGCTTCCGGCGAAATGATCTGGTTAAAGGCGGTCGTCAGCGAAGAGCCTGACGACATGATGCTCGATTGCTGCTGAAAATTCGGAGTCGGATTCAGGTCGATCGCATTGGTGTTCTGAGCGTTGTAATAGCCGCGTTTATCGTAGAAATTTCCGCCACCACTGTATTCATCCCTCGCCCAAAAGATGTGTCCGGTCTCGTGGGTGTAAGTCGAATTTGGACGGCTCGATGGAACGACCTCGAATAGACCACCCGCAAAAGAAAACGCTCGGGAAAAAGAGCCTCCAGGAGCAAAGCTTCCGTCGACGTCTTTCATCGCGTTGACGACGAAAATCGTAAAAGACCAATCGGTGTTGAGCTTGTCACGCTGAGCGTGGTTAAAGGAACGGATGTTGGTTTCAAAATCATTAGACGTATTAAAGCCGACGCCTTGAAGAAACTGAGTGCCCCACTGAAGATAGCCTTCAGAGGTCATGTTGATCGGTTCGTAAGTGATCGGCAGACGGTTGTCGACGTAGGTCCGATCGATCACCCAGTCCAGGGTGTGGACGGAACTCTTCTTGGCCAGAAGCTGATTCCACCACTGCAAGCCGCTTTGGATGTTCCCCATGACAGCTTCGACATAAGCCGGTGTCCAGTCCTCGGTGCTAACGGCACCAGTGCTTTCCAAAAAGACCGGTGTGACGGCGATTCGACCGAGCATAAACTCGCCGGTGTCCTGGGAGGTCGCTCCATAGGGCAAGACGGCCATGACCCGACGGTCTTCTAGGCACTCGATGGCCAACTTGCGACGTTGGGGGGCCTTCGGGCGTTTTTGCTTTTCGGCTCGAATGCTTCGACTCATGGAGTTGGACAGCGGATGATGGAGTGTCGGGGACTTGGGAGCGGTCGACTGGTGGTTTAGGAAAATTGTGCCGATTAAGCGGCCCCTCAAAGGATCTTATCGGGCGTTGCAAAGTCCAGGATTACGCGAAAAGCTGTCCCTTTTGGATATCTTTTGCGGGCTTAGGATTCCCAGGCAAGCCGATTTTTTCCAGTTTTGGTGGTTGATACGGGTGCAGACTGACCATTTTGCTGGCTTTTTGGACCGCCCATGCACCGAAGATCGCGTCGTTTTTCGAGCTTCGCCCCGAAGCCGAACCGCAGTAGACGAACCTAAAGAACCGCCAAACAAGAGAGAAAGCAGAAAATGCAGGGGGAAGCTGGGCGGTTGTTGCGTGATTATCCAGTTGCTATACGCTGTGGTTGCTTTCAATATGGATCTTCGGCTGGACCAAATGATAGAGCACAGGAACGACAAACAAAGTCAAGAGTGCTGCGCTCGTCAAACCGTACACGATCACGGTAGCCAAAGGACGCTGGATATCGGAACCTAAGCCTTGGGCCAAAGATGCCGGCAAGAGACCCAGTACAGCTACCAGCGATGCGAGCAGAATTGGTCGTAAGCAATTGCGAGATCCGAGAATGATTGCATCTTGCAACGGTTGACCATTGGATTGAGACTCTGCAATCGAACGCACCATCAACACACCGTTCATGATCGAAACGCCGAATAAAGCAGCGAAACCAACTGCGGTGGAAACATTGAAATTCATCGATCGCAAATACAGACCTAGGACTGCACCCACGAACGCGAAGGGTACGGAAGCTAGCAATAGGAGTGCCGCTTTTTGGGATTTAAATGTCGCGTAAAGTAGAATGTAGATGAGAAGAATGGTGATGGGCATCACAATCATGAAGTGCTGTTTGGCTCGCGTAAGATTTTCGAACATCCCTAGCCATGCGATGGTATATCCATCGGAAACCTTGATCTGCGAGCGAAATTCTCGTTGCGCATCCTCGACAAAACCCCCTTGATCTCGACCTTGAATATCGCATCGAACGGTCAGTCGTCTCACACCATCTTGCCTGGCGATGAGAGTCTGGCCATCCTTGATCGTGATATCGGCGACCTGAGACAAAGGTACGGTTCGACCGTCCTGGGTGAAGATTGGGATTCGGCCGAGTGCCTCCGGCGAGGAAAGCCGTTCCCTGCTGAACCGTGCTACGATGTCGAAGCGACGTTCGCCTTCAAACAACTTACCAATCGGTTGACCACCAATAGCCGTATTGATGATGTTCGTCACGTCCTGAATACGAACATTGTTTTGAGCGCATTTGGCACGATCCGGTGCGATGATCAGTTGAGGTTGAGGGCCTTCCTGTTCGATGCTTACATCAATGGCTCCCCGAACCGAGGCCAAGAGTTCTCGAGAGCGTTCGGCTAATTCGGCAAGGACCTTCGGATTGGCGCCCGAAATCTCGATGGCCAAATTAGCAGACGTGCCGTTGGTATCTTCTGTGACGCTATCGATGATTGGCTGGGTAAAATTGAATCGAGTCGTCGGGAATTCTCGACGAAGGCGTCGTCCGAGTTCCTGGATCAGGGCTTGTTTGTTGTCGAACTCTTTCCACTGCGACATCGGCTTGGGTCCTATCATTGTCTCCAACCTGCTCGAGGGGAAGGGATCAGTGCCAGAATCGTTCCGACCAGCTTGGCAGGACACGAAAGATACATCTTCGAATTCCAATGCAATTTCTCGAATGCGTTCAGCAAACGCACTGGTTTGTTCCAATGCGGTCCCTTCCGGGAAATTCGCTCGAACCCATATTACTCCTTCATCCATATAAGGTAAGAACTCGAAACCCAATCTTGGGACAACACGAACGGAGACGAAGGCTACTAGCAAGATGCTGCAGGCCAGAACCAACCAACGCAGGCGGAGCAATTGGCTCACAACAAGTCCATACCGATGCGTCAGAAAGTCAAGAACAATATTGGTCGGTTCGCGGTATCCCTTGGGGTACATGATCACCATCATTCCAGGGACGACAAACAACGCAAAAAAGAGAGCACCGATCAACGCATACGCCATGGTCAACGCCATCGGTCGAAACAACAACCCTTCGATCCGCTGCAAGGACAGAAGGGGCAAATAGGCGATAATCACCATAATGACGGAGAAGAAGACAGGCAGGGCGATCTGGCTCGCAGCATGGAGTACACGACGTTCGACATTTTCTTGATTTCCTTCCTGCTTGCTCAAGCGATGCGCAAGATACTCCGCCATGATGATAGCACCATCGACAATGATTCCAAAATCGATGGCACCAATGGAGAGCAGTCCGATCGGGATCTTTGTGAAGTACATCAGCACGAGAGCAAACAAGAGAGAAAAGGGGACAGTGGCCGCAACGAGAATTGCAATCGAAGGACGGCCAAAGAATAGTATCAACACAAGAAGAACCAGTGTGATCCCAAGCGACACACTGTGAGCTACCGTCTCTAGCGTGGAGTCCACCAAAACTTGTCGATTGTAAAACGGAACGAGCCGAACCTCATCTGGCAAAAGATTGGTATTCAAATCATCCATCGCCAGTTGCACCGCTTTGAGAACTTCCGTTGGATTCTCCCCTCGGCGCATCAGGACGATTCCTTCGACCGATTCATGGACGTCATCCTTGCTAAAAATTCCCATCTGAACGGCATGATCCAGCTTCACCCGACCGATATCTTTGAGAAAGATCCCAGTCCCTGAAACGGACTTAACAAACACATTCTGAATTTCCAGGATGTTCTCAACGGCGCCAGTGCCCCGGATAACGTACGACGTTCCTCCTCGAATCATGACGCTACCACCTGCCACGGAGTTGTTCACTTCGATGGCTTTGAC
>Ga0136644_10001643_pt1 | contig 17639 bp, 8 predicted proteins | sample C_130820_EF_Meta_FD_94780 | JGI IMG/M metagenome (GOLD analysis project Ga0136644, IMG submission 94780) | Freshwater microbial communities from Lake Croche, Canada to study carbon cycling - C_130820_EF_MetaG (v2) (version 2) | ecosystem: Environmental > Aquatic > Freshwater > Lake | place: Lake... | reverse complement strand
CGCGGCATGTTCGTGCACCCGGGTCAAGTGGCCGACATCGTGCGCCGTTTCCCGGAGGTGGTGAAAGCCCGTTTGGTGGTGAGCGGCGAAATGGCCAACGACCAGATGACGCTGCAAGTTGAAACCAACAGCGTGCTAGACGGGCTGGAGCCCCGCATCGCCGACACCATACGGGAGGTGACCAAGCTGCGCGGCCAGGTGCAGCAAGTGCCAGTGGGCAGCCTGCCCAACGACGGGAAAGTGATCGAAGACGCGCGCAGTTACCAGTAGGCCCGGGCAACAGCCGCACGGCCTGCGCGCGCGTCGGTAGTTCCCACAGTGGAACGTGCGGCGTACTCCGCTACCATGCGCCACCGTTTGCAAGGAGTCTTCACCATGAAATCTGCCCTCACCCGCCTCATCGCCCTGGGCCTGGCCTGCACGGCGGCGTTCGCCGCCCAGGCAGCCGACTATCCAGTCAAAGACAAGGTCATCACCTTCGTCGTGCCCTTTGCCGCAGGTGGCCCCACGGACCGCGTGGCCCGCGATTTGGCTGAAGCCATGCGCAAGCCGCTAGGTGGCATCAGCATCGTGATCGACAACTCGGCGGGTGCCGGTGGCTCGATTGGCGCCAACAAGGTGGCCAAGGCCAACCCGGACGGCTACACCTTGCTGCTGCACCACATCGGCATGGCCACCATGCCCACCCTGGTGCGCAACATACCGTTCAAAGTAGAGAGCGACTTTGAGTACCTGGGCATGGTGAATGATGTGCCCATGACGCTGATTGCCAAACCCAGCCTGCCTGGCACCAGCTATGCCGACTTAAGCGCCTGGATTGCGCAGAACAAGGGCAAGATCAACCTGGGCAATGCCGGTATTGGCTCGGCCTCGCACCTGTGCGGTTTGCTGTTCCAAAGCGCCATCCAAACCGACATGACCACGGTGCCGTACAAGGGCACAGCACCGGCCATGACCGACCTCATCGGCGGCCAGATCGACCTCATGTGCGACCAAACCACCAACACCAGCAGCCAGATCGAAGCCAAGAAGGTGAAAGCCTTTGCCGTTTCCACCCACAAGCGGCTCACTACGCCTGCGCTGAAAGACCTGCCCACCTTGGACGAGTCTGGCCTGAAAGGTTTTGAAGTCACCATCTGGCACGGCCTGTATGCGCCCAAGGGCACACCGGCCGACGTAACGACCAAGCTCAATGCGGCCCTCAAAACCGCGCTGAAAGACCCCGAGTTCATCAAAAAACAAGAGGGCCTGGGTGCGGTGGTGGTGGCTGATAAGCGCATGGAGGCGGGCGAACACAAGAGGTTTGTGGCCGCCGAAATCGCCAAGTGGAGCCCGGTCATTAAGGCCGCTGGCGTGTACGCAGACTGATAGCGCGCCATGCATCCCCGCGCCCTCACACGCCGCCGCCTGATGGTCAGCGCCATCGCTGTGGCCTGCGCGTTGGCGGCACCCGCAGTCTTCGCTCAAAACGCCTGGCCTAACAAGCCGGTGCGCATCGTGGTGCCCTTCGCGCCGGGCGGCACGACGGATATTCTGGCGCGCGCGGTGGCACCCGAGTTGTCCAAAGCCTTTGGCCAGCAGTTCGTGGTGGACAACCGGGCTGGCGCCGGAGGCAACCTGGGCGCCGATGCGGTCGCCAAAGCTGCGCCCGACGGCTATACCCTGCTGATGGGCACGGTCGGCACGCAATCCATCAACAAGTGGCTGTACGACAAGCTGCCGTTTGATCCGCAAAAAGACTTCGCCCCCATCACGCTGGTGGCCGGTGTGCCCAATGTGATGGTGATGAACAGCGAAAAAGCAGAGCAAAAGGGCATACGCTCGGTGCTCGATTTCATCCAGTACGCCAAGGCGCATGCGGGCGAGTTAAGCATGGCCTCCAGCGGCAACGGCACCTCCATCCACCTGGCGGGTGAACTGTTCAAGGCCGAAACGGGTATTGCCATGACCCATATCCCGTACCGGGGCTCGGGCCCGGCGCTGCTGGACTTGGTAGGCGGCAATGTGGATGTGATGTTTGATAACCTGCCCTCAGCCATGCCGCAGATCAAATCGGGCAAGCTGCGCGCCTTTGCCGTCACCAGCGCGCAACGCTCAGCCGCCCTGCCCGACTTGCCCACCATAGAAGAAGCGGGCAAGCTCAAAGGCTTTGAAGCCAGCTCCTGGTTTGGCCTGCTGGCGCCTGCGGGCACACCGGTGGACATCGTCAACCGCATCCAACAAGAGGTGGCCAAGTCGCTCAACACCCCGACCATCAAAGAAAAAATGCTGGCGCAAGGCGCCATACCCAGCGGCAACACGCCGGCTGAATTCAGCAAACTGATAGACAGTGAGTTGAAAAAGTGGGCCGTGGTGGTAAAGACCTCGGGCGCCCGGGTGGATTAGGGGCGCTGTCCCTAGACCCCCCAGACGATTTCAGCACCGGCGCGCTCGCAACGGCGCAGCATGTCCAGCATGGGCAAGGCGCGCTGGCGCAAGCTCACCGCGCCCGCTGGCACGGCATGGGGCTGCACACCAGCCTCATGCAAGGCCTGCGTCTCGTCATCTAGCGCCTGTTGCAGGGCCTGCATGGCCCGCGCCATCTCCTGCGGTAGCAAGATGCCTGGAGGCCTGGGGTCTTTACCCATGATCTCGAGCAACTGGCGCCCGTTGGGCTCCAGCATGATGAGGTCGGCACTGGCTTTGGAGCGAAATTTATAGAGCATCTGGGATTCAGGCCGTGGAATACATGTAGCCGCGCTGGAACGGATACGGTGATTGTGCGCCATGCATGTGGCCCGGCGCCATGCCGTGCAGCGCCACGCTGGCATCCAGCAACTCTCCCCGGGCGCAGCAATAGTCGGCGGCAAATTTGCCACCAAAAACCGAACCCGCGTTTTGAAGCACCGCGTTATGCCAGCAAGTTTTGCCTTGGGCAAACTGGCCGGGCGGCGAGGTTGTGGAGGGCGATCCGAGGTGGCAAGAAAGCGAGTATTGACAACATCACAGAGCCATGAAATCATACTGAGTAAATTTACTCAGTATGATTTATGCCTTTTCAGAGAATGCAGGTTCAAACGCTTCTGAACCGCCTAAAGGAGCAGCCCCACTTCATCACAATTGTGGCCGGTCCGCGTCAGGTTGGCAAAACCACTTTAGTGCGCCAAGCGCTGGAAACCAGCGGGAACTACTTTATCGCGGTCGATCAACCCGATACCCCAGGCCTGCGGCCGAACGTCGCAGCCACGGAAGACGTCAGCGAGGTCGATGGCGCGCCGCGTGACGCTGCTTGGTTGATACGCGCCTGGCAAAGAGCACGCCAGCACTTCCGTGCGTTCACCCTGAAAAATCCGGAGCAGCCTTTCGCATTTGTGCTGGATGAAATCCAGAAAATCCCGCGCTGGTCAAACACGGTCAAAGGACTGTGGGATGCCGATCGTGCTCAGGGACTCGCCATGCACGTCATCTTGCTTGGGAGTTCCCCTTTGCTCATGCAAAAAGGTCTGACCGAAAGCCTGACCGGGCGCTACGAACTCATGCGCCTCTCACATTGGTCCTACGCTGAGATGCACCAGGCGTTCGATTTCACGTTGGACGAATACATCTATTTCGGTGGCTACCCAGGCAGCGCGTCCTTGATCCGCGACGAACACCGTTGGCGCAACTATGTCGTGGCAAGCTTGGTACAGCCAAGCATCGATACCGATATTCTCCAAATGGCCCGAGTGGACAAGCCTGCATTGCTTAAACAACTGTTTGAACTCGGTGCCAGCTATTCGGGCCAGATTCTGGCCCTGGGCAAGGTCAAGGGGCAACTGCAAGATGCCGGTAACGAAACCACTTTGGCGGGCTACCTTGGTCTCTTGGATTCGGCTGGCTTACTGACGGGCCTTCACAAGTATCACGTGGGAGCTGCCCGCAGACGTGCCTCAGCCCCAAAATTCAACGTGCTCAACACAGCGCTGATGTCGAGCGCCACCCCCTACACATTTGATCAAGCCAAGGTCGATCGCAGTTACTGGGGTCGACTGGTTGAAAGCACTGTAGGTGCCCATTTGTGCAACACGGCGGCGCCACAGGAAGACGTCAGCTATTGGCGTGAAAGCCCCTACGAAGTTGATTTCGTGATCTCTAACGCGGCGCGACTAACCGCAATTGAAGTCAAAGCGGGTAATTTGGCCGGAAAACTCAGTGGCCTCAGCGCCTTTACGAAACAGCACCAGGCCTGCAGGCCCTTGCTGGTCGGAACCGGCGGCGTTGGGCTGACAGAATTTCTGTCGTATCCGTTGGCACACTGGCTAGACCTGGATTGAATCCAAGATGACCAACGCCATCGCGAACGCAGATGAACGCATCGCGCTGGTGCGAAATGCCCGTGTGCGAAGGCCAGACGATAGGCTATCCGAACCAGAGCCGCTGATCCATTTCCGTGACAAGCAGGCCTGGGTATTGCTGGCTGACCCCGGAGCTGGCAAGACGGATGCGCTCAAGACCCTGAGCCAGACCGAGGGCGGCTACTACATCACGGCAAGGGATTTTCTGGATCTGAAAATACCAACGGGCCAGCAAAGCCTGATCTTCATTGATGGACTTGATGAGATATCTGCCGGTCCCACCGGGGGATCCGTACTTGGGCAAATTCGTGCCAAGCTTCAAGACCTTGGCACACCAAAATTTCGCCTTTCCTGCCGTGAAATCGATTGGCGAGGCGATGCTGACAGCGCGGCTCTGAAACGCTTGGTCGGAGACGACAATTTCCTGGAACTCCATCTCACTCCACTGGATCGGTCACAAACAGAGGCGCTGATTTCCCACTGGAAACAACATGATTTGGCCAGCGCGCAGGCATTCATGAGAGGCGCCGAAGATCGCGATCTCGCAGGTTTGCTGGACAACCCGCAAACGCTGAACATGCTGTGCAATTCGACAAGCGACAACAACTGGCCAGCGAGCAAAACCGAAGCCTACGAAATGGCTTGTGTGCAATTGCTTCGCGAACAAAACCCAGAGCATCTTGCCGAGCAAGGAAAAAGCACTATACCCGATGACCAACTCCTGGCGGCTGCTGGCTATCTGTGTGCAATCATGCTGCTCTCCGGCAGCGCTGCCATAGCCCAGCAACACCGTCCCAGCATAAAAACCGGGGTTGTCATCCTGCCAGAACTCGTTAGTGCAAAAACAGCGCCATTGATCGACCATTGCCGAATGGCGCTGAAGACCAGGCTCTTCAGGAGCAATGGCGAGACAGACTTCCACCCTGTGCACAGAACGGTTGCGGAATATTTGGCCGCACGCTACTTGATGACTCGCATTAAGGACGGGCTGCCATTCAACCGCGTCCTGGCACTGATATTGGGTCTGGATGGGGGCATCGTGCCAGAGCTACGTGGTCTGCATGCTTGGCTTGCAGCCACCGCGTGGGACAGCTTGCGCGCGAATCTGATTGAGCGTGACCCGCTGGGCGTGGTTTTAAATGGCGACGTACGTGCCTTCAGTCGCTCTGAGAAATTAGCGGTATTAAGCGCATTGGCGACTGAGGCTGCCAAGGATATGCACTTCCGTCGGTTGAATTGGTCGCGCGAGCCATTTGGTGCGTTGGCAACAGCGGATATGGAGGGCGATTTCCAGAAGCTATTGCAAGCGCCTGACCGAAGTCAACCAGCTCTGGCTTTACTGGACTGTGTATTGGATGCCTTGGCATACGGACACCCGATGCCAGCCCTGAAATCAGATCTGGAAACAATCGTGCGCGACAAGGGCTATTGGCCTGACTTACGACAGGAAGCACTCGAAATCCTGATCTCATATATGGACAGGGATAAAAACTGGGCTGTGCTCAAAACCTTGTTGGTCGATATTCATGCCAACACAGTCGAAGACCTCGAAGATGAGCTGCTTGGCACGCTGCTACTGGCCCTGTATCCTGACTGTATTGATACGCATGAAGTATGGCGCTATTTCCGAAAGCCGAAGTCGGATCGACTATTAGGCAGGTATTGGCATTTTTGGCATGTATTCGCCAGCGAAGTGGCGCCCTCGAAAGATATCCCCGCGCTACTTGATGCCCTGCACCAGAGCAGTTTTCAGTTGACGTCTGCCGACGTCACGTTGCGCACGCACCAAGTTGTAGGTGATCTGCTGGTACGAGGGGTTACCCAGTTTGGAGAAGAAGTTGACGTTCAGCGCTTGCATGACTGGCTGACTTTGGGCTTAGGCCCGTACACGCGGAGTCAATTAGATATTAAGCACCAACAGGCACTGGCCACCTGGCTTGGCGATCACCCGGCGCAGTACAAGGCCTTGTTCGCGTTAGGTCTGCGACTGCACCTCGCATCGGGCGATAAGGTTTACGTGGCCGTGTGGAAGTCGCGTGCGTTGCTGTTTCACGCTGCCGAGCCCGCTGAAGCTGACGCCTGGTATCTTTCAATGGCCAAAGATTGCAGCAGTGGCGATCTTCGCCAGGAACTGGTTACTCAGGCCGTACGCGTCGCGGGTTTCAAAAACGGATCAGATGCGCAACTTCAACTTCTGGAAAAGTGGGCGACTGATCACCCGGCCGATGCGGCCTGGGTTGGCACGCAACTATGTTGCGACTACCCGCCTTCCGATCCGCTACGACAGCATATTGACCAGGAAATCGAATACAAGCACCGACATGCCGAACAGATCAGGCAGAGCTTGGAATTTTTTCGAAAAGCATTGCCAAGCTTTGAACAAGGTCCAGCACACTTGGGCGCGCTGGTTGAGGTCGCGAACGCGTATCTGAACTTCTTTCAGAACTCGAACCACAGCCATCCTGAAGAGCGGCTGCTGAAATTGTTGAACGGCGATCAGGAGTGGGTGCGCCTGGCCATGCAGGGTTTGCGTCACAGCCTGTTCCGCGCAGACTTGCCCTCGGTCGCCCAGATCATCGATCTCCATATCAAAGGGCGGCGTTACAACCTGGCACTGCCGTGTCTGGCCGCCATGGAGCTGTGTTTTTCTGAAAAGCCGCAGGCCCTGCTTGATCTCTCTGAAGAAATTCTTGGCGCCGTGGTGGCTTTTCGACTCATCAATAATTACCACAGCACTCCCGCATGGTTCAAGCAGGTACTGACTCAGCGGCCAGACATTGTGGCCGACGTCATGCGGATCCTTGTAGGCAAACAAATTGCGGCAAACAAGGAAAACGTGGATGGTCTGTATGCCCTCGCACACGACAGGCAGTATGCCCAGGTTGCCCTCACAGTTACGTCAAGCCTCATTGAAAACCTTCCTCTCAAGGCCAGCAAGCAGCAACTTCAAAGTTGCCGCTTGCTCATCGTGTCGATGCTTAATTTTGTGAGTGGCGACGAGCAGCTAAGACTGATCCAAAGCAAGATTTCAGTCCCGGTCATGGATGTGGGGCAACGCGTCTATTGGTTAACTGCGGGATTGGTGACAGCGCCGGAGCTTTACTTGGAACAAGCTCGAAAGTACGTCGGGAAGAGCCAAATTCGCGCAAGCCACCTGTATACCCTAGTCGGCGAAATTCGCACAGCGGGTGGATTTTCGGCCGGTGTAAACATCGCCACAACATGCTATTTGATCGAGCTATTAGGCCCTTCAGTTCGACCCTTTTGGTCTGTACGCACTGGCAAGGTTTTTCGGGTAACCCCTGGCATGGAGATGGGTCGTTACGTTGAGGCACTCATTTCGAATCTTGGTGGGAACTCAGATGAGGCTGCAGGTCAAGCACTTGCCCATCTGCTGCTACAGCATGATTTGAAGCACTGGGCGAATTATCTAAATCGTGCTGTTATCGATCAACGTATCGCATGGCGAAGGGCGACGTTTAAGCCCGCGTCGGTGGGGCAAGTGTGTCGAACCCTTATAAATTCAGAACCGGCGAATGCGGCTGATCTTTGGGCGCTAACAGTTGACCATCTCGGCCAGCTCGCAAGCGAAATTAGAAACGACTGTACCAATGACTATCGACAGTATTGGGCTGGTGCAAAACCAAAAATTGAAGATGACTGCCGCGATACCTTGCTTTCTGACTTGAGGCGAGTGATCGGGCGACTTGGTGTATCTGCTGATCCCGAGGGCCGCTACGCTGATGCAAAGCGTGCGGACATTAAAGTGATGGCCTTCCCGCATCAGTTGCCGATTGAAATCAAGCGCGAAACACATCCCGACTTGTGGACGGCTATTCCCAACCAATTAATTAAAAAATACGGCCGTGATCCAGCCAGCGATGGCTACGGCATTTACCTTATATTTTGGTTTTCTGGTGATATCAAAGCCGCCCCTAGCGATGGCGGAGGAAAACCAAAATCCCCGCAGGAGTTACAGGCACGTTTGGCCCAAACCGTCCCGGAAGAGTGGCGCCGCAAAATCGCTGTTTTGGTAATCGATTGCTCCAGACCCACGGTGGCGAACGCCCATTAGGCTCCAGCATGATGAGGTCGGCACTGGCTTTGGAGCGAAATTTATAGAGCATGCCTCAGGGCGCATACATGTAGTCGCGCTGAAAGGGGTAGGCCGATTGTGCGCCGCGCAGTGCCCCTTGTTGCAAGTCCCGGCTGGGCCGGGTGGCCAGCATCTGGTGCAGCGAAATCCAACCCCGCTCAAAGCTCATCGCGCTGCCAGCCAAGTAGAGCCGGTAGGCGCGCAAAGTTTTGTCGGCATGTGCGGCGCCAGCGCTGCGTTGCAGAATGGTGCGCGCCTGTTCCAAGCGGCCCTCCAGCGCATCAGACCAGTCCCACAAGGTGCGCGCGTAATGGGGGCGCAGGTTTTCGGTGTCCACCATCTCCAGACCCGCTTGCGCCAGGTTTTGCAGCAGCACACTGACGTGCAGCAACTCACCGCCTGGGAAGATGTATTTTTCGATGAAATCGCCCATGCCTGCGCCCAACTGCGTGTGCTCGGTGCCCCCGGCGGTAATGCCGTGGTTGAGTACCAGCCCACCGGGGCGCAATAGGCGCGCCACCTTGCCAAAGTAGGTGCCCATGTGGGCGCGGCCCACGTGCTCGAACATGCCCACCGACGCAATTTTGTCGAAGGGCTCGCGTTCGTCCAAATCGCGGTAATCCAGCAAGCGCACGCTGGCGCGCCCTTGCAGGCCCTTGCTCTCAATCAAGCGGCTCAAGTAGGCGTGCTGGTTTTTGGACAGGGTAACGCCGGTGGCTTTCACGCCGTAGTGTTCGCACGCCCATAGCAGCAGCCCACCCCAGCCTGCACCGATGTCGAGCAAACGCTCACCCGGGCGCAGCATCAGCTTGCGGCAAATGTGATCCAGCTTGGCCTGCTGCGCGGCGGCCAAGTCTGGCGCGCCCTGCGCGTAGTAGGCGCAGGAGTACACGCGCAAGGGGTCTAGCCACAGGGCATAGAAGTCGTCTGACACGTCGTAGTGAAACTGCACCTGGGCCGCGTCGCGCTGGCGGGTGTGCAAGCGCAAAGAACGCGCTTGTGCGCGCAGCGCCTGCCACCAGCCTGCCGGGCTTTCGGTCGGGCTGCGACTGAGCAGGGCGGCGGCGAGGCTCATCAAATCGCGCAGTGAGCCGTGCAAGTCGATCGCCCCCTCCACGAACAGCTCGCCCAAGGCGCCGATACGACCACGCGCCAACTCCAGCGCCGCCGACGGCTGCTTGAACTCCAGCGTCACCGCCGTGTCGCGTGCGCCCACGCGCTGTCCACCCGGCAAGATAAATGCCGCCGAAACCGGCCAGGCGCCCATGCGGTTTTGAATCAGTTTAGCGACGCGTTGTTGGAGCATGTCCGCATTCTCCAAAGGCGCTCGCCACCGCGTCGGTGCGATAGCGCACCGACAACTCCCTACGGCCCACTACGGGTGTAGCAGTTGGGGAAATGCCCGTATGCGCCGCAGCAAGACCTTAGCGCAGCAAGCCGGTGACGGTGATTTCCACCCGTCTGTCGGGCGCCATACAAGCGCGTGCGGCCGGCCGGGGCAGCCGGGCCGGGCAATGCGTGCTCACCGGCTGTGACGCCCCTTTGCCCACCACCTCCCACTGCTGCACGGTCAGGCCCGCTGCGCCCAGGTAATCGCGCACGGCTTGCGCCCGCTGCAAGGAAAGGGCCTCATTGCGGCTGGCGGGGCCCAGGCGGTCGGCATGGCCGACGATTTGCAAGCGCTCGATGCGGGCATAGGTTTTCAGGTGCTGAACCAAGGTATTCAGGCGCTGGCGCCCGCCCGGCAGCATATCGGCCAGCCCGGCTTGGTTAGAGGCAAAGGCCACGTCACTGAGCAGCAGGAAATGCTCCACCACCACGGGCTGCGCCTTTTCCACCACTGGCGGCGACGCTGCGGGCGGCGACGCTGCGGGGGGTGGCGCTGCGGGGGGTGGCGCTGCGGGCGTGGGCGGGGGTGGCACCAGGATCACGACATGGCTAGGTGTAGCCGTTGGCTGCGAGGGCGACGCTATGGGCGGCGCTGTGGGCGGCGCTACGGGCAGCGGTGCGGGTGGCGCGCACTGCTGAGCCTCCAGCGCGGCACGGCGCAGGCCGTCTTCCACCATCGCGACATGCGGCGTGGCCGCGCGCCAGCCGGTTTGCTGCTCGGCATGGCCGGCACGCACCAGCCGCACCTCGGCACAGGCCAGGCTGCGCGCGGTGCACACCAGGGTGTCGGTTTGGCGTTTCAACGCCGCCAGTTGTTGCCACAAGTCCTCGCGTAGCCGCGTGCTGCGAGCCACCAGCGGGGTGTCGTCTCCCACGGTGGCGTTTTTGTCCGCGCCAAGTGCCCGCGCGATGCGATCGGCCTCGGTCAACGCCGCTTGCACATAGCCGCTGCGGTCGTTCTCTTGATATTGGCTGCGTGCGGTGTCTAGCCAGCATTGGGCTTTGGCTAATGGGTAGGCGGTTTGCGCCATGCCACCCTCGTTGAGCTGGCGCAGACGATCTTGCAGGCGATTCAGGGTTTGCAGGTCTTCGCGTATGGTTTCATCGCTTAGACGCGCAGGCGCCGGTTGCAGGGTGCTAAGCGACATGGTCGCCGTGCCGCTGCTGCTGGACTCCCCCGCTGCTGCGCCCGCTTGCGGCAGCTTGGCGCTGCCGCAAGCTGTAAGCCAAGCGGCGACCAGGGCAAAAATCAGGTGCTTCATGGGGCTTTTCTCGTCAGGGTTTGCCGGGCTCGGGGGCGAGGGTTTTGTTCACCTGCGCATCGCTGCCGCCGAACAAGGTTTCGTCAAACTTATAGCGCATATCCAACACCCAGCCGCGGTTGGTGTAGTTGCTACCGGCCAAGTCAATATCACGGAAACCGCGCCAGTTGTAGCCCAGCGTCACCAGCAGGTTGTCCACCAGGGTGTAGCCCACTTCCACGCCGTGGGCGTATTGCAGGCTGCCGCCTTGGCCCACCAGGGCGGTTTCGATCAGGCCCAGCGACCAGCGGTTGCTCAGGTCGTAGGTGATGCGGCCACCGAAGAGTGCAGCGGCATAGCTGCTGTTGACCGAACCCAGCAACAACTCATTGACCCGCTTAACCGCCAGCCGCCCGGACACAAACCAGGGCCGTGATGGGTGGTAATTGGCGCGCAGGGTAAAGATGTCGGTCAAGCTGTCGGTACCGGCGGCGGGGTTGTGGTTGTCTTTACGCTCGTACAGGGTGAGCGCGTCAAAGCGGTTGTTGTCCACCGGGCGGTAGGCGGCGCCGAGCTGAAAGCGCGCCTGGCGCGTAGTGGGCGTGCTGGAACTCAGCCCGGTGCTGGCATCCGTCACCGGTTTGGTCTGGCTTAAGTTGATGTAGTCGCGTGCCACCAAAGTCCAATTGCGATCCAGCTTGCGCGCCACGTTAAGGGTAAGCAGCCAGTTGTCGGCCGCGTCCCCATGGCGCAACTCCAGGCGGCCAGAGGCTTTCCACAAGGGATCGGCGGTGTACTCCAGGCCCACACCGGCAGACAGGGAGCGACCCGAGGTGGCGGTGAGGCGCTCCAGATTGGTTTGCAGCTTCAAACCCTGCACCAAGTTCCAGCTGTTGCGCAAACCCATGGCGGCCTGCATGTCGCGCCCGGAAGCGCCATCGCGCAGCCGGTATTCCGAGTACGCGGTGGCGCCCGGCATGTATTCCTGCAAGTACTGGGTATCCAGGCCAAAGCTCAGGTTGCCACCGGTATCGCCCACGCCCAGGCCATAGGCACCGCCATAGGTGCGCGCCCGCTCATAACGCGCGTAAAGCCGGGTTTTTTCAGCGGCCTGCCAATCGGCGCCCAGGCGATATAAGGTGGTGCCGCTCGCGCCCATTTCGCGCTGCGCCTCGCCGGATAGCCCGACCGTTTTGCTCACGCGGTAGCTGCCTCGCACATAAAGGGAGCTGGTATCTAAGTCAGCCACGGGCGTGCTGTTGGCGGCAAGCGGCGTGCAGGTCATGGGCAGACCAGTGGTGGGGTCGATCTGCTGGTTGCCGGTTTGGCTGATGCCGTAGCCCGCGTAGTAGCCGGTGCTGGTGGTGACCACGGTGCCGTTGGATGTGGTGCAGGTATAGCCGGTGGGCGAGACCAGGCTAATCGCGGATTGCCGCACATGCCTGGCGCCCGCGCCCAAGGTGAGCTTGTCGCTGATCTTCAGGTCCAGACCGGCCGAAACAGCGTCCGATTTGGAGCCTGCCAAGGCATCGGCTGAGTGGATGTATTCGGCATTGCCGCTCAGGTTTTTGCTGAACTGGTAGCCCGTGGCGCTGCCGTATTCGGTGCGACCTGCGGCCATGCCGCCCGAGGGGTTGTAAAAGTTTTCGTCGGACTTGGCCACATAAGCGCGCAGGCGCCAATCGTCCGCGCTGTGGCGCAACTCGGCACGAGCGGCCATGCCGGTGGTTTCCACGCCAGAGCCAGCGACGACGGAGTTACCCGAGGTGACGGTGTAGCCGGTGCTGCTGCCGTCAATGATGCCGCGCGTGCGCGCCAGCTCAGCCACGATTTGGGTGCTCTTAGACAGGTTCAACTGCAAATTAGCGCCCTGTACTTCATACGGCAATACCGGGTTTTTGTCCTTTGCCGCCGACGCGCCCAGGGTCAGCTTGTCGCTCAGGCGCAGCCGCACGTCGCCACCGGCGATGATGAACTTCGGCCCGCCCTGATCCACCTCGTAGGTGACGCGAATGGATACCGGATTTTGCTGGTCGTCAAAGCTGGGTACCGGCGACTTGAACAGAATCTGGCCGCTAAAGGGCTCGAACTCGTAGTCGCTGGAGCGCGTCAGCGCGGTGGATTTCAGGATGACTGACGGGCGGTTGCGGTCGCGCACCAGAATTTCTATTTTTTCTGTACCCGTGACGCCATTCGAGCGCGACACGCTGTAGGGGCCGGACACACCGCGCCCAGAAAACTCGTCTATGACCTGGGTGAACGACTGCTGGGCCACAAAGCTGTCGGCCACGACGCGACCCTCTTCATAGTGGCCTTTGATGCCGTTAAACGTGCGGCTGTACTGACTGAGCTGGCGCGCGGGGTTGCTCTCAGCCGTGGTGATATCGCCAAACACCAGGTTGCTTAAGTGTTTGTCAATGCGCACATACATCTTGCCCGAGCTTTGCGCGTCCACGCCGCGCAGGCTGGAGTCGCCATATACCGGGTAATAGCCGGTTGGGTCTATGGTGGAGAACAACTGCGGCGTGGTCACCTTGTCCGAGTCGTAGCGCATGGTGAGCAAGTACTCGCCTTTGATCTTTCCTTTGAGGTACAGGGCGGCACGCGCACCTAGGCTGCCAGCGCCGCCGTTAAAGTCGCGCGTGAACCCACGCAGCTCGTTGTCAAAACCATCGTTTTCGCGCACGGGTACGATGGTGTTGGGGTTGAACTTGTCCGAGCGCAGGCGCCCCTCCACCAGGCCCACCGCCACCATCTCGCGCAAGTCGGGCACGTAGCGCACCAGCCGCTTCTCCACCTTGCCGCGCACCGTGACTTGCAGCGTGACGGCGTCTGGCTTGTAGGGTGCGATGAGCTGAAAGTGCAACTGGCCCTTGACCACCTGGACGCTGGTTACCGGCTTCAAGGCGGCAGGTGTGTTCAGGCCAAAGTCGTCTGGGCGCTGCCCCGGCAACACGATGCGGGCGCCGCCACTCACCTCCAGCGTTGCCTCTAGCGTGGTGTCCAGCAACTGGCCCTTGGCGTCTTGCAGTTCCACGCTGACGTCGGTGCCGGTTACACCGTCGGCCAGCAGGTTCTCGCCCGCCACTTTGATCGCAATTTTGCTCACTGGCGACAACAGGCGCTCGGCAAACGAGCTGTAGGGGCGCGGGCCTATGGTGGCTTGGCCGGAAGGGTCAAACAAATTCTGGCTCTCCAGCACATCGGCGCTGGTGGTATCAGTTGCTGGTTGGGCCAAGCTCACGCCTTGCAGCATGGCAACCGCCAAGGCCACGGGCGTGCGCCTACGCACTACCATGTGTAGCGACACCGGCCTGCGCTTGGTGGTCACGGGCGCGCCTCCGACGCCCGCGGTGGCTCAGTGACAGCGCCAACACCCGCTGGTGAGACGGGAGACGCACCAGACGCCGCTGGTGCTGGTGCTGGGCTCACGGGGGCTACCAGGGGCGCCACCACGGCACCCTGCGTGCGCCGTGCCTTGACCTGATCCAGCACCTCGGGGCTGCAAGAGCCCTCAATAAAGTCTGCGCGCGCCAACTCGCCGCCCTTCAAATCCACGAACAGGCTGCTGCCCACACCCGCGTTGCGATTGCTAGAGGGCACCAGGCGTGAGCCCTTGGGCATGGTGGTGTTGTCCACCTTGACCACATGCGTTTGCGGCTGCACGCCGCACAGGCTGTACTTGCCCTCGCTGTCGGTGATGACGTAGCTGCCGTCCAACAACACCAGTCGCACGCCGGGGATGCCCAACTCGTTGGATCCCCCCACATTGGACTGCACGCCGTCGCCATCGCAATCCAGATAGACCTTGCCGACGATGCAGCCCTCGTTGCCCAACACGCCGCCCTGCACCGTGGTTTTGAAGGTGGCCAGGTTAGACACCACGCGCCCAGTCGAACCGATGAACACCGCCTGCGCCTTGTTGATGCCCGTGCCTTGCTGCGAACCCACGCCCAAGCGAACGGAGTAGGCGAGTTCGTAATTGGTGTTGGCTGGCAAGTTGCCGATGGCGAACACCAAATTCGGCCCCACACCACCGCTGGGTTCGGCCATAGCGGCGCCATTCAGGCGCGCCGTGCCTGCTATGAGCCGGAAACCGGCGGGCATAAAGTCTTCCAGCGTGACGCCGGGGATGGTGATATTCGTGGTGTTGCGTATGTTGATGACGTAGCGCAGCGAGTCACCCACCTCAGCCACGGTCTTGTCGCCGGTCTTGCTGACCAGAATCGAACCCGCAACCAGCGGATCGAGCGGGATATGGTTATGCAATACCCCGGCTGACTGCACGCTGACCCCACCGGAAAGCGTTAACTTGAATTGCAGGTAGTACTGGGTACCCACACTGCCCAGAGCCGCGACGCCGGTCACCGCAGCGCCAGGTGGCGCGGCATTGGGCTGTATCAATACATAGGCTTGGCCGGTAGGCGGTGTGAGCACGCCCTGGGGCTTGCCCACACCACCCAGCAAGGCCGGGCTAACGGCATAGCCTTGCGCGGGCGGGTCCACTTGCAAGCGGTAGGTGCCATCGGGGGCGCCGGCCAGCAAGTCAAACTGGTACACCCCGCTGGCATCGGTGGTGATTTGGGTCGCCGCTTGCAACACCCATTTCGGATCCACTTGGGCGCCGTCTGGGCCGTACAAGGTGACCACGGCACCGGCTATGGGTTTGCGCGTGACCGAGTCGTACACGACGCCGCTGGGGTCCACCGGCAGGTTCTGATCCAGCGTGTTGTCGCCCAGGTACAGGCTGACCTGGGTGATGTTGTTGGCAATTACCTGCCCACTGGCATTGCTCAGCATGCTTTGTGTGGTGCCGGTCGATTGGTTGCCGTTTTGCGTCTGACTGGATTGGTTGTACGGCGTGTTTACCACCGCCAGACCGGCAGGGGTCTTGAACTGCACCTGATAGGTCGTGCCGGGTAGCATGTTTTGAATCAGGTATTTGCCATCACTGCCGGTGGTTGCACTGCCAACCACTACGCTGTTGAGCAGCAGCTCCACCGTCCAGCCCACCAGCGGGGTATCGGTGCCCTGGGTGTAGGTCTTGTCGCTGTTGACATCCAGCCATGCCCGCCCGGACAAGGAGGCCGTCTTGATTTGCGCCATCGCAGTCACCGCAGTTACCACGTTGTTCGCCGTATTGCTCTCCAGCGTGGTGGTAAGCGCGGTGGCAGTCCAGTTCAAGGCTGCGCTTTGGGACAGCGGCACCTTGTAATACACGGTGGTGACGGTGCTGGAGCCAGCGGGCAAGCTGGGCACGGTGATTACACGCGTGCTGCTCGTGCTGGGCAGGGTGAGCGTCACGGTTACGTTCTGCGCCGTGCTCGGGCCATTGTTGCTAACCGTTACCACGGCACTCACGGTATAGCCGGGTGTCGAGCTGGCGGTCACGCTGATGGCGCTGACCAAGTCGGCCACCGCGGGCCCAGTAACCACCAAGGATGCGGTGGCGAGGTTGTTGCTGGTGTTGCTTTCAGTCAAGCCGGTAGGCGCCGCAATGGTCGCCGTGGTTGTCAGCGTGCCGCTGGCTGCGCTGCCCACTTGAACCTGATAGGTGAGCGTGACCGCCGCACCCGAGGCCAGGGTCAAGCTGCCGCTGATGGTCGAACTGCTAGTCGTCAAGCTGTTCACGCTGGCACCCGTGCCCGCGCTGCTAGACAGCCAAGCGGTCAGCGTCAATCCGCTGGGCAAACTAACCCCGAACGGGGCGTACGTAGCCATAGCCGGGCCTGCATTGCGCAACACCAGCACATAGTTCACCGTGCCACCCGTCGTCGTCGATGACGTGCTCGCCGCCAGCGCCGCGCTCAAGTCCAGCGTGAGGTTGCTGGCCACGCTCAGCGTCGCCGTGTTGTTGTTCGCATTGCTGTCGTTGCTCGCGCCCGTGGTGGCCGTGCCCAGCACCGTGCTGGCGCCCTGCGTGTAGCTCACCGCCACGCTCACCGTGTAGCCCGCCGTCACGCTGCTTAGGCTGCTCAGCGCAAAGCTCACCGTACCCGTGGTCTGGTTGTACGTGCCCGAGCCCAGCACCGCGCTGCTGATGCTCACCCCGCTCAAGCCCGGGCTCAAGGCCAGGTTAAACATCGCCAGCGTCGCCGTGTTCGCGCTCAGGTTCACATACTGCACCGTGCCGTTCACCGTCGAGCCCAGCGCCGCCGGGCTGGCAAAGCCGCTCCAGCTGGCTCCCATGTCGCTCGCTTGATTAACCACGCTTATCGAGGCCGTGGCGGTTACTGTGGCCGTGCCGCCCACGCCGCTTGGCAGAGCCAGCGTTGCCGTGTTGGTGTAAGCCCCGCTGATGCCGCTGGCCAGTGTGAGTTGCAGCGTCACCGTCACCGTGCCGCCTACAGGAATGGTCACCGAGCCGCTCACCGCGCTGGTGCTCATCGCAAAGCTGCTCGTACTCGCCCCTGAACTGGCGCTGCTCACCACCGAGGTGACGCTGCTCGCAAGCCCCGTGGGCAGGTTGTCCTTGAAGCTGGCGCCCGTCACCGTGCTGCCCGTGGTGTTGCTCAGCACCAGCGTGAAGCTCATGGTGTTGCCTGCGCTCACGCTGCTGGCGCTGGCCGTCTTGCTGATGGCCAGGCCCGCAAGCGGCGT
>Ga0136644_10001642_pt1 | contig 17639 bp, 18 predicted proteins | sample C_130820_EF_Meta_FD_94780 | JGI IMG/M metagenome (GOLD analysis project Ga0136644, IMG submission 94780) | Freshwater microbial communities from Lake Croche, Canada to study carbon cycling - C_130820_EF_MetaG (v2) (version 2) | ecosystem: Environmental > Aquatic > Freshwater > Lake | place... | reverse complement strand
TGGTCGCAAATAAAATTGGCGGCTGGAAAAAGCTGTCCTTGTTCATTCGCTGTAGCATCGTTAAATCCCAAGAGCCTCAAAACGGCTCTTTCGGTTCCGACAGTCGAGTTAACTTTGACTAGGGAAGCCACCTGAGAACCAATCGACTTGGCAATTTCACGACATCGAGCAATCTTTTTTGAAGACAATGGAATGTGAGAGCTATAAGCCATAAGGTCCTGATTGTGCCTCAGGGCTAGGGGACTTTTCAAGCGGGATTGCAATACAGATATCCAACAAACTAAAATAGGCTGAACTTTAACGCGAGACTCTTATGAAGCTTAATCCACCAAAACCAGTTGTCATCCTGGGGGCCGGTCTTTCTGGGCTTGCCTGTGCACTTACTTTACACCGAGCCCACAAAGAACTTTTAGTTTTAGAACAAGATCCTGAAGTGGGTGGAAGAGTTAAAACCCGAGAAAGTCAGACCGGTTTTTTAATCGATGCTGGCTTTCAAGTGCTCCTCAATTCCTATCCAGAACTCGCCCGGTTTGTGGAACTCAAAAAGTTGGAGCTGACCTCTTTTGATTCTGGAGCTTTAATATTTGATGGGACTCATCTCAATCTCCTGGCAAACCCTTTTCGGCATCCCCAAAAATTAAAGCAAACAATCCAAAGCCCGCTCCTAACTTTAAAAGATAAACTACTGGTTGCGCTCTTACTCCTAAAGTCTCAAAAACATTCAAGTGACTGCCCTATGGGCGAGAAATCCACGGAAAATTTTTTACACCTCTTTGGTTTTAGTCCTGATTTCATTGAAAACTTTTGGCGACCTTTTCTTACCGGAGTCTATCTAGATGAAAACCTTTCTTTGGGCTCTGACTTTTTTAAATTTTTAATTCGTTGCTTCGGACTGGGCTCGGTTTCTCTGCCGGGCCAGGGTATGGGCAAGCTTCCAAAACAGATGGCAGAACAACTGCCTAGAGATTCTATTCGACTAAAAACCCAAGTTAAAACTTGGACGACAGACTCAGTCACTTTAGATTCGGGGGAAGTTATAAAAGCTGAAGCGGTGGTGTGTGCTTTTGAGCCCACTTCAAAAGAGAATCAAAACAAATTTCACTCTTACAGAAAAGTTACAACTCTTTACTTTACTTCGCCCATTTTAAAAGAACTTAATTGGAACAAGTGGTTGGTTCTTATTCCTCGAAGTCTTGGATACTCCATCAATCACTTGGCTCTGCTCTCTTCGGTTTCCCCTTCTTACAGCAAACAGGGAGAACCACTTTTAAGTGTCTCTTTGGTTGGGGAAAAAGCGGTTGAACTCAAACAGGTTATCAAAGAGATCGAAAAAGTAGCAAATAGGCCACTTGAACTCAAATTAGTAGAAACAACTAGGATCTTGAATGCCCTGCCTATCATTCAAGGACAAACTCCAGGATTCAAAGTTGAAGACGGAATCGTCTTTTGTGGCGACTACCTTTCATCTCCATCCATCAATGGGGCTTTACGATCAGGAAGGCTTGCTGCCGAATGGGTTCTGAAAAAGCTAGCTGAACACTGAAGTCACTTAAAAAGCCTATTCAATAGCTCAGGGTTTCTTAAAATTTAAATATTCAAAAGAATTTGCAAAACATAAGCAAAATGAGTTTCTAGATACCTTTCTGATGAAATTAAACACAAAGGGCCATTGATTACATAGTCCCCTCGAATTCAGCTCTTGAAATCCTGTGTTACAACTAAAAAGAATGAAACACAGTCAGCACTTAGTTTTAAAGTCGAGATTTTCGATATTAAGAAGCAAAAGAAAAAAAGCCATAATTTCCAAACTGCTTTCCGAAGTCTCAGAGCAATTTAAAGTCAAGATCTACAACAACTCCCTGAATAGCAATCACATCCACTTGATCGTCAAAGTTCATAGCCAAAAAGACCTTCATAATTTCTTAAGACTTTTTGCTGGCCAATTGGCGCAAAAAATCACAGGGGCTGTTAGGGGAAAGAAGAATCGTTTTGGTTTTTGGCTGAAACCTGTCTGGAAAAGAATAGTTTATTGGGGAAGAGATTTCTTAAATCTTCAAAAATATATTTATCAAAACCAACTAGAGAGCCTAGGGTTTATTCACTTTAAGCCCCGTTCAGAGAGGAATCCCAAATTCCTTTGAAATATATAAGCCCTTGGTCCTCTATAAGTCTGTGCAATCTAAAAAGTAAAGTATCGGACCAGCCTCCTAAAAAACCATTCGGAGGGATAAGGTATTTGAATACACACTGCGATTTTATTTAGCCATTCAATCTAGAAGCAATAATAACAACACACATCAACAAAACACTGAACGCAGGAATCGATTTCTTAATCGGATCTTTGACTTTTAAATGCATCCCCAAAGCACCGACCATCAAAACCGAGACAACCATAGCGGGATAAATAACGATCGAGGGGTATAAAAAACCCAACAATAAACAAATAGCCGAGGTAACTTTGAGAAACCCGACCAAGTAACAAAACCATTCAGGCAATCCATAAGTCGCGAACTCTTGACGCATTGAACTTGCCTGCCCGCCTCGATACTCAGTCGCTTTGTTAAATCGAAGAAGCCAAACATTCAAAAGTCCCAAAGCAACTATGATCTGAAAGATTTGTGAAACTTCATGCATGGTTTAATCCCCCTAATAAGATAACTGAATGATAGTATAGTAGGTCTTAAACTCTTTGATAAGGAGAAAAAGTTGTTAACCCTACGATCTGGTTTTCAGTTACTGTCAATCGGAGCTTTTCTTTACTATGGGGTGCTATGCCTTTTTTCAAAAGAACTCGTTTTAGAATTTGAACGTTACCGTCTCAGTCGATTTAGAATTCTAACAGGCTTATTGGAAATCAGTGGGGCTTTAGGGTTGTGGGCTGGATTCTATTTTCCAATTTTAAAGCTCCTGGCTTCGGCGGGTCTGACACTCTTAATGGTTTGCGGAATCTGGGCTAGACTTCGTATAAGAGATCCGTGGTTTAGCTTTATCCCTGCTTTTATCTTAGGTTTGTTTAATTTTTTAATTTTTTATCTTGAGTTCACAACCTAAAGTCCTCTTTTTAAAAAGGCTTGAATAGCTGAAACATCTTTAGCCGCTAGATTTTGGAATTGAATTCCCATACCCGGCTTAGAATCTGAATCGGAAATCCAACGCACTTCTCCCTGAACTTTGATGACCGATACAGTTAACGGCACTGGAAGAAGAATATTAAGCGATAATGAATCCGACACGGGGAATAGTTGCTTTGTTTCCAAAAAACATCCACCTTCGGAAATGTTTTTCATGACGGGGTAATCCCAATGGTCCTGATTTTTGATGACTGTAGGTACATGGGTTTCATATCGTGGTTTTTGTCGCCACCACCGAAGCTTCGGATCGAAATAAACGTGTCTGACTCTGGGGTTTATAAAATAGCTCAAACTAAAAATGTATATTCCTAAATGAGATAGAACCTTCCAGGCGGGCCCGTGGGTGCTGTAGTAGGTGTTGAGGTCCTGAATCCCCCACAAAGCAACCATCGCAACAAGGGTATACCACCCCACCTTACTGACTTTAACAAGTCCTCCGATTAAAAACAGAGGAATAACCCCAAACAAAATAGCTTCAACCCATGAAAACGCGTGATTGGAATTCAGACGAAAGAGCCACTCGGCTGGAAAATAGAGAAGTAAAAGAGCGGAGACAAATAATAGGAAGGGCCTGCGACGCATAAAAACCTATGCGGCCGGCTTTTCTTCTTCTTCGTGGGAGTTCCCTTGGGAAAGGGGGTTCGGATTGAACCGATACCCCTCCCCATAAATGGATTCAATGTGACCTTTGAAGGGTCCCAATTTTTTTCGAATGGTTCGAATGTGAGAATCAACAACTCGATCACTCACAAAAGTTTCTCCCCAAACGCTATTTAGAATTTTATCCCTAGCTAAAACACGATCTGGATGACGAATAAAGAAGGATAACAATTTGAATTCTAACGCGGAGAAACCCACTTCTTTTTCATTTAAAAAGACTCGATGCCCAACGAAATCAACTTTCAAACCTTTGCATTCAAAGGCTGGAAGATTTTCTCGGTTGACTCGACTTTGTTTAATACGAGTTCTGATACGAGCCAGTAGTTCTTCGGCTTCGAAAGGCTTTTGAACATAATCATCAGCCCCCAGATCAAATCCCATCTTCTTAGCGCTAGTATCGCTTCTAGATGATAAGAAAATGATGGGTGTCTTTTCCGTTTCTTTTTGAGCTCTTAAACGATGACATACTTCAAACCCATCGACTTCACCCAAACTGATATCAAGAAGGATTAGATCGGGACGGTGTTCTTTGGCCAAATCAACACCGGAATTGCCATTATCTGCAACTACCACCCGATAATCTTTTCCTAAAGAGGTTTGGATGAGAAATTGATAATCCTTGTTATCTTCAATGACTAAGATTTTTTCCATAAGTCTCCTCTCCAAAATCCTTATCGGAATATGAAGGAAATATATGAGCATTTTTAAATTTCTATGAAATAAGGACATCTTGACCGCCCCTAAGGCTCGACACCGGGCGTAAAAAAAGTTATTTTTCCTTAATTACTTCTTTGCATTTTTAAATTCTTCAACATTAGAATATAGCTTTCCGGGGGGAAAAACTGTGTCCTACGATAACGTTGTTTTTTTACCTGATTTTCGTCAGGCTGGTGCGGCTAAAAAAAAACAGGTTCTTTATCTCTCAAATCATGGAGAGTCGATTGAGCTATTACAGTCTTTCCATGGAGTTTCTGTGGAATGTGCCTCCTCTTCGCAAGCTCTCAATGTGCAACTTTTGTCTTGGAAACGTTGGGACCTGATTTTAATTGAATCGGATCTTCAATGGGCCGATCCCAGAGAAACGGTCGCTTTTATCAATGAACAGCTTCAAGTTCCAGTAACTTTAATTCATAAAGATTCTGAAACAGAAGAATCTCTTTTTCGTCTTAAAGCACTTTATGAAGTAGGGCTATATGACTGCCTCAAAACACCTCTTTGCCCCAGAGAACTTTCCGAGGTCTTCCGTACACTCGTTAGGTAGCTCTTAATCAACTTATTTTAAAAAAATCTTTCTTACTTGTTTGGGAATATCGATAGTAAACAGGCCATTCTCTTTGTTTTTGGCAGGAAAAATCTCAACCCACTGTAGTTCGATTTCACTATCTTGTTTTCCATTTTTTAAAAAGACATTGCGGGCCACTCTGGGTAATTCGTCTTCAGAAATATGCTCCTGACAACACCGAGCAAAATCTGAAAACTCAAAATCTGCTTCAAAAGAAGGACTTCTCCAGTTTAACTTTAAAAGATCACCCGTTTCACTATCTACCAGAGCCTCTGCTTGAATAGCTGCTTTACCTAAAGAGATCCAATACTGACCCTTTTTTTCAGCGTTTTTAATACTCTCCAGCCGAGCCTCCCCTTTGCTGAAGGGCAAAACTCCCCACCACAGCTCTTTTAATTCCGAGAAACTCATTCCTAAGTTTAAAAACTCTCTCAAATAACGAGCTCCTTGTACCCCGTCCAAATAAGCGACATTTTGAGAGGGATAATAGGCTACGAAATCTTTTTTACTCTGAAGCCCCACTAAATACTGCAGACGACCTAGAGGGTCCCTTACTTCCAACCGAAGCCCATCTGGATTTGCCAGAAGAGTGCCCGTTCCCGAAAGGGAACGTTTTTTCTCTACAATGTCTATTCGAATCCTACTTTGTGTGAATTGGGTCTCTTCTTGTTTCCTGTTCTGACTTTTCCAAAAAAGATCCCAAAGCTCCTGAGGTTTGACAACTTTAGCGGGTTGAACGGGGCCAGTGGACGAGCACGCCGAGATTAGGATAGCTCCAATTAAAAAAATTATTTTTTTCATTGATACCCTATTTTCTCAAGGAAAGCGTCCATCAAAAGATTCACTTCATCTGGAAAGTCAGTGTGCGCATTATGACTTCCTTCGGGAATGACCTGCATTTCTGCTTTAGGCATAGCAGCAACCATCTCATCCTGAACCGATTTCGGAGTAATCACATCTTTATCTCCCGCAATAACCAGAGCAGGAGAATCGAATTGACTCAAGTAAGTTTTACCATCGAAGCGAGTGTAATCATCAATCAACGAATGGAAAACTGAAAAAGGAATTTGATTAACCCCGTCGATATAACTATTAACGTCTTTTTCGTGAGCTCGCTCCGCATTGAAACCCAAATAAGAGGTCAGAATAAAATTTAGGGCATTATTTTTTGTTAATCGCTGCCACAAAGTAGAAACTGTATCGGGCATAAGGTCAAAAAGGGAACTGGCAAACTGGTGGACTCGGAACATCCTGTTTGAATAAAACATTTGCTCATAGGGATTTTTAACAGTTCCACAGATAAAAATAACAGCCTTAAACTTCGATTTATCCAAGACCGCCGCACGAGCCAAAACCCCCACCCCCATGCTATGGCCAACCCCTACGACCTCCGAAACTTTTAAATAGTTTAAAAGATCCTCAATATCATTGGCACACCAGTCTAGAGTTAAATGCTGATCATTTGCTGGGTGCCCCGAAAAGTGGTGTCCCCGATAATCGAACATAATCACCTGGTATTTTTGGGCAAAATGGGCCAATTGATGGCGCCAATGTTCTCTTCGGCAAACCAATCCGTAACAAAGAAGAAGGGGCCGGCCATGACCATAAACTTCGTAATAGATCGTCGTTTTGTCTCGGCTCTGAAAAACCCCTCGAGTGTGGGGCACGGGATTTGAGCCCTCTTCCCCCTCTGAAACGACTGGTACAAGCCCGTCTTTCGAACTCTTTTTTAATCTATCTTCGCCTTGCTCAGGCTTAAGAGAAACTTGGGGTTCGGGGTTATAAGTAACTGTAATGTTATTGTTTTTAAATATTTCTCGCCACATTCCTCATCATTGTAACAAATAGAAATCACTAGGAAAGCTTTAAGGTGGTCTTTTTGCTTTCTGAGAATTAAAAAACTTTCCGATTTTCGTAAGAATTCTGCCCTTTTAAATTGATTAAAAACTTGTTAAACCCTTGGGTCGAGGAAAGATTATGACCAAAACAAATGTAAAAGTATCCCCGGCTAACGGGAAATTAGGAGTTTTACTTCCAGGTATGGGAGCAGTCGCTACGACCTTTATCGCGGGAGTTGAAGCGGTGAAACAAGGCTTAGCAGAACCCGTAGGTTCGCTAACCCAAATGGGACAGCTGCGCTTGGGCAAACGCAGTGAAAATCGCTCCGCGATGATCAAAGATTTTATCTCTCTTTCTTCTTTGGAAAATCTTTGTTTCGGAGGTTGGGACATTTTTGAAGATAATGTTTACGAAGCGGCTTCCAAAGCAAAAGTTCTGGAGCAAACATTACTCGACCAACTCAAAGAGCCACTTTCTAAAATCAAACCCATGAGTGCCGTGTTTGATAAAAGCTATATCACTTTGATTGATGGCAAAAATAAAAAGACCGGCAAAAACAAAAAAGAGTTAGCGGATCAATTGAGAGAAGATATCCGTCGCTTCAAAAAAGAAAACAATTGCGAAAGACTTGTGATGGTTTGGTGCGCAAGCACTGAAACATACACAGAACAAGCTCCTTGCCATGAAACGGTAGCCAAATTTGAAAAAGCTTTGGTGGATAACGATCCTATGATCTCCCCAAGTCAAATTTACGCCTATGCCGCTATTATGGAGCGGGTGCCTTACGCAAACGGCTCCCCCAATCGCAGCGTTGAATGTCCTGCCCTTCAAGAGTTAGCCAAAGAACTTAGAGTTCCCATCTGCGGCAGTGACTTCAAAACCGGCCAAACTTTGATGAAAACGGTGTTGGCGCCCGGGCTGAAAAGCCGTTTGTTAGGTTTATCGGGCTGGTACTCCACCAATATTCTCGGAAACCGAGACGGAGAAGTTCTTGCAGATCCCGGCTCCTTCAAATCCAAAGAAGTCTCGAAGCTTTCAGTGCTAGAGCAAATTTTGGAGCCTGAAACTTACCCAAGCCTCTACGGCGATGTTCACCACCAAGTTCAAATCAACTATTATCCCCCTCGTGGAGATAACAAAGAAGGCTGGGACAACATCGACATCTTTGGTTGGTTAGGTTACCCCATGCAGATCAAAGTAAACTTCTTATGCCGTGACAGTATTTTAGCTGCTCCGATCGTTCTAGATTTAGCTCTGTTCATGGATCTAGCCCAAAGAACTGAATTGTTCGGGATTCAAGAGTGGTTATCTTTTTACTTCAAGAGCCCGCTAGCAGCGCCCGGTCTCAAGCCTGAGCACGACTTGCAAGTGCAGTTGTTAAAGCTTCACAACACTCTTAGATTCATGGGTGGAGAAGAGCTTATCAACCACTTAGGACTGACCTACTACGGCATCGTAGAAGAGTAATATTTGATTCACCTGCTCCGTTCTTACAAACTTTGGAACGGAGCAGGAAACTCCCAAAACCCCGTCTGTTTAAAGCTTCATTAACTTCTCAATCAAAGATAAAATGAAACATCCAATTCAAATGTATGTTTCAAACTCAACGCACAATTAAGTGGCTTGCCATTCCCATCATAGCCGCAGTTCTTTTGCTGCTGATTCCATTTTCACAAAGAGAAGTTGCGACTCAGCGTTTAGAACAAGAATTGAACCGTGCTGTCGAGCTTAGAAAAAACATAGCGGATTCCTGTGGGGAACTGCTTCCCAATGAGAACTCTCCGCTGGAACGTTGGTTTGTGGGCAAACTCAAACCGACCCCTTCAACAGGAAAATCTCTCAACAACTCTTCCTGTGTTTTAAAGGCCAACTCAACTCAGGCATCCCAATTTCATCTTTTAGCCCAATGGAGTCTAGGATTTGAAATTTTCATGCAAAATTCAGCCGCCCCAATCATTACTCAAACCTACTCAACAAAGTTTCCTCTACCGCTTTGTTTTCTGCCACTCCTTATCTTTATTCTGACATTGCCATTTAATTTTTCGACGTATGCTTCAATCTGCTTTTTACTTTTTCATCTTCTGTTTTTGAGCGGGCTAAATCTTATTCAGTTAATAAAGACTCTGCCCAAGACGACTATAAGCATAGTCACTACCGACCGACTCTTTCCCGGCCTTTTACTCTTTTCTCTATGGTTTGCTTTGAGACCCGTTAGCGAAAGAAAGCGGGCAAGAAATCCCAATGGAACCGTAGAAGCCTTAGTAAATTCGTTCTTTACGAACCTCATTGGAATTTGGAATCCTATTCTTTATACCCTGTTAGGCCCAATGCTCTTCAACTATGGAACTGAAACAAAAAAAATTCGTTTGTTTTTCAATATCCAATTAATGATCTGGACCTTGAGTCTCTACGTTTTAGGTTTAGAGCTCTCGAACGTCTATTCCGTTTTCAACACTTTCCTAACCCCAAGATACCTCTCTTTTTCGATCATTTTCTACCTCTTCACAGCTATCATTCCTCAAATCCCCAACCCTCAACCTCTGATTTGGGAAATAAAGCACTTTTGGAAATATCTTATCGTCGTCACAATCGTAGAGATTCTAGGTTTTCTTTTTCCTGAACTGAGATCTATTCCAACCTTAACTCGTTTAGCTCTAGTTTTTCTTTTAGTGGATTTTTCACAGTCGCACTTAGAAAAATGGAACTCTATTTTCAATCGGTGGAAGGGCCCTCTTATGGTCCTCATCATCTCGTCTTCAGTAGCTGCTTTTTCCTCTGAAGTTGGCGCGATCGACTTGGTAGCCGCCATTTGCGACCCCAAAAAACACCCTACAGCTATCTTGCCTTTTACTATTCTCTCGGGATTTTTATTGGGCTTTCTGACGGGAGGGCTAACATCTCCGTTTTTTATTCTTGTTTCCCAAATGATTCAAGCTTACCCCAACCCACTTATACGAGCCGCACTTTTCGATGGAGTGCTAACCGGTCTAATGTTTTCACCTTTTAGTCTCTTTAACTTATATCCCTCGGTTCAATATAAAATATCGCTACAAAAGATATTACAAACTCGAACTAAACAACTAGCTCTACCAATGGGCATGGGGCTCCTTATCTACTTCGTCGGAACCGTCACAACTTTAGGCGTATTGCCACCCGTATGTTTTGTTTTTTGCTGTCTAACGATCGTCACTTACAAACTTAAACAGAGCCGGTGGAAGATAAGTATGTTTGGCGCAAGCGAACATAATGGTCCGCACTGAAAGTTAAAAATTTAATTTCTTCATCCGTCAGAGTTCCCACCACTTTAGCGGGTCTTCCGAAAGCTTTGCTGCGTGGAGGAATTTTTGTCCCTTGGGTAACTAAACTTCCAGCTCCTAAGAGAACATAATCGCCAAGTTCCGCTTCATCTAAAACGATACTTCCCATGCCAATCAAATTAAAATCGCCAACCGTGCAAGCATGTAAAACTACAGAATGACCTACGGTGACCGAGTTACCAATAATCGTTGGACTTTTTTTGTAAGACTCGTGAATCAGCGTCAAATCTTGAATATTGGTTTTCTCACCAATTCGAATATAGTTCACATCACCACGAATCACGCAATTAAACCAAATACTACTAAGTTTTCCTATGCTGACATCCCCGATTACATGGCTTCCCGGTGCAACAAAAACAGAAGGATCAATGGACGGTTGTTTGTACCGATGTGGAAAATGAGCCTTCAGTTCCTCTAACGTCAGAGGCAAAGTTGATTGAGGTTTTAGGTGCTCCGACATAATATCCTTTCAAGCAACTCACATTGGTGTCTGTGATCTCCACGTCAATAATTTTACCCACTGAAGCTTCGCCCACATTCATGACATGAACTAATTTACTGTGCGGCGTTCTTCCAGAAAAGAACTTCTTTTTCTTGTCCATGGCTTCAATGAGAACAGGTACCACCTGATCGCGATACTTTAGATTCTCAAGCTCAATTTGAGAGTAAACGATTTTTTGGGCTCTAGCCAACCGCTCCTCCTTAACCGGTTCAGGAACCTCTTCTCCAAACTCAGCTGCTTTGGTGCCGGGCCTCGGAGAATACTTAAACATAAAAGCGCTAGAGAATTTTACTTCACTTAAGACTTTTAAAGTTTGTTGGAAATCTTCTTCGGTTTCTCCAGGAAAACCTACAATCACATCAGTGGAAAGTGCAATGTCAGGGCAAGCAGCTCTCAGGAGTTCAATCTTTTTTAAGTATAACTCTTGAGTATACAGACGAGACATGGCTTTTAAAATGCGGTCGCTCCCTGCTTGAAACGGCAAATGCAGTTGAGGGCAAAGTTTTTCAACGGATCCAAATTGAGCTATTAAATCCTCTCCCAAATCTCGAGGGTGCGAAGTTAAATACCGAACTCTCTCCAACCCCTCTACTTTATTGGCAGCTTCGATCAACTGAGAAAGCTTCTGGCCAGTACCTTTTCCATAAGTATTAATATTTTGCCCCAAGAAAGTGATCTCTTTGGTTCCTCGCGCTACAAAGTTTTTCACGTCCTGAATAATCTCTTCTACACTTCGACTTTTTTCTCTTCCTCTCACAAACGGAACTATGCAATAGGTACAAAAATGATCGCACCCTTTCATGATAGTCAAAAACTCAGAGGGTTTGGCTCTATTAACTACACAAGGCTGCGAGTAACTTCTTCCATCGGTGTCAAACTTAGCTTCAACTAATCTCTCACCTCGGTCGACAACACTTTCAATAAGTTCACCCACGCGATCTATGGCATCTGGCCCTAGAACAAGATCCAAGTGGGGTACTCTTTGCAACAAAGTTCTGCCCATTCTTTGTCCGACACATCCCGAAATCGCAATGACCTTTTTGGGATCTTTTTGCTTTAGACCTTTTAACTCACCCAACAAACTTAAAACCTTCTGTTCAGATTTGTCGCGAATGCTGCAAGTGTTAATCAAGATAACATCTGCTTTTCTTAGTTCCGGTTCGGAACGAAATCCTTTTGCGGCTAAAATTGACTGCATTCGATCGGAGTCATAAACGTTCATCTGGCAACCGAATGTCTTTATATGTAATGAGCGCTGCATGGCGGCGATTCTAGTGGCAGAATGGCCGGAGCTCAAGTAGAAGAGTAGAAAAAATGGCTAAAAACAGTCTAAATATCGTTCTCTACCAACCGGTCATTCCCCAAAATACGGGGTCCATTGCCCGACTTTGTGCCTGTACCGGGGCCACTTTGCACTTAATTCATCCTCTAGGATTTAAAATTGATGAGGCCTCAGTCAAAAGAGCAGGTTTGGATTACTGGCCCTATGTGGAGGTAAAAAACCATGAATCATGGGATGACTTTCTAAGCAGTGAACAACCTAAACAATTGAATTTTTACACTAAATTTGCCACGCAAACCTACTCCAACTGCCAATTTGAACTTCCCACTTATCTCGTCTTTGGGAGTGAAACCTTGGGCTTGCCCAAAGTAATTCACGAAACCTATGCCCCTCATCTATATAAAATCCCCATGCGAACTTCGGTGGTGAGAAGCCTTAATCTGGCCCAAAGCGCCGCTATTGTAGTTTATGAAGTAATCCGCCAAAAAAACTTGGGGAGCAGCCTCAACTAGTCGCTTGCCACACCAGCCCCCTAAAAAACCCAGAATTCAGACTCAGCTATTGCCATTCGAGTCCCCTGGGGTGTAAAAATTGACTGTAAAATTAACTTGAGATGGAAAATTTTAGAGGTGTCTAAAAAAAAATTCTGTCTCGAATCCATGAAGGAGTTACTACTATGAAATCTTTAATCTGTGCCATCAGCATGTTGACCTTAGTCGCTAGCGTTTCTTTCGCTAACGAGCAAACTGCTCCTGAAACAAAACCTGAAGCTGCAACAACTGCTCCTGCAGTTGAAAAAGCTGTTGAAACTGTAAAAACTGAAGCTAAAGCAGTTGAAGAAAAAGCTACTAAGAAAATGAAAAAAGCTGGCAAGAAAATGAAAAAAGCTGCAGAAAAAGCTGTTGAAGCCGTAGAAAAAAAAGCTGAAGAAGTTGCTCCTAAAATGGAAGAAGCAGCTCCAGCTACAAAGTAATCTCTTTAAACACGTTGTAGTACAAAAGACCCAATTTCGAAGATTTCTTCGGGTTGGGTCTTTTTTTTAACACCTCGCTCCGATAATACCCCTTCTTTTTTCCTTCACATTTGCCGATACGACTTCTGAGAAAGTGTTTTTAAACTCAGGAGCGTCTTCTGTCGAAATTTGCAGGAAAATTTAAAAATCTCGTAGCCGCTATAGCGGACGGGTTCTCATTTTTCTCGAAAACCTTCGAAGGGAAAGCTACGTCTGAGTTTTCAAGTGAAGCGACCATAAAAAGACGGCAAACCCTAAGTCGTATTCTCTACACAGCCCTTTTCGCTTCGCTGCTCTCTCTGCTCCTCTATTTTCCAGAAAACAAATCTATTCCCAATTTCTACTATGCCGTTGGGGATATCTCTAACAGCGACGTCATTGCCCCGCTGACTGCTGAAATCGAACCCGCAGAAAGAGATTCTCAACAAAAAGAAACCTTGTCTCAACGAGTCCCTCCGATATTCGATTATGACGAAACCGTAATTCCAAAATGGCTTTCTAAATGGCGATTCACTTTCAAAACAATACGCAAGGAGTTTTATTCTAGCCCCAGGAAAAACTTAAGAAACCCCAACGTACTGGATCAAGTGGCAAGACGGGTCACCCAATACTCTGGGCAAACCTTACATCCCAGAGACCTACTCTATTTACATGAAAACAAATTTAGCCCGCAAATCGAAGAAACTTTTTTCAAATTGACCGAGTTTTTAAAAGCCAGAATCATTTCTAACGTAGATGTATTCTTTTCCTACTATGCGACTGGAATTACCATTCGACAGGTAAACAAAGATTTGAGGGAAAATTTAATTACAGACGTTTCTCGAATTTGGAGTTTAGATCAAGCACGAGAAGTATTAAGCAGATACCCTTCCATCATAAAAGATAAAAAACTCTTCAATGCCAGAGTAACCGTTGAAATCATTGATTACTTGATTCCTTCAAACCTCTCTTTTAACCAAACGGAAACAGAACAAAGAATCAATCAGTATTTAAAAGCGTCAAAACAGCCCGTAATCAAAATTAAAAAAGGTCAGATACTTATTCACAGAGGGGAAAAAATCACAGACCAACATGTTCAGTTATTGCAATCTGTAAAAGCACTCACTTCTCCTGCCATATTCATGACAAGGATTCTAATCACGTTCTCTATCCTATTTCTCTTTCTTTACATGTTATTTACGCTCCACTTGGGATTCCGCCGATTTTGGGCATTACAACTCAAGGATGCCTTTGCGTTTCTCGTGATTACAATGCTTGTTTTAGGGGCGATGACATTTGGGTCTAAATGGCTTCAGTTTATTTTCTCTTCTTATGGTTTTGAACAATTAACCGATTACCTAATCCCTGTGTCAGCAGGGGGAATAATGCTTCAACTCATGTTAGGGAGAACCGCAGCTTATACTTTTTCGTTACTCATTTCTGCTTTAGGCAGTGTTTTTTTAGAGCAGACTTTCGCCTACTCCGTTTTCTCTTTTATTTTGACCGCTACCGCCATTCATACGGTGGGGGATTGCAGAAGTCGAAACGATCTTTTTAAGTGTGGCGCTTGGAGTGGTTTTTCAGCAGCCTTAGTAATCATGGCTTTTGGATGCGTTCAATCTCTTGGATTCAAAGAGACTCCATGGGTTTCAATTTTTGCTTCTTCTTTTTTCTGTTTTTTATCGGGAATTTTAGCCACTGTAATCACAAGTTTTTTGATACCCTTTTTTGAATCTATTTTCGGATATACGACTAGCCTGAAACTGATTGAGCTTGCTAATTTTCACCATCCCTTATTGCACTCCCTGATGATGAAAGCGCCTGGGACCTATCATCATTCAGTGATCGTTGGTAGTCTCGCTGAAATTGCAGCAGACCAGGTAGGAGCAAACGGACTGCTAGCTAGGGTTTCTGCTTACTACCATGACATTGGTAAAATGAATAAGCCTCTTTACTTCATCGAGAACCAAAGTCCCGGGAACAATCCTCACGACCATCTTCAACCTAGCATGTCCGCTAAAATTCTCTTTTCACATGTAAAAACCGGGGTACGAATGGGAAGGGACTACCGACTAGGCAATAGAGTAGTCGACATTATCGAACAACATCACGGCACCACTTTAACTTCCTACTTTTTCAATAAAGCCAAAGAGCTTGAAGAACCGTCTCTAGGCAAAGTAGAAGAAGCACATTTTAGATATCCTGGTCCTAAACCCCAGACTCGAGAGGCCGGGATAGTAATGTTAGCCGATGCTTGCGAAGCAGCCACCAGAAGCATCACCGATCCGACACCAGGGAAAATTCAGGCGATGGTCCATCACATCATTACGAAGAGATTCCTTGAGGAACAGTTCTCTGATTGCGATTTAACTTTTAAAGACCTCCAAATTATTGAAGTGCAATTCACTCGCATTTTAGTTTCTCTTCATCATCATCGCATCGAATATCCAGGACAAAAATCTGCGCTTCACAGTCACCCAGAAAGCAAAGAAGGACAAGCTCACCCCAGTAAGCAATCGCATCCACACTCGCATTCTCATTCCCACTCTCTTTCTCATTCACATAGCCCCGTTAAGCACGGCGAGAAAAAATGAAGAATCGCCCGCTAATTAAGGTTGTTACGCTTTGTCGAAAGGGCTTTCCCGCCCCACTCCAAACAAACCTAAAAAAGGCCGCAGAAAAAACCCTTCGGATGATTCCCTATAACGTCGTAAAAAAACAGACAGGTAAAATCTCAATTGGATTCATTACTATTGTTGTGGTCGGGCCAAAAACAATTCAAAAATTAAATGCAACCTACCGCAAAAAAAACAAGCCTACAGACGTGTTATCTTTTTCTAGAATGAATTCTGGCTTACCTGAGTTTTCTTTTGAAGAGTCTGATTTAGGAGAAGTTTTAATCTGTTGGGATATAGCTAAGAAACAGGCCATTGAATACAAAACAACGATCAAAGAAGAATTAGAGCGATTAACCGTTCATGGAGTTCTGCATCTTTTTGGTTATGATCACGAAATAGGGCCAAGTGAAGAGAAAAAAATGTTCACTCTGCAAGATAAAATTCTCAAAACACTTTAAAATTGAAATTTTTTATTCTCTAATCGCTTCAATAGGATCTAGCTTGGCGGCTTTTCGAGCAGGAAAGAAAGTGGCTAAATAGATAAACAACATAGCCCCTCCAAAAATCAAAACCAGAGAAACCGGTCTGAGTTCGATGGGAATCGTACGGTCATAATAGATTTCCGGTAACTGATACTGTGAGAAGTATTTAACAAAAATTAAAAAAAGGGCAGTCAAAACGGCCCCCAAAGACAATCCCACTATCCCCATCCAAGCTCCCTGCCAAACAAAAATCTTTTGGATCTGTTCTGCAGAGGCTCCAAGGGCTCTCAATACACCGATATTTTTTCTCTTGTGCGTTACGTGCATCATCAAAGTAATCACTATATTCATCACAGCAATTAGGATGGCGAAACTTAGAATGGCCCCCATACAGTACTGTTCCAATTTTAATGATTGAAAAAGGGCTGCATTAAAGATGGACCAACTCTCGGCCTTAAGATTTTCTCCTAAAGCTGTTTGAAGCGATTTTTGAACTCCGTCCGCTTTTTCTAAACTCGGTGTCCAAACATGGTATCCTGAAATAGCTTGATTCCAACCCAGTAAATCTTGGGCATCTTCCAATAACATATAAAGATACTGTTCATCGAATTCGTAATGACCGGAGGCAAAGAGTCCCGAGACTATGAACGTCTCAGATTTCGGGATGGCCCCCATAAACCCCGTCTTGGTTGTGGGGGAAATAATTTTTACTTTATCCCCGGGATAGAGATGGAGTCTATGAGCCAACTCCTGCCCCATAACAACTTCTGGCAACTCCGATTTCTCAGAAGGAAGATGCCCCTCTGTTAAACCCGATTCTACTCGATCAAAATCCGGTCGTTTCAATCCCCAAATCACTCCGCCCAAAGTCCTAAACTGACTTTGAAAGATCATCTCTCTTTCTACATAAGGGACAACTCGCGTAACATCTCTTTGAGATTTTAAACTCTGAATTATTTCAGATTTATCTGGAATAGCCCCACTGCCCTCTTTGGGACTAATAATGATATGAGGATAGGCGTTTAAAACTTTTGTTTTTAAAGAGTTTTCAAATCCATACATCACCGAAAGAAGACAACTCATGGCCGCTACTCCCACTCCGATAGCAAACCAAGAAAAAAAGGTCATAAGACTAAAATGACCTTTCTCAGTTCCTCTCATCATGAAACGCCAAGCGATTAAACGAATAACGGGCATGAAAAAAAGAGTAACTGAAAAGTTAAGAAGTGGCCAGAAACTTAAAAATCACCCTCTTCTTGGGGCGGGGGGGGTGGGGGAGGAACAAATCCATTGTTGTTTTCACCGTTATCCGGGATGGGTGGGGGCTCAAAAGGAGAGGGAACTTCCGCCGGAGGAACTGAATTAAACCCTTCATTTTCCGGAAAATATTGAGGCGGCGGGGGTGGTGGCTCAAAGGGTGGCTCGGGATTGATCTCATCGGGTAGTCCATTTTGAAAACCGTTGAAGTTTGACGGAGGGGCCTGAGGCGGCAGAGCTAGCCCATTGGGGTTTGCATTGAAGTTGTGATTCTGAGG
>Ga0136644_10001641_pt1 | contig 17643 bp, 13 predicted proteins | sample C_130820_EF_Meta_FD_94780 | JGI IMG/M metagenome (GOLD analysis project Ga0136644, IMG submission 94780) | Freshwater microbial communities from Lake Croche, Canada to study carbon cycling - C_130820_EF_MetaG (v2) (version 2) | ecosystem: Environmental > Aquatic > Freshwater > Lake | place... | reverse complement strand
TCGAGGTATTATAATGATCCATTGGAAGTGGATGCTCGTCGATACGAACGTAAGCATATCAAGAGATTTATGCAGAGGGTTTACTCTGCTAATTAAGCTGCTGGCGTACCGGTGGGGGCAGCACCACCACTAGGTGCTACGGCAGGCGCTGCTGGAGTCTCACCAGCTGCAGGTGCAACTTCTTCACCCCCTGGTGCCGGTCCAAAGGCTGGCGGTGTACCTGTTGGAACAGCAGCTGCACCACCTGGTGCACTGCCCGGTGCACCTTCACCAGGTGCGCCAGCTGCAGCAATAGCAGTTGATTTCCAATTGGGTCCCCCTGCTTCAATTTGTGTTAATTCCCATTTAAATGCTGTATCTTTTCGCATAAATTCACGATTAGCCTTGACCTCGATATCCGTCCAGCCAAGATATTTCTTCTGTGCGTATGTTTTGGAGATACTCTCGTTATTGGTGAGTGCGGTAAATATTTTTTCTTTCAATTCTAATTTCTGAATCTCTCGCATTTCGAAGAAATTACCTGGCACATTGAAATTGATGTCAATGTGATTTTCTTTCAAATCATACTCATCCCACATTTTGCGAAGTTTTAAATGTGTAATGAATCCATTCTTTAAACCTTCAGCAAATTGCTGCTGCATGCGAACAATGAATTTAGCAAACTTTAATTCTTCCCTCAATATATTCATATCAGGGTTGTAAGCGTCATCAGTGTTGAGACGCGTCACTGGTACCTTGAGACTCTTGTATAACTTCTTTACAAAATAAAGAAGCTCTTCTAATCCCCAAGCAGTATTTGTACCCTCCAGAGAGTTTACAGTTGTACCCTCGCTACCTGCTCTTTTTGCAAACCAGAAATTATCAAAACACTCTGCGGATTATATTTCTTTACAGTGCCATTACTACCTTGCTGTGAGTCAAAAGTTTTTGACGACCAATACTGCTGCATTAATTTTTTGAGATAAGCCTCAGCTTTGGGTGGTGGCATGTTACCCACATCAACATTGAAGACAAGTCGTGATGGTGCACGTGCCAACCGGTATATGACAATGGCATCTTCAAGTAAGCTCAGTTGACGATAGGCACGACGGGCATTCTCAATGAATGGTAGTCTGATTGTTTTGTTCTCATTCCATATTCCTGAGTTGATGTATGTGACTTGATTCACATCCATGGGTATGAGTTCATAGTCAAGAACTTTAGATGGGTTAGTTTTATCAAAAATAGGCTTACGGAGTAGATATCCCTTTGTCAACATGTTTTGCACATTGCTAAAAATAGGATCAATAAACTCTGTTGGTATGGATACTACACCCAGAATGCCTTCACTCTTATAATCTTTATGCAAGATATGTTCAAAATAAATTTCTCCATCAACCATGAGAGATCTGAATATTTCCCACCCTCTATGAGCCAAATCAAAATAATTGATGTATTTGTTAAATTCTTTCTGTACTACTTCTTTATCTTCATCAGAAATATCAGTCTCCATGAAAGAGAGTTTTGCTATACAACCGTTACTGTCTTTGTTGATGGCCTCATCGCATATTTCATCTAATGCATCTGCTACCTCAGAAAATGCAGCCATGACGCGATAATCTCTGAGTCGTGCAATTTTATCGTGTTGTATGTTTGCATACATGTATTGAGTAAAATTATTATCCAATCCAATGATGCCGGAGGGATCCAGGTTGGAATAATCATTGCTGCTGCTAATACTCTGACGTATTAGTGCATCATCCCTCTTACTGCCCGTGCCTTGAAATGATTTGAATTTTGGATTTAACTTGCTGATGGTATCTATGGCAGTATAGCTCTGGTAGGGCAACCGATTATTAACATAATTCATTAATGAGCGGCCAAACGTATTTTCTTTGCCTGTATCTGAGTTGCCGTATTCAGCCATATAGTGTTATTTAGTGTATTTTTTGTTGATTCAACAGATAAATAAGTAGATTTGCATTATAACATATATTATAATAAAAATCAAGTAAATAATTTTATGTCAAAAAAAGCTAAAAAACAACCAAAATTTGAAATTAGTGTCACGTTCTTATATCCAAAATTATTGATCGGTTATAAAGGTGATATATTTAATGATGAGAAGACTTATGGTGTTGGTGTGTCAGATGTAAGTTTTGGTATTTCTCTCTGTCGATATGATTATGGGCACATATTTGAAGTGACTGTGTTTGGTTTTGGTATTTCAGTTTGGTGGTTTTAAGTGAAGAAAATATTATTTTTACTGGCGCTATATGCTAGTGTAGCTTTTTCTGCAACAATCGGCATTACTAATGATGCCGACTATTATGTTTATTATGGAACATATAGTGATGCGCGCACTCCCTTCTATGTTGGTGTGAATGACTTGACGGTCAGTAGCCCTTATCAATATCATTTCAATGTTGCTGGTATACAAATGTCAGATATCAGTAATTTTAAAACTGGTGATACTGCATTACTCAATCTCAATTTGCAGCGCTTCAGAGTGCCTGGTATTGTGGATCCTGGTTACCAAGGCCCACCTTCTTATTCTTATCTTGCATCAGGCATTACATTCACTTTGAAAATAGTGGCGCTCACTGATTCATTTGATAACATTCAATATGATTCAAGCCCTCTTGACTGGTATAAAAACAATCTGTTAAATCAACCTACCATTGCTTCAATTAATTTTACAGAAGCAGGGTGGAAGGCTATAGATGTAACTAATGCTTTCAATCAATGGAAGATTGGAACACTAGCCAATAATGGATTGGGGTTAATTGGAACTTATTCAAGTGCTGCAGGCGTCACTGCACAATTTTATTCTGCTGAATCGGCTTTTAGTCCTTATGTCAATATAATTCCAGAGCCTGATATATTCAAGTATATTGTTATTATTGGCATTGTTGCTCTTGTTGTGAGACAATTTGCAAAGTGAAAGCGTTTACTCTTGTTGAGTTGTTGGTTACTTTAACTGTGGTTGGTTTGTTGACTTGTTTGTGTTTGCCAGGTCTCAATAACGCAATACAAAATGGTAGAAAGGCAAAAGAAATATCAGCGCTGAAAGGCCTTGTGATAGCTTATAATCTGTATGCAGCTGATAATGGTGGTCAGCTTCTCAAGAGTTATGATGCAAGCGGTACAGCCACTGATATTAATGGCAGGGTATTGGAAGGTGAGGATAGTCATGAAGCTCATAGATGGCCATGGAGATTAGCACCTTATTTTAATTATGGGTTTTATACTACCACACATGTTAATAGCATGGAAACCTACATAAAGAATAAAGGAGGATTATCACAAACATATCTGGTTAGTGTGATACCATCTTTTGGTCTTAGCATGAGTTGTGGTGGTAATGATTATGAAGGAAGCAAGTATAAGGTTAGTCCTGCTAGTAACATTGTACAGGTTGCAAAACCATCTCAATTTATTGCTTTTGCCTCTTCCAGAAGCACTGCCATGAATGAAAAGTTTGAAGGATTTTATTATATTTTGAAGCCTTCCATAAGTGTTTGGGATTCCAGAAGTGCTCCTAGATCAACAGGCTATATTTCTGCTAGGTATAATAAGCAAGCGGCAGTAGCATTTCTAGGAGGGAATGTATCCATGATAAATTTTTCTGAACTCACAAATTCTGTATATTGGGATAAATGATCTTGAATTTGAGAAAAAGATATTATAATATTCACATATGATAGTTAAAGATCTCAAACATTACGACGGTACCTTGCTACATCACAGATTTGCCTATACCTACTTTAGGGACAAAGTGCTACCTATTGGCAATATCATTGCATTTCGCGGCTCTACTAAAGTGGAGACAGAGGGTCTGATTGATCAAGAGGATGCTCTCAACAAGGATTTCATATACAGTGAAGACATGGTTCATTTTCTTTATGAACTGCCTCTTGTGCAAGAAGGTTTTGGTGCCATAGCTTATCAGAGATTGTTCAATACTTTAGTAGCAGGTATATTGTACAAACATATTCAAGTGCCTATTGAAGTGGATGGTGATGATTTGATGGTTACCAAGGAGTTTACCCAAGGTGGTGTTACACAGCAGAAGGGCAAGTGCAGTGTGAGTATTGTGCATGTGAAAAATGGTGCAGCACTTGGACACACAGGCATTAACGTTGTGGCTGGTAAGCAGGCTCCAGCATTTGCTTTTAGTACCAATTTGAATGATCAGCAAGCAGAAGCTTTCATGGGTGAAGTTGTTGAGATGTTCTACAAAACTAATGATGATATTTTTGTTGCTTCATCAAAGATCATATCCCATTGAACATATTTGAAACAGTAGACAGCATAGCTTTTAGCAAAAAGAACATGCTAGATGTTAATGTGGAGGCAGATGCCTCTAGCAATTTGTTCATGGTCAACAGATGGTTATCCATGCTTGATCCAGTTGCAGCCAGATTAATCAATGACACAACAAACAGATTTCATAAAGTGTTTTCCAATAAAAACGATGCTTTTAGATTGCTACAGACTGTTTTGCCTCATTATTCCAAGAGACGCATACACTACATAAAGAAGTCAGATTCAGCTTGATTTTATCATAGTATCTCCTAAGTGACTATATGGCCAACTTAAGTGTAGATACCCTTGTAACGCAAAAGAGTTTAATTGATCTATCATCAACACCACGCAATTCATTTAACAGTGTTTTCATTGGTTATGATTTGGATTCTCTGTTGGATGATATTATTCTGACAGAATTTGTTGACGAAGGTGGTACCAGTAACACCATAGTTAGAAATGGCATTGTGGTGCCTGTCAATGCAGACACACAAGCATGGCGCATTGGCAAAGTCATTTTGTGTGGGTTGAGCTGCCGCAAAGTGCAGAAGGGTGATTTGATATGTTTCCCTAACAACATGGGAGTACCCATTGCAAACATTGATGTGGTGGGCCATGGCAAAGTGGGTCATGGTATTTTTTTGAATGAACAGAGAATTTTCGGAATAGTCAAACAGAGAAAGTCTAACACAACAGATGCTGGTGTCTCTAGCAAGCCTAAGGTCCGTGCTGCAAAATAATGTATGTGAGATTAAGTTTGCACGGCGCCGACCAGGCCCGGGCAAAGCTCCTTTTCGCAGAATGTTATGCACCAATTCACAATCACTGTTGAACAGTGTTAATGGCAGAGTCACTTTGAATTTCAGACCAACATCAGGATCACCCACATTTAACCCAGCACAAAAAAACTTGGTCATTGTGTGGGATATTTTCATGCAAAATTATCGCTGTGTGAATTGTGACAGTTGTGATTTGATCACTTCCATACCTGCAGGTCCAGCGTTTTGGGATTACTTCAGGAAAAACTTAACCAAATTAACTGCAGCTCAAAAGCTAGCATTCATGAACTCATGACAACAGCTGAAAAAATGGAATCTGCCGTGAACAGGCTGCTGCAGCAGAAAATAATTTTTACACTTAACAACAAAGTTATGAAATCTGGCAAGTTGATTCTTTTCTGCATCAAAGACTTTTATCTGGTATTCACATTGCAAAATCAAAACATAAAGAAGCATTTTGAAATACCTTATCCTTATGGTTTTGTAGAAGGTCACAATCGAATTCAATTTGATTATTCAGTGCATAAATTCTGTCAAAGAAATACACACATTGAGACAAGAGCAAAATTACTGTCCACAGCAAAGAAGCCAAATAAATTTTTCAACACATATGCAGAGATAAGTGTCATGGAAAATGTAGATAGCTGATTAAATACACCATGCAAGTACATTGTGAAGTCACCTTGGAGAAGAACAAAGCTTCAAACAAGGTTTATTTTGATAAGAAACTCAAACAATTCTCTAACCTGGTGAAAAGAAGCGGCATATTGGAAGAAGTCAGGCTGCGCAGAACATACATGAAACCTTCTACGAAGAGAAAACTGGCACCTCAACTGTCAGCACGTAAATGGAAATTCTATAGCTAAAAAGCTTCTGTCTGCCATTTTCTATCAATTTAAAAGTATTAACCTTCTCAAACCCACAATCTATTATAATCAAATTCGCAAAAAAATCAACTGGTAAATTTTACTAAATAATACGTGAAGCAAACCGCATTTCATTGGGAAGTCAAAGATCTGTTAATACAATTTTTAGCAGCCTTCGATAATGTTGTTATCAAGAGATATAACGCCAAGCGCGTAGCTGGTGCATCACAACAAGTCAGATATGTGTATGCCCCTAAGCAAAGAGTTTTATATGATTTAATTAACCCTGGCCAAAATCTAACATTGCCAGTGGTCAGCGTTACCATATCCAGTATTACTAGAGATGTGAACCGTGTGTTCAACAAAAACGCTGGATTCTTTGCTCATGGCACAGATAGTGAATTAAACCCTGCGGCCTTGAGCTATTACTATCGGTCCCCTGTGCCTGTTAACATTGATGTAAAGATGCATATACTCACCCGGTACCAATCAGACATGGACCAGATTCTTAGTAATTTCATACCTTACAACAACCCCTACATAGTGGTCAGCTGGACTGTGCCAAAAGACTTCAACCTTCCTTACACGCAAGAAATTAGAACTGAAGTGATGTGGAATGGATCCATAAACATGGACTATCCAATTGATATTAATGGCAATCAGAAAGCACAAATCATTGCAGACACTTCCTTTACAATCAAAGGCTTTTTGTTTCCTGCTGCAGAGGATCCAGTATCAAATATATTCAAAATAGATACCAACTTCAGTGCAGTTAGCACACAGACAGATCTGTCCAATTTCACTTTTGAAGAACTACTCTCACAAGTCATTACAGCTAATTCTCCAAACTCAGCTTTTACCAATACTGAGATAGTCACTGTGTCTGGAAGACCTCAAATTACCAATGTGGCAATAAAAACAGATTTAGGATTCTATAGCTTACCCATTACAAACATAAGCATACTCACGGGCACCTCAAGAGACTTCATTGCATACGGCAATTGGTTTGAATATCAAACAGGCAACGGCTTATATGTGAGTTCTAATAATTTTAATGGCAGTCAAGGTTACTATGATCTCTTTTCTAACAATCGAAGCACCAGCGCCGGTAACCCACCATTCAGTGCTTATGCAGTTAATAAATTTCAAACTGTTGATAGGAATACACTCACATTTACTTTATCTGCTCTTGACCAACCACAAAAAATTGACATAATTTATGCCAATGAGGCAGGGTATGCTTTAGCGTCAGACTCCAAGAGATTTGATGCAATAGAAATTGTAAAAGAATTGCCCACAATTTCATCATAAACTTTCAATGTTGAAAAAAACAATGTATTTTATAAATAGATTATATGGCAAACCAAGAAATAACAGATTTGGACAAAAAATTAAACGATGTCAAATTGAAGATTGAAGAATTACTAAAAGAAGCTGGTGCTGCACTTGTGCCAGTTACCCTGATTAGCGGGGATAAGGTTGTCAGTCGTATTGACTTAGTTCCATCTAATAACAACACTGAAAAATCATAATTAATATTTGGTTTTCCTGGTGTCTTTTGACTGGGGAACCTAAATATTGCTATGTACCGGTCGTTTGCAGACTTTCAGAAACTAAATACGGCGTTAGCCACTGACTTCTTAGTAGGTTATAGACAGGGTCAGACTGAATTTAGAATAGATTTCTACACACTTTCACGTGTCATATCTGGTGGATTGACACGCACACCCAATGTGTTGTTTGTTTCAGTTAGTGGCAGTGATTCTAATACTGGTGTTGGAGAGGCTGTTCCTCTCAAAACAATCAAGAAAGCGTGCCAAATAGCTGCAAACGACCCTGCAAACGCATATACAGTTTTTGTAAGGTCAGGCAGTTATTATGAAAACAATCCTGTCTATGTGCCTCCAAGAACCTCTCTCATAGGTGACAATTTAAGAAGAGCCAACATATATCCATTAAACCCAACACGAGATTTGCTGTGGGTATCAAATGCAGATTACATATGGGGGTTTACATTCCGGGGACACCGAGCACCTGGCGCTGCAGTTGCTTTTTGGGATCTTGATCGAAGCACAGCAGAAAAGGATTACGATAATTACATTGCATTTGAAGCTCTGCCCATCATTTTTGCTCCAGAAACACCACAGTTCATTACCACCAGCCCCTACATACAAGGTTGCAGCTCCATAACAAATTCTTCTTCACTTGGTGCCAATGATGCTGGCGCAGGCTTGAGAGTTGATGGCAGTTTGGTGCGCGGATTCATTAGATCAATGGTATTAGATTCTTACACTCAATTTAATGAAGGTGGATTAGGCGTACATGTTATTAACAATGGATATGCACAGCTGGTTAGTATATTTACAATTTGTTGCACAGCAGCAGTGTTGTGCAGTGCAGGTGGTGGTTGTGACATCAACACTTCTAACGCTTCCTTTGGATTGACTGGAATTGCAGCAGTAGGCAAATCCACCACTCCTGTTTTAACTGGCAAAGTGATACGAAGTGAAAGTGGTGACAACAATGTTATTGGTGTTTCTGGTGTGGACTGGCCATTTGGTTTGGACATAGCACGCACACCTAATCTGGGTCAATTGATGGAGATTGCTGAAGATTGGCGCGGCACACAATTTACTATTACATCAGCCACAAGTGCAGGTCCATTTCGATATGAAATAATCTGTGAAGACACCCTTGGCATACCTGTTACTGGTGGCAACACAATAAATTTCTACATAAGAAGTTCAATCTTGGCGTCTGCCTATACCATGGAATATATTGGCTCAGGCACAGTACTTAACCAAGCATTGCCTGCTTTTGGTGGTCAACCCAAAAACGAAAACCAGGTAATACAATTGGATGGTGGTGTGTGTTACTTCACATTTACAAATGAAAGTGGAGACTTTAAGATTGGAGCAGATTTTACAATTAATCAAGCAACTGGTACCATTACTGGCCGGGCATTTGACAGGTCATTGTTCGCTTTAGTCACACCCTTTGTTTTATCTTTGGAAGGGAGTGGATCTTAACATTTCTATTGTCAAATAGAATAAGTATTATATATGGCACAGATACCGTTAAATTACTTCCTAAGAGTTGCTGCGGAACTACTTACAACAGATGCAGATATATACACAACACCAGTTCAACGCGCCACCATTGTTTTGGCGGCAAATGCAGCAAATCTTACCTCACAACCAGTTACTGTCACGCTAAACGTTAGAAGTGCCAGCTCTGTTGTAACAACTGTAATAAAAGAATTCAGTATTCCTGCTAATGATGCTGCCAACTTAATTCAAGGCAAATTAATCATGAACGTAGGAGATGTGTTAGTAGCCAAGTGTAGCACAAATAATGGCATTGAATTGAACCTCTCCTTATTGGAATCTTTCAACAGCCAAACAGCATAACATATGAGCATACGGTTGATTAGCGGTAGAGTAAAAACGGTACCGCCGTTGAGTGTTAACGGCGACAGATATAGTTTTCTCGCCCCCAATCAAGCTGAACCAAATTTAGGTGTACCTGGCAGCCTCTACAATGCTGGATATGTTTTAACTACTAATTTATCTGGTGGACGATATTGGTATGATGCCAGCAAATGGGACTCAACATACAACACAGTAGAAACTTTTAGTGCAGGCTGGCAATCTACCTATTCAACAGTCTGTGCATTCAGCGGTTCATGGTTAACCAAACCACAAGCAGATGCTTTATATTTGAGGTTGAGTGGTGGCACGTTAACAGGGGGTATTCTTGTCAGCGGTGATAGTATTTTTGATGGTAATTTAACAGTCACAGGTGCATTAACTGTTATTGGTGGTGTTTCGGCAGTTGTAACAAGATTTAACATCAACAGTTCTATTAGTGCCATTAACTATGGCCCAGGGCCAGCGTTGTATGTATACCAACAACCATGGTTTGGCAATACAAATGAAAAAGTAGTATATATTGAAGATTACAATAGAAACCCTTTGATATATGTTACTGAACAGCATGTAGGATTGTTCACTGATGATGAGAATGAGAAGATAACAATCAACGGCAATGTTAGTGGCAATGGCCGTCTCACTTTCAATAGTATTGTTGCAAATGATATTACAGTTAATGGATTAACAGCAGTCCAAGGTGAATTAAACATTGTAGGCAGTCTCACTGCTGGAGGTGACATATTAGCCCTTGGCTCCATTTCAGCTCACTATGGACTGTACGGGGACACTTTACAAACTGCTAATAGTGCCAATATCAATGGCGATCTCAATGTTACCAATGGTCAATATTTTTCTGGAGGTGTATCTTTATTTGATCTCTTTGCAAAGAATGATGATGTTAAAAAAGGTGTACAGGCGTATGCAACATTATCTGCTAACAGTGGGTACTGGGATTCAGTTTATAGTTTTGTTAATTCAAACAGTAGCAAATATGATAGTGTATTCACTACAGTAAATGAGAGTAGCGCTTACTGGTGGTCAGTGTTCAATACTGTTAGCGGTCTGAGTGCTTTCTGGAATTCTGTTTACAGCTCTCTCAACACAAATAGTGGCAGATATGAAAGCACATATACCACTGTTTTGCAAAATAGCGCTTCATGGTCAGGCTTAGCCACCACTCTAAACTACCTGTCCACAACCAACACATTAATAAGTGCTGCATCTATTACGGAATTTTTATCATCCAGAAAGTTTATATATGCTGATGTGCGTGGTGTATCTGCTGCAGCTGCTCCTTTTACAGGCACTTTACGCACATTTGACATACAGGGCGCTTATGCATTTACCACATATAACGACGGTGGCACAAAGCTTGTCATTCACAACATATCTGATTCAAGCAACCCTGTGGCTGTTTACAACGGTAGCCTGGGAAGCATTACCTCGGTAATTCAAATTTCTCTTCAAGGCAACATTGCATACATTTTGGGAAGTGAAGGTGGAAGTTATCGAGTATATGTGTACGATATTACTGATAAAACAGCTCCTAAATTTCTAGGCATCAACGCTGATATCAATGGCAAGTTTGATATAAACGACAACTACCTATATGCAGTTGAACCGGACACTCTGAGTGTATATGATATCACCAACCCTCAACAAGTAAAACTATTAAATACTGCAGCTACTGATGCCATTGGTGCATCTTTTACAGATGTCATATACAGAGATGGATTTGTTTATGTTATATGTCCAGTTGCTTCCCGGTTAAATATTTTTAATGTTGCAGATGCTTACAATATTACTCGCTCTAGTGTTGTAGTTCAATCACCTGTTTCTATACAAACTCAAGACAGGTACATATACATAGGCAGTAGCACAGGAGTAATAAATGTATTTGATATTGCAAATGGCAATGCACAAGTTAATGCCATTAATGTTGGTGGTAGCATAGCATATCCAAACCTGCAAGGCAATTGCCTATACTATATAGACAACACAATATCTGCACTCAAAATACTCAATGTTGTTTCACCAGCTTCTGCAACATTTGTTAATCAAGTCTACTTGCAACCCAACACCACTGGGCTTGCTATTCAAGGTAAAAATGTTTTTGTTGTTAATGATTATGGATTGCAAGTCATTAACATGGGTGGATTGTATGCCCAGCAACTAGAAGCAGGCACTATTCTGGTCAATACCCTGGATGTATCAAATGATGTCACAGTAGCTGGTATTTTCAAAACTCTTGAGGGTGCAGTTTTTGGAAGCGGGTTCACATCCACTGGTCGCAGCTCTGTGTCAGGTGAATTCATAGCTAACAGAATTTCTGCAACACAAAACATTTCCACATTCAATGGTACTAGCGATCAATGGAATAGCACATACACATCACTTGCCAATGCAAGCGGCACATATGATAGAGCTTCAAATGCAGTTATTGCATCAAGTGCTGTGTGGTACACAGCCATTAATGCGGGCAGTGCTAGCTGGTGGTCAACATTTGAAACTGTTAGTACATTGAGTGGTAGTTGGCTGAGTGTATATAACACTACAAAGTCATTGAGTGATACATGGGGCACAGTATATACTTCTACTAACACTTATAGCGGTCTGTGGAACAGTGTCTATGTCACTGTGAATGAGGCCAGTGGCAGATGGTGGTCAACATACAATTCTTTAAGCACATTGAGTGGTTATTGGAGCAATGCTTCCAATGAAGTTTATACCAACAGTGGCAATTGGTACACACCTGTCAATGCAGGCAGTGCTAGCTGGTGGTCAGCATTTAATTCATTGAGCTCGTTGAGTGCTGGGTGGCAAAGTACATATGCTACCATGACAGCCAACAGCGCTGGGTGGGTGTCCATGTACGGCACTGTAAACGCAATCAGTGGCTTCCAGAATTCAGCTGCTTACACCGTTAGTGCTCTTAGTGCATATTGGGCACCATATGATTTCGTTACAACTAGGTTTGTACCATTAACATCAGCAGACACATCTTGGCCAGCAACTTACCCTGTAACATTGGCTGGCAATTATCAAATTAATGGTAATCTGCTTGTCAGTAGTATTCTATCAGCTGGATCAACTATAGTATCAAATGTTTCAGCAATTAACAATTGGGAAGTACAAGGATATGTAAGCGGTGGAATGTATGCAAATTATGGTGGCAATCCATTTGTACAATTCAATCAAGCATCAGCTGGCAATTTCACAGCAGGCGGATTTAACTTTGGGGTTAATAGGGGAGTTGTACGCAACTATGACAGATCAACTGCTTCACCTATTACACCACCACTTTATAGTGCCAGTTTAAATCATGGACGAGTTGAAAGAGGAGGGTCTAATTTTGCTGCTAATTCAGCTTATGTTATTGGGTATGAGAGTAATTTTGGTACAGGTGCATTTACATACATTGCTAAAAATGGATATGCTGCATTCACAGAAGGTATTGCCACATCTGCTTACTCACCAGGTTCACATGCCGCTGGCATCAGATCACAAGCTTTTGGAGACATAAGTTACGCTGGAGGAGCTGGCACCTATGCAGGCGGGTTTGCAACATTCACACAAGGCATAAGCACCTTTGCTGCAACCACTGCACCAGGTGCAGCTGCGCTGGGCCGTGGAGCACGAGCTGCGGGTGATTCATCCTTAGCCATTGGATTGACATCAGTAGCACTTGGACTGGGAAGCTTCTCACTTGGCAATGCATCTTCTGCAGTTGGAATAGCTTCCATAGCTGCTGGTGCAAGTTCTTTAGCGTTTGGCGATTACAGTATAGCGGCAGGCATCTCTTCATATGCAGGTGGGTATGGTAGCGTTGCAATTGGCAGAGCAGTTTCAGCATATGGTGAATTTGCTGTGGCTGTTGGTCAAAATACATTAGCTGCTCGCAATCTTTCATTAGCAATGGGCTTGCAGACTTCAGCCTTTGGCATAGGTTCACACGCCCAAGGTTGGATGTCAGTTGCGTCTGGTGATTTCTCGCATGCAGAAGGCTGGATGACCAGAGCCTCTGGTTATGCAACACACACTGAAGGTCAAGAAACAACTGCGTGGGGCATAGCAAGTCATGCAGAAGGATTACTAGCAGGTGCATATGCTCCTTATTCGCATGCTGAAGGTGTTGGTACCATTGTAATACCTGCAGGCATATATGGTCACGCAGAAGGTGAATACAGTCAAGTATATGGCAGAGCAGCACATGCAGAGGGGTTGTTCACAGTAGCATCTGGAGCAGGTACCCATTCTGAAGGTGCTTTTACTTCTGCTTATGGTCCTTATTCACATGCTGAAGGATATTTTTCAGTAGCTTATGGATTTGGTGCTCACTCCGAAGGATGGGGCACATCTGCAGTAGGCATTGGATCACACTCTGAAGGTCTCTCAACAAGAGCCTTTGGAGCATTCTCTCATTCTGAAGGCCTCCTCACATCAGCTTATGGCCCTTATTCACATGCTGAAGGTGCCTGGACAATGGCATTGTGCGCATATTCACATGCAGAAGGATTAGCAACATCCGCGTATGGCACAGCAACACACACCGAAGGAGGATGGACAAGAACATATGGTGACTACTCACACGCTGAAGGACTTCAAACATCTGCTTATGGGTTAGCAAGTCATTCTGAAGGTCAGCAATCACTTGCATTAGGACAAGCAACACATGCTGAGGGATGGGGTGTTTCAGCAATTGGACTTGTAGCTCACGCAGAAGGCTTATTCTCAATTGCATCTGGTGATTACTCACATGCACAAAATTTCTTCACAGTAGCTTCTGCAATAGGAGCACACGCTGAAGGTAAGCGTAGCATTGCTAGAGGTCAATACTCGCACGCTGAAGGTGGTTTCACATTAGCAGAAGAAGAGTATACGCACGCTGAAGGTTTCTTAACAAGGGCTAATGCTTCATATGCTCACAGTGAAGGCTGGTTGACATCTGCATTTGGAGTTGCTTCACATGCTGAAGGTTTTCAAAACCGTGTATTCGGCGATTATGGCCATACAGAAGGTCAGCAAACTTCAGCCATGGGCATTGCCTCACATTCAGAAGGTTTTCAAACAAGAGCTCTTGGCAACTACTCCCATTCTGAAGGTCTTCAGTCAGATGCTCGAGGCTTAGCTTCACATTCTGAGGGTATCATGACATCTGCTTTTGCTGCAGCTGCACATTCTGAAGGATGGGGAGTATCAGCAGCTGGAACTGCTTCACATGCTGAAGGATGGTTCTCAGTAGCATCTGGTGATTATTCACATGCACAGAACTTTGTTACTGTAGCTTCTGGCATTGGTTCACATGCTGAAGGTTTACGCAGCATAGCTAAAGGCCAGTATTCACATGCTGAAGGTGCTTATACATTGGCAGAACAAGAATATACTCACACTGAAGGGTTCTTAACCAGAGCCAATGCACCATATGCACATGCACAAAACTGGCAAACATCTGCATTTGGTATAGCTTCACATGCTGAAGGTCAGAGTAATTTAGCACTTGGTACAGCATCACACGCTGGAGGGGCACAAACTAGAGCATTAGCAGACTTTTCACATACTCAAGGATACTTCACATCAGCAGGTGGATTGGCAAGTCATGCTGAAGGCATATTGTCTTATGCAATTGGTGCAGCTGCACACTCAGAAGGTTGGAGCACATCTGCAATTGGGCTATATGCACACTCAGAGGGATTTACAAGTATAGCATCTGGTGATTACTCACATGCACAAAATTTCTTCACAGTAGCATCAGGCATAGGATCACATGCTGAAGGTCAACGCAGCATTGCCAAGGGTCAATATTCTCATGCTGAAGGTGGGTTCACACTAGCAGAGCAAGAATACACCCACGCTGAAGGATTCCTAACAAGAGCCAATGCTTCATATGCTCACAGTGAAGGTTGGTTGACATCTGCTTTCGGTGTTGCTTCACATGCTGAAGGATTTCAGACCAGGGTATTTGGCGATTATGGCCATACAGAAGGTCAGCAAACTTCAGCCATGGGCATTGCCTCACATGCTGAAGGATTTGCAACAAGAACTGGAGCGCTTGCTAATTATGCTCATTCTGAAGGTCAACAAACATCTGCTTATGGTGTTGCATCACATGCTGAAGGATTGCTAACACAAACTACAAGAGAATATGCTCACGCTGAAGGTTGGGGAGTATCAGCCATGGGCATTGCATCACATGCTGAAGGCTTTTTCACAGCAGCTTCTGGTGATTTTGCCCACGCTGAAGGTCAATTTACTGCAGCATCAGGATACGGTTCACATGCTGAAGGACTGAGAACCATAGCAGGTGGTCAATACAGTCACGCTGAAGGTGGTTGGTCATGGGCATCACAAGAGTATGCTCACGCTGAAGGCTTTCAGACAAGAGCAAATGCACCGTATACACACGCCGAAGGCTTCCAAACATCAGCATTTGCACCAGGTGCCCATTCTGAAGGTCAAAGTACTTTAGCATTTGGTCAAAACTCACACACAGAAGGTTGGGGCACTTCTGCATTTGGTATGGGTGCCCACGCTGAAGGATTCTTTTCCATAGCTTCTGGTGATTACGCACATGCTGAAGGCTACCTGACAATAGCTCGTGGGTATGCATCACATGCAGAAGGATTAATGACATCTGCCCATGGCATGGGTACACACGCTGAAGGGTTCATGACTTCTGCTTATGGTACATTCAGTCATGCTGAAGGTCAGAATACATATGCAGGTGGCAGAGCTTCTCATACTGAAGGCTACTTCACACAAGCTTCTGGTTTTGCTTCACATGCTGAAGGTGTTAATACTGAAGCTAAAGGAACAATGTCACATGCTGCTGGGTTGTCAGCTAAAGCTGCTCATGATCTTTCATGGGTATGGGGTGGGGATTTAACTACAAACCAGGCCATTAGTTCCACCAGAGCAGAACAATTTTTAGTATCTGCTCGCGGTGGTGTATTCTTCCCTGGTAAAGTAGGTATTGGAGTAGATCCTTATGCAGTGGATTACAATCCTAACACTCTTGTAATTCAAGGCCCGTTGAGTGCAACCTCTGTAACTATAGTAACTATTTCAGCATGCTTCATAGATGTGGATCCACGTGCAGCACTTGCAAATGGTACACCTGGTGTCACTACATTCCTGGGACGTGTATCGGCTAAAGGTGAAGCTTCGTTCAATCAAGGTACAGCTACTGGGGCAAATACTTTTGCTGAAGGTGTAGGTACTAAGGCAATAGGGCAAAATTCACACGTTGAAGGTCTTAACACTCTAACATTAGTAGGCGGTCAAGCCGGTCATGCTGAAGGTCAAAATACCATTGTAGGTGGTCAAGCTGCTCACGCTGAAGGTATTAATACTGTGGCCCTTGGAGCCTTTGCCCATGCTGAGGGCTCCACCACTCATGCACATGGTCAATATGCCCACGCTGAAGGCAATTCAACATATGCCATAGGACAAGCTGCTCATTCTGCCGGTATCAATGCCAGAGCTGCACAAGATTATACTTGGATATGGAGCTCTGACGCTGGATCACCAACAGTAAGTTCACAAGACTCAAGACAATTCCAGATTTCGGCTGTTAATGGTGTATTCATACCTGGCTTCATTGGCATTGGCATCAACCCTCTTAGTGCTCGTAACTACGGCTTGGGAGCTGGTGATCCTTTGACACCAGCTGGTATTAGAGATAGCTTTGAGCTGGGAAGACTCACTACTGTGGGTACAATTAGTACCAACAAGGATCTAAGAGGTCGCAACACAATAGTATCCAATGTGTTGTCTGCTTCATACATTGAAGCAATGCCATGGCAAACTTCTTACAATGTCTCGCCTGTCAAGACATTGCAGCGCTACAGTTTATTGAGCATAATGGGATCACTATCCAACTCAGGATTTAATGCTGCTTTCAATTCAGCTTCTGCCGGCCAGACGGTGGACTATACTTTTGCAGCAAACAATGGCCGTGCACTGCATGATTATTCATTTGCCACAGGAAATGAAACAAGAGCATATGGCCAGTATTCATTTGTTGCAGGGTATCAATCTGTAGCAGTAGGTACAGATGCGTTCGCAACAGGCCGCCAAACAGTTGCAAATGCAAATGATAGTTTCACAACAGGTTTACTCACATCTGCTTGGGGTCAGCAATCATTTGCACAAGGTGCAAACACTGTTGCTGCCGGTCAATATTCAGTAGCAACAGGCTGGTTGACCAGAGCAGTTGGTACAGCTTCTTATGCTGAAGGATTTTCAGCTGCAGCTTTAGGTGATTATTCACATGCTGAAGGT
>Ga0136644_10001640_pt1 | contig 17653 bp, 16 predicted proteins | sample C_130820_EF_Meta_FD_94780 | JGI IMG/M metagenome (GOLD analysis project Ga0136644, IMG submission 94780) | Freshwater microbial communities from Lake Croche, Canada to study carbon cycling - C_130820_EF_MetaG (v2) (version 2) | ecosystem: Environmental > Aquatic > Freshwater > Lake | place... | reverse complement strand
TAACTATTATACAAAATCGTACCGCAGCCAAACCCGCTCCTGATGCTGCTGCCGCCACCGCCCGCCACGCTGCTGCCGCTGCCGCCGCGCGCGCCGCCGCCGGGGAGCGCGCTAATGCCGCCGCCACCGCTGCCGAAGCCGCCGCCCGCGCCGCTGCCGCCGCCGCCACCGCAGATATTAATAATCTAGTGCCATTTAATATGACTGTATCTGGAGCATCGGCATCTGGCCCTTCCGCGCCTTCTTCAGGAGGTGCCCGTAAATATAAATCACGCAAATCGAAACGTAGCAGAAAGTTAAAGAGAAGGACCCGGTAACTTTTTATATAATGTACAACTAAGGAGATGGAGGGATCCATCCATGTATACTGCATCAACTTGAAGCACCGCGCGGACCGGTGGGATCGTTTTTCAAAACAGCCCGAGATGGACACTCTTATGAAGCAATACTCCTTCGAGCGCTTCGAGGGCATCAACGGATCAGCCCTCGATATCCAAAAGGATGAGCGGATTTCCTTGCGCACGAAACGAAATATCAAGGAGCACACTCGCCGTGATCATGAGGAGCTTAACTCCGCGGGCGGTGTCGGCTGCTATCTGAGTCACACAGGAGTCTGGAAGAAGTTTCTGGAGCGCTCCGAGGCCTATGCGATTGTTTTTGAGGACGATGCCATTATTCAAGAGGGATTTGTCGCAAAGCTGCAGCGGGCCATGCGGGATGTGACTCTTTTACCGCAGACACCTGATGTCTGGTATTTCATGCCTCATTCGGACTGGTATTTTAACTATAAGGGCAAGGCGAACCCAGAGTCGATCATCACAGGGCCTTGGGTGCCCAAGACATGTGGATCCTTTACAGGCTATATGATCAGTCGCAAAGGTGCAGAGAAGCTTTTGGAGACGGCCTTCCCGATCGATATGCACGTCGATCTCTATTCATGCTTGGCTGGTGAACTCGGTCGCGTTTTTACTGTCTCCCATAAAGGTGTCTCTGTCAAGCCCTATGAGATCGAGCAGGGTGATACGGATATCCAAGTTGCATCCGAATGCCATATCTGCAATGTTCCCACGAAATACGGAAAAAAGGGTATCATGGTGATTAATATTCCTATTTTGATTATTGCTATGGGGGCCCTAATAGGCATGTATTACTTGGGTGGTAAAAAGCGCCGTTAGAGCCCACCAACATATGCAGTCGCCATCGTAGCGAATGAAATGCCTATAACAACACAGATGTGATGCCAAACATGCGAGTTATAGTTATCCATATTTTTTAAGCATCGCTCAGGGCACCGCCCTTTAAAGAATATGAGTCCTGCTATAATCACAAGAGTCGAGCAGCACGCTGACGCATGTACGGCCGCCCGATGATGATCCGTAAATACGGTGACCACGATTGTTGTAACAGTCGTGATCGCCGGATATTGCATACCCCATATTGGTTCTGACTCCCTTCGCTTCAGAATATCCTTTACACAAGTGGCTGCAAAGAATGCTTGACCGCTGGCGATACACCAAAATGCGATGGGGTGTGCGTTTACAAAGATAAGAGCATTTAGAAACTGCTGGCCGAGACAGACAATAATAATACCGATTATATCGAGCTTGTGCGATATAATCAGCCAGGCCTCGCTAACATTGAACACAATATGAAAGAAGGTGGATGCAAATAGGCAATAGACGGAGCTTGCTAATCCGAAGATCATGACGAAGCTCACCTCTAAAGAAGCTTCTTGATAGGCATGAGTGGATGGGATATGTATAAGTTTATAGAGAAATAATATCCCGGGCCAAAGGTGTGTATAAATATTCAGAGTCTCATTGTGCCACTGGAATACGGAGAGAAAGCTTTTCCAAAAGGATGTAGGGGCACGGTAGCCCTTGATAACATATGGATTACAAAGGTACCATTGTGGCACCTCTGTAAGCCTTAGGCTCATGATTACCGCGAAGTGCTGGCTTGGAGCAATTTTATATGTAGAACTTGTAAAAAAGGATGGACTCTTGTCTATATAGTATCGTTATAGCAGCAGGATACTGCTGTCAACTATGTCTCGCGTGTTTTATGAAGAATCGGGTCTATGAGGAGAAGTTTCCTATAGAGTCGGCTTCCAGTGTGCGGTGTGAGCGGGTTTAGCACGCAGGAACTGACGTGTCAATCACTGGCTCCTCGACAATAGCCTGCGTAACCACAGGCGCCACAAACGGCGCCGCCGCCATCAGCCGCTTCTGCTCAAAGTCCCGCAGCTCCGCCACGACGCGTCCCGCCTCAAACCCACGGACCACGAAGCCCTTCGGCCGAAGCTCCTCAAGCCAGAGCTTGTGGAGCAGAAACACCGCCGGCTTGTACTCGGGCGCCAAATCCTTGAAGGCCAGGCTACGGGCCTTGTGCACCGCCGTGTAGGCGCTCAGCACATCCTCCGTCTTATTTCGAAGAGACTGCTCGTAGCCCCAGAAGACATCACGATCCTCCGAGTAGTGCTTCAAGTAGTCCATCACCTTCTTTGATGAGCGCAGACGGAGAAAGCGGTCCTCCGCCTTCGCCTCATTGCCACGGAGAGACCGAAGCATCTGGTAGGTCGTGCTACGGAGACGCCAGCGGCCGCCCGCTCCGTCCTTGAACACGAGCCCCTGCCAGCGCCACCCACGCTGCACCGCCGTCCGCTGAAGCATCTGCACGGCCTCACCATCTGAGAAGCGGCGCGTGGCATACGAGTGTGCCTGGAGGCGCCCGAATGCCTGGGGCCAGTTGACAGCCCGCTCACTCATCGAGACCGCACCCGACTCCGAGACGTAGCCCATATGCACTGCATATAGGCCCGGTTCCTCGACCTTCGCGACGACACGGTGCGCAGGGTGCTGGAGAACAAAGCTCGCAAAGCAGCTCACGGCACCCGCATCCGTGCGCGCCGCCTCCATGACCTCCTGTAGGCCATTCAAGTCCTTGAACGCCGTATTGGCAAGAGCCTCCGAGAACATGGTCGCAAAGGAGGTCTCGCTGTAGAAGTAGTTGTTCGCACCCAGCGTGGTCCGGGTGGCCAACTGTAGAACACCGGCAGACACGAAGGCGTTGACCATGACGCCGTCAACGAAGTCCTCCGTGGCAGAGAGCTGTACACCGGTGGGTGGCGGGCCCGACTTCGCCTTCGGAGGCGCCACGCAGAGAGGGCGATTTGCCTCCGTGTCCCAGACAACCGAGCGGAACACAGCGAGCTCATCCGTCCCCTTGTTATAGCGAATCACTACGACACTGCTGTCGGGTGTCTCTACGATGCGAAGGCCGGAGGCCACCAGGTGCTCCTTCAGCTCAGGCCATGACGGAAAGCGGCTACGAAGGGTCTCAAAATGGCTGACAGTGTAGGACATTCTGTTGTTATTGATGTGGTAGGCGCTTAGGCCTGCAAATTTTGCAAAGTCGGGTTCATACAGATGTTAAATTTGGCACAACACGATAGGGATGTCGTTAGAGGAGGATCAAAAGCGGGATGGACTGATTGAGGGAAAGGAGCTCGAAATAGATCCTGTGATGGCACCAGTCACGGATGATGAGATGCCGGAGTTCGAGCTGGGAGACAGCGTCTATGTGCTCGGCGGCAAGCTGGACGGAACGCGTGGTCGTATTTATTATTTGGACCCCGATCTACTTCGTATTCTGCCGGATGGCGTCAGTGATCGTCTCGTTGATATTAACATCGTCGAAGGGGACCTCAATCCGAAGTTGAAAATAGACAAGTTTCTCCTCGTCGCAAAACGAGCCGCCCCGGCCTTCGTGACACAGATTGATGCCCAGGTGGGACAGATAGCCGACACATTTAGCGCGACAGGTGAGCTGAGTCTACAGTATACTATAAAGTCGATCAATGAGGCGGAGGACACAATTGTCCTGGAGGATGAGACGGAGGGCGAGTTGCCTCTCCAGTTCGAATTCAGAGGTGTACCACAGGATGCGCCCTTTGCAGTCATAAGACCACGGGCACTTCCTTCGGCGGCCAATCTGCCGGTAGATGGTGCTGAAGAAGAAGTGGCTGCCGCTGCCGCAGACGAAGACAATGAGGGCTTCGAGTTTCTCGAGGAACTGGAAGAGGAGATCGTCGGCATCCAGGAAATCCCGTCGACCCAGCTATTCTATCCGGACAACGTCCAGCGCAATGACATGTTCCGCGAAATGCTGGAGGCGATTCCCATGGCCTCCCAGAAAAACGTCAAGCAGCAGCGCGATCTCCGCCGCCTCGTCGAACAGTGCATGCTGCTTCGCAACGAAGCGGTGGCCTATGCGGCCACCGGAGAACCCAGCGGGAAGCTCGCGACCTCCTTTCAGACAATCCTGGAACTCATCAGTGCAGCACCACCGGCCCTATCGAGACCTATCATGGATGTGAAGCGCACTCTCTATATGGATCACAGCGCAGAAGGCGATGACCCGGAAGAGCTGCCTGGCACAGTCGAGCTCAAATATCTCCAAGATGTCATCGTAGAGGCCACGGATTTTCTTGAGCGAGAGCTCGGCGCCGCGGCGGGTGCGCCGGACGCTCTTCCGGCCTGGTTCGTCGGATGGGAGCGCTATTTCAAGCAGTATATGCGCACCTGGCTCGACTCAGTCGATGGTGAGCGGCTCGTTTTCAAGGAGGATAAGGAGTTCATTCGCGCGGAGTTCTCCGACGGCATGGAGGCCGTCACAGATGGCCTTCGGGTTCTGGGGCCGACGATTCTACAGGTCCCGCCCAGTGGACTGAATAAGATCTCTCTATCGCTGCTGAAGGGTCTCGGTCCCCGCACCACTCGTCTGAAGGAGCGCGATGCGAGGCGCATTGAATCCGCGGACGAAGGCGTCGTCGATGGCCAACTCCTATTTCCTTTGAGCACGGAGCGCAATCTAGGTCTCACTCGCAGTGGCCGCCTCGCCAAGGACATCATATTCAGTCAACAACCACCCAGAACCATGCGCCAAATACTCAATGATCTCAGTGGAGTTTCTGAGACGGCGACGGCGGGTGGCCTAATCTCTATAGGGGCGAATGGAAACACGTCGGGGAACATTACATTGGAGGATTGGATCCGGTCGCAGCCGCTTTATCCAAAGGGCATGGCGGACGCCCTCATCAGTTTGAAGAGCTTGGGTCTAGGGCAGAAGGAGTTCACTGCGGAGCAGCAGGAGGTGATTCTGGAGAAGATTTCTCAGACCCGGGCCCTCGTAAAGCAGTATATTATCGAGGAGCACGAGTTGTCTGTAAAAAAGGTGTCCGAGCTTCGCCTCGAGAATAGGACCTTCTTGGAGGGCGAGTCCCTGGAGCAGTTCATGGCCGTACTCACGGAGGAGCCGCTGCTCGCCACGAGAGTTGCCGAGATTCGGGCGCGCATCCCGGCCTATAAGGACAACGACATCGCCCTCACGGCCGGACTCCTGGACACGGTGGCCCAGCTGTATTTGACGGCCTTCGCCGGCGTTCCCGGACCTCTTGCCAAGGAACGGCATAGGCGTGTGCGGGACCAGTTCCTCGAGGCATTGCGTGTCGGCTTGGCCCGGGCTACGAAGAAGGCCACGGCCGGCGTGGAGCCGCAGCCCAATCGCTGCGCCCACGTGGGGAGCCTGAATGCGATCAAGAAGGTCTCCGATCCCGTTGAGCGGATTCTCCTGCTCGCCCGCCTCATTGCCCGCTTCTCCTCCGGCCGGAAGGACAACTGGCTGAACTGCTCCGTCTGCAACCAGCACCTCTTGTGTTATCATGAGGAGCTCCAGATGCAGGAGTTTATCAGGCCGCGCGAAAAGGAGACGCTGCACAAGGAGCTGCTACTGACATTCAGCAGCGGTGTCTTTCAGGGGCAATACATGTGCGGCAACTGCGGCCAGTCGATCACCGAGATCGACTTCGACCAGGGCCTCGAATACGACGATTCCGGAAAGCCGATGTCGGGTCGGGCCGTTCTTATAGACAAGGACGCCACGGCGGAGGACGATATTGAGATGGTTCTCGGCGGCCCGGCCGATGCGCCCGAGGCCCTTGAGTTCGCCACGGATGTCCAGACACTGGTCTATAAGACGGCACGCCAAATCCTCGACCGTGTCGGAATCTACGCGGATCGCGACAGCTACAAGCGTATCGTGGAGCGCGTGGAGTCCGAGATTCAGAAGCAGCCGTCGCGGGAGCAATACGCCAAGCGCGTGTCAGAAAAGAAGGCCGCGGGCGTCAAGTCCGTGGACTACGACGTGCTGATCAATCGTATCCTCGTCTCCGCCACGGGTGCCCATGCATTGTTGGAGGCCCAGACACATGTCCCGGGCTACGTGTTGCGCACGAAACTCCAGGGCTGCAAGGCCGGGCTCAGCGGATATCCGGTCGGCTCGGAGAAGGATCGCACGGGCCTCGAGTATTTCAGCTGCGCCATTGCCGGCATCAAGATTAATGAGACGCCCTGGAATCTGACCGGCTTTCTCCGGGAGTCAAGCGACAAGAAGCGCCAGGATCTGATTGCCAAATCGATCGAGTCCATTCTGACGGAGGCGCTGAAGACGGCCCTCGTGCAGCAGCGGATCACGGAGAAGCGGGCATATCTGGAAAAGCTCTACGGATCTGCCGAGTTCGCGGATCGTCTTCCGGAGGCCGTGCCCGCCGGATTCTATCCGATCCCGTACGCGATTTCCGAAAAGGATGCCACGGAGGCGATCGTGGTTCCGAATGCGGCAACGCCGGCCGAGGCGGTGCGCGGCTGGATTCAGACCAGTCATCGCCTTGCTCGCCAGTTCGGCACTTATGTCCGGGGCTCGCCGTATTCGGAGGCCAGCTGCTGCTTCACTCCGATCGGGGAGCCCGGCTTCTGGCATGCCCATGACATGCCCGCGCTCCCTCTAAAGACTCCACCCCGCGGTAAGGCAGCATCGGAGGTCACGCTGCCGTTCAAGCCACGTCCGGCGGGTCGCTTGTTTCCGGAGTTGCCCGAGACCTTATATTACAGAGTCTTTCTGCGTGTATGCTACGACGGCCCGAGAAAGGGCCTGCCGCACGAGCCAGGCTACACAAAGATCTGTGGCCACTGCGGATTCGAGTTTCCGGAGAGCCCGTATTCTGAGTCGGCAGGCGCGCCACAGAGTAAGGACTTGATCAAGGACTGGCAGGCTGATATGGACGCGATCATGGAGAATGGCAAGATGGCCCTGGCAACGCAAAAGGTCGTCATTAATCGCACGACCTTCGAGGACGTCCTGGACGCCAGTCACAAGGCCTTCTCCGTGCCTAAGATTACGTTGCCTACTGTCCAGACGGGCGCCGAACTCCTGGTACGCCTGGCTTCTCTTGATATATTTGAGGAATGGAAGCCTCTGATGGCGGCGACGATCGAGCGGGTGTCCAGACTCGCGCCCGGCGCGGAAGAGATTGAGGTGGCCGAGGCCTATGGGCCTCTGTCAAATGCGGCGGCCGAGGAGATCGGAGAGATTGAGCGGCGCATTGGTGCGAGATCGACAGGCGCTCTACGGAGCCTTTTCCAACAGAGTCCTGGTCAAATCGCGGAAAGTTTGCGCACCTACTTGCTCGTACCTTTCCAGCGTCTTTTGAAACAGTTCCGCGTGAAGTCCCTGCAGGTGCAGCGGTCATATGAGCTGGCCGCCGGTGCGCGCGATGACTTGCACCGGCTTCTGGAGACGCATCTCGAATATCTGGGTCCATTGACGAAGCGGGTGCAGGGGCTCACAGCCGCGAAGCTGGAACAGGCCCGGGATCGCCTCGCCCTCGTCTTACCGATTCTCAAAAATGAGCTGCGCGCGTCTTTTGTTCCGGGAGGTCGATTTGGTCTTCCGTATATTGTTGGCGCTCTTCTCTCAGGGATCCTGTCCGAATTCATAAACCCGAATCGCGTCCCGGCTACATCTGATGTGGGGCAAATCGATCTGGGTGCTAGGGCCCCGATTCAGATTCTGGACGTGTGCTTGAATCGTCTTCAGATCGAGGGTCTAGCCTTTTCAGAGCAGCAGGTGCGTGATATGATTTCTCGTCGCGCTGAGGCCGAGAAGGTCGCGATGATTGGTCGGCTTGCGAAGATGACACCGGAGGAAAAGAAGGTGGAACTGATGAAGAAGCGGCTCGGACTGGGTGATTGGGCGGTGGGCGGCACGAAGGCTATTTATCAATATGATCCGGATCAATACGAGCGCGAACGGGCACAGCGGGCCGATATGGGCTTGGATTTCGGAGTGGCGGCTGCCGGGCCGGAAGAGGAGTTTGGGGGCGGTGGGGCTGGTGCGGAGGGTGGCTACGACAATGATCAGATGGCGGCGGAGGATTATTAATACGGCTAACGCCTTAGCGGCCACAAGCCTTAGTAAAAACTCTCGATTCAAAGACAGAGATGAGGACCCTCCTCTTCAGTATGATCCTATACCTCACAGGCATCGCCGTAATCCTCTTTTTCAGACCCAGTCTCATGTTTCACAGAGACGGGCGCTGGAAGGAGTTCGGAATCGGCGACGTCGACGGCGGCACCATATTTCCATTCTGGCTATTCTGCATTATCTGGGCGGCCGTCAGCTATATCATAGCTCATCTGATGACCGGAACGGGGCGGCCAGTGAATGCCGTGGCCAACTCTCTGGCACCTCTGGCGCCTCTAGCACCTCTGGCACCACTCCGGAACGCCTTCCAGGAATCCGGGCCTCAGCCAGATGCTGAGCCACCCATGAAGTCCGGATACTATCGCCTGAATAGCGCTAGCTCGAAGAAAGGAGTTCCCCGATATGTTTACGTAGGCCCCGACGAGCCCGAGGACGAGTGATCGGCCTTTTGAATACCCCTAGCCGCATAAATCTGTAGGATCGTAGTAATAATACAGTTTACACAGACAAAGGTAATCGCTAATGTCGATAGAGCTGTTGTACGGAATAGACTCGGCATCATTTCTAAAGGCATTAGGATCGCTGCGACGACAAAGATCCCTAAAGGAGGAATCCATACAGAGGCCAAACTATGTTCCACAGTCAGATTTGACTGTGACACGTAGTTTACACATAAGTTACAGGCGACAGCGAGACATAGGCTGATAAAGGGTGCAATAATGAAACCGAAGAGGCCAAAGGAAAAATGGGACAGGGCCGGATAAATAAGGGCCGCGCCGAAGCTAAAGAGAGTCAAAATAACTCCGTGTGCGATACCAAATGTAATACGTATCGCATAATCTATGTTAGCGTCCTGTGGGCTATTACTATTTCCTCCCATTGACCAGATGGCAGAAACTGGGGTGCTGCCTAAGCCGCAACAACAGGAGCCACCGGCTCTATCAGAGCTCACGCCCTATACCAAAGAGGCTGAGGCCGCCATAAAGAAGTTTTATAAGAAGCGCGCGAAGGATCCGGGGGCATATGGATATGACGAGAAGGGTGATCTGAATGGGCCTGACGGAGTAATAACGACTCTCCGATATGCGCCACTCTATCCGGCCTATCGGGATGCCCAAGAGCAAATGCGCCTCGATCAGATCGCCCACTTGGAGACGGCGCTCGTGGAGGCCGGGGCTGCGCTAAGGGAAGCCTACGCGTCGGGAAGTGTTCCGGCGATTTTGCGAGTAAACCAGGAAGTGACCGACCTCGAGGTCCAGCGCTCGGCCCTTCGTTCGGCGGTTCGGGTTGCCGCGCCAATCGGAAACCTGGCTACGCGCCAGATTCTCTTGGATCAACCCTATGAAACCCGTAAGGTGATTGCTCCCTCCACGGAACCTTTCCAGTACTATGATCCGGAGTCCGATCCACGGTTGAAGGCTGATCCGGAAAGGATTGGGGCGAAGGCGAAGGATCCCTTTGATACCAGCCTGGTTCAGATGTTGTACCGGGATTTTCCGGCCGCTCGTTTCTATGGCCGCTACGTTCCGGATGAGGCGGCGCCCAAAGAGGAGCCGGCCGAGGCACCCGAGGAAGTCTTCCGCCAAACTCTGAAGGATGGCCGAATGGCCAGGATCTTCTTTGATACCGAGGATCCTCAGAATGGATTCATGAGTCCGATGTGGCCCGTGGAGTTCACTCTGGGTGAGACGCGTTATTTCACTGCGCTCCAGGCCTATGAGGCCGAGAGAGCAAAGGAACTGGGAAATGAGCCTCTCCGGGCAACGCTCTTGAAAACGCGCTCGGCGCGCACCATCCGGATTCTGACCCAGAAGATTGCCGATCATCCGGCGGACGCGAAGGGGCTGTGGCTCTCGATCTATACGGCCGTCTATCAGCAGCATCCGGAGCTTCTGGCCCGGCTCTTGGAGACTGGGACGGACGCGATTGTGTACGCGGATGTGCGTCCAGGGCCTTCGGGTGTAGGGGTGAATGACAAGGATAAGGCCGTGCTCGATCCTACGAGATGGAAGGGCGAGAATGCGGCTGGCCTGGCTCAGGAGACCGTGCGGTCTCGGGCGCGTGAGTCGACGTTGGAAGAGGCGCCGGCGGGAAATGCTACGGAGGGCGTTATTACGGAGGAGGAACAGGCGGCGGCCAAGGTTGGGGCCATCATAAATGCGAGACGCAACGGCAAAGCTTGAGGTCGCAAAGCTTAAACCTGTAAAGGATACACCTTCAGCGTCTCCTCATTCTTATCACAATCCACCTCCTTCGAGTCATACTTGTAGCAGACGTGATTGTTATCCTTATAGACGCGATCCTTCACATTCTCGGGATGAGGATACTCGTGAACAATGAGAGGCGGCGCCTTATAGTAAAAAACAACCAAGACTCCTACGGCAATCCCAGCAAGAAACGGTAAAATCCTAAAGTGATTGATCATGACTCTCTTACTTATATACTAAGCTTATAATTAAGTATGTTCGAGTTCCTAAAGACAGAGCGCTTTAGTATAATCTCAAGCTTTATCCTCGGCCTCGGGCTGATGACCCTTTTCAAGCCAGTCTGCAACGGCGACGAATGCCGGATTCTAAAGGCCCCGCCGCTCGAGGAGGTTACGAGCTCGACCTACCAGCTCGGAGGCAAATGCTACCAGTTCCGGACACAGCCAATCTCATGTCCCGCGGGCACCGTGATTGAGCCCTTTGAACGCCAGATGTTTTGAGTTCTCCCGCAACAGCCAAGCGTTCTACTGCCACAAACCTTTTTGACACCGCTCTTCAGAAAATGAGCACACTACTCTCCGACCTAGAATCTGCCCCATCTCTCGCAGACGGGGACTTTGTGCAGAATATTCTGAGCGAGATGAACGGCACACCTCCCCCCCGGCAGGCTGGCACGATCAACGCTCCGAGTTCGAACACCGACGTGGCCCCACGTGTCATGGACAACGCCCCCGCGACCGCGCATGTGATTGGAAACAGCCATCCGACGCCAGCGGATTTCGCGAACATAGTGCAGGCTGCGAACAGCGACGGTTCATCCGCGGCGGCCTTCAATACGCCTGCGCCACAGGCGCCCCGGCCCGCCCCGGCAAAGAAGTCGTGGACGTCTCGTATCCTAGATGAATTCAAGCTCCCACTATTTGTGACAGTAATCGTCTTCGTATTCAGCCTACCTGTCGTGAACTTCCTATTTGCTCACTATGTACCTTCTATGGTCAAGGCTACGGGTCAGCTTACGACGATAGGTCTTCTTGTAAAGTCGGGCGCCGCTGGCGCAACCTTTTGGGTTCTACAAAGGGTGATCGTGCCTTTGCTGAGCCGTTAACGCTGCTCAACAGAGAGCCGTTAATATTACCATATGATAGAAGAAGCTACATGAAGCTTGATAAGAAGCTCGCACAAGCCCTAGTTGTAGGACTCGCTCTAGCCGACCTTGTATTTACAGAGTTTGAGGTCGCCCTCATGACCTTTGGTGTCGCAGCCATTCTCTATGGTTTCACGCAGTCTCTTGAGGTAGCGATCGTAGCCCTCTTGGTGCCGCTGGCCGCGAAGGGCGTGAATCTCGCTATGGAGCAAAAGAAGGAGGCCTTTCAGGTGAAGGAAGGCCCGAGTATTGCCAAGCGCGTGGAGGCCATCCGGATTGCCGCACCAAAGAAGACAGAGCCGGTGGGTGTTCTCGAGTCGCCGGAGATCATGAGCTCGCAGCCGCTCATGAGTGTCGAGGCCATGTCAAATGAGGCACTTCCAGCGGAGAGCATTCCCGCGGCCGGCGGCGCCCGCGTCCAGATTAATACACCCGATGAGGAGACGGTGGAGGCTAAGGGGACTACAGAGTCAACCCCAATGGCCAACCCCGTTCTACAGAATGGCCCGGACCTTGAGGGTATTGAGACCGCTCTTAAGAACAAGGGTACAAGCCAGCCTTCGCCACCAGGTGATGTCGTGGCCGTCACTGGAATGACCGGATCCGCGTTTTGAATTTGTTGATTTTAATAGAGATGCGCGGCGGTAATGAGCATCATACTGCTGCAGCAGCAGCTGCAGTTCGTAATGCGAAGATCCCTAAAATAGGACATTCCTTATCTGCTAGAAATGCGGCAGAGGTTGTGGCTGCTAGACCATCGGTTAGCTCTTTAAAAGGAAAGCTACCGCCACGGATAGATGGCGGCTCCCGCCGTCGCCGCCGAAATAAAAGACGCCGCACTACCGTCAAGTGCCAGGATTAATAACTCCAAAGGAGTTATTAATCCAGCCTACTTGCCTATGTACCGTCATGAACATAAGTTAAGAACCCCCTGAAGGGGTTCTTAACTTATATCCTATGACACTATCCGCTCATACCAAAGTTAAGTACCCCCGAAAGGAGGGTACTTAACTTTGGTATTTTGCGGTAGTGTTGTAGGCCATGTTAAATGCCTCTCTATGAGAGGCATTTAACTTGGCACAACACGGTATGAAAAAGATGCATTAATATCAAGATGGTGAGGAGCTGTCCTCCCGGCGTAATATGCCTCACACCAAATATCATTACGGGCGCTATAATCTTGGCACTCGCGATGGTCACCTTAATGCTCTATATGAAACAGGACTCCCAGCCGCAGCAGATTGTCCAACGGATCATGCAAGCGCAGCCAGAACCCGTGATCGTCCAGGCCTCGGGAGACGATCGCTACACACGCGCCCCGAAGCCCGAGCGCCATTGGATGACGCAGCCGGATCTTCCGACCGGCGCCGAGATATATGGAAAGCTGCCCCGAATCCCGACGAGAGGAATCCCAGAGACCTACCAGTCAATGGGAATCGTCACAATGAGCGATGGCAAGATTCTACCGCTCTATGGCCGCCGCACCGCTAGTCGCTCCGACCGTTTCCAGTATTATACGCGCACGGACACCTATAACCCGGTACAGTTGCCGATTAAAGTGAAGCGCCGCGACTGCCAGGATGACGTCGGATGCGAGGAGCTCTACAATGACGATGAGGTGAACATAGCGTCTATGGGCAAGGGTCGGGCGACAATCTATCGGTTCGACGGGCCGGCCTATATTCCAGGGATAATATAAGAATGGGAGTAACGACCTGCCCTCCAAGTTCAAAGACATCGTTTCCCTTAGGGATAGGGTTCACACCTACAACAGGGGTATACTCATCCCTTTCAATGGATAAGTCACGGCTCGAGATGCAGTGGGGTATTCGATCAACAAAGCCCGGGTTTTCTGGTGACTACGTCAATGAGGAAGCGGGTGCGACCACGACCACACTCAGATATAATACAAACACCTATTCCCTTACGGCTCTGCAGATTTCGAAGTCAACACATACTCCTTGGCTCCTACCGGTCACATCACAGCCACTCAATACGGAGGATATTGTATTGACATTTATAACAACATCCAAGACATCCACTACGCCTATTATAATCGTTGTCATACCTATTGTGCGCAATGGTACCGCAAGAACAGACCCATTATATTTAACAGCCTTGGATACGGCCAGTGATGAGATTAAGGGGACCTTTTCATTAAAGGATTGCCTCCCTGATAACAACTATATTAAATATACTGTCTGCATTCCAGGATATACAACAGAGGCCAGTTCAGCCGATGCTATTGTATATGTTAATACCACAGGCTTGAGTGTAAGCTCGACTCTTATGGCAGCTATACAAAAAAATAGTCTGGGAGGAAGGCAATTTCCAACACCAGATGCTGATTTCATGCAGGAGTGGAAGAAGGTTAGAATATCAATGACGGCTGAGAGCATCAAAACCCATGTCTCGATGTCATCATCCCCTTTCGAGAACTACATGCCCCCATCGGATGCTCCGCCCAGTACAGATAACTACAAGTGTATGCCACTCGATATGGCACAGATCCAGACAAGTGACTTGTCTGGAGCTAAAACACTCACCCAGATCCTATTACCTGAAGCAAGGGATGTAAAAATACTCGATCCTGGCATGACCGAATACGTATTAACGATTGTGATTGGCGTTACACTGGGAATCATTATATTGAGCGTGGGGTTTTTAACCGTATCGAATGTGGTGATACCTGCGATAGCACCTGCAGCGGGAGCCGCTGCAGTGGGAGGCCCAACGCTTGTTCAAAGATTATATGACGTGCGATTTTATATACTAGCCGGTTTTGTAGGAGTATTTATAGGCGGTTTAGCATCCTATTTTACAACGAAGAAGGCTATTGGGAAGTAAGGCTCGCGAACCCATTTTCATCCATCAGTTTCGCAATCGCCTCGCTATGCGCGTCGATTGTATCGAGAGGCTCTCTCATAGAACCCGGGGCATCATTCTCCCGTTGCTCGCCCACCTCCTCTATAGAGAGTGCCTCGGCCGGTGGGTGCACTTCGTTGGGTACAAGTTTTCTGGTGGACCCGATATTACTTACCATATCGGGTTGGCCAGGTAGAATAAGAGTGTTCTGTATTTTGTTCAAAATGCGGCGACGATACTCGATAAAGATGGCGGCGACGGCTAGGGCCACGGCCAACGAGATAACCACGTCAAACTGTAGAACTGCCAATACTGCGATTAGCATGATAGCGGTGCCCACGCGGCTACCTGCAAGAGGCGTTAGCACCCACATAGGAAGATACGGGGTCACAATAAAGGCTATTCCGGCGATTACAATACTTATCAAGGTAGGGGATATGCGTGCGCCCATCTAATAACGGCACTTCTAAATTTGATCCGATATTTTCCATGCGGTCGAATCATGGACCCACTCGTAACATCAAAAGGATACTCGATTCTTAAATCGGGGCTGACGGCGGCTCAGACACAGGAGCTACAGGATGAGCTCACGGTCACTCCGAAGATGAATACGAAGTTCGCCACGAAGGATATGATTGATGCGGCGACCTTCAAGGTCTTTCGACAGTCGCCGACCCGATGGTATCTGCCTCGAGCCTGGGGCCTTACCCGCTTCGGAGAAGCGAGGAGTGTCGTGCCCGAGGGCGAGCCTATGAATGTGGAATTCACCGGTAAGCCCTATGATTATCAGGTGGCCATTATTGACTCCTTTATTAAGGCCGGGAATGGCCTAATCTGCGTGCCGTGCGGTCGGGGAAAGACCTTTATGGCGCTCAGCATTGCTGCGAAGCTCGGGAAGCGGTTTATTGTCGTGGTGGACAAGGAGTTTCTGATGAACCAGTGGAAAGGTGAAATGGAGGCGCTTTTGCCCGGAATCCGGATTGGCATTATCCAGGAGGATTTGAAACAGATTCATGAGGTGGAGGAGCCGCCCGTGAAGACGGCCACCGTTCCGGAAATGAAGGCGGAGCTAAAGAGACTCGGCTTGAAGGTTGGCGGGGGCAAAGACGAGCTCTTGGCTCGCTTAAAAGAGGCTATTCCCGGATACGGTGAGCAGCCTGTGAAGGCGCGGGTCAAATATGACTGTTGTATTGCACTCATTCAGACTCTGGTAAAGCGTGAGTTTGGGCCGACGGACTTTGACGGGTTCGGATTCACGATCTTTGACGAGTGCCATCATTTGGGGGCGCAGCACTTCTCAAAGGCCTTGCAGCGTGTTCAGACTGCTAAGATGCTTGGGCTATCCGCCACTCCTATACGGGAGGATGGGATGACGAAGGTCTTTCAGTGGTTTCTGGGTGAGCCGGTCTATTGGGAGAAGACTCGCGATCCGGATCCGACGGTGGAAGTGAAGGCGGTTACGATTAAGACGGATGATACCACGTATCATGACGTCCCGGTTGATTGGCGCGGGGAGACGGTGACGGCGCGCCTTTTAGGGAATGTGCTCGGATGTGAAGAGCGGAATCGGGAGGTGGTGCGCTGGATTCGGATGCTTCTGGTGGAACCGGATAGGCGTATCCTGGTGCTCTCTGAGCGGATTGGGCACTTGAACCGGATCGAGGAGATGCTTTCTGAAGTGGACGCCCCGACAATGTCCTATTATATCGGGGGTATGAAGGAGGAGGTGCGGGAGTCTGGCGCAGCATCGGCAAGGGTTCTACTAGCTTCTTATGCAATGGCCTCGGAGGCTATGAATATCAAATCTCTGAATGCAGTGATTTTGGCGAGCCCACGAAAGAATGTGGAACAGAGCACGGGGCGTATTCTACGGGTCCAGGTGAATAAGAGAGTTATACAACCTGTCATTGTCGATATCATTGACGATCATAGCATGTATAAGGGGCAGTGGTTGAAGAGGGCTACCTATTATAGGAAGTGTGCCTATCAGATTGAGGATTGGGCGATGGGTGCTACGTCGGGAACGAAACGCCGTCAGGCGCCTGTAGCTGTAAAGACGGATGGGTGTATGATAGATGATTAACCGGGGGGAGTATATGGCACGTAGCCCTGCATTGTGAATGAGGGTATGAAAGAAAGAGGAGTGTTTGTTTGAACTGTCGGTATTTTTGCTGGACCGGTGTAGGCTTGAGGGATGGCTGCGGGCGCTGCAGGGGATGCTGCAGGAGCTGCAGGGGTTGCAGGAGCTCCGAGTGCCGCTGGTGATGCTACAGGAGCTGCTCCAGGGGTTGCAGGAGCTCCTAGTGCTACAGGAGCTGCTACAGGGGCTGCTACAGGAGCTGCTACAGGAGCTGCTGTAGGGGCTGCAGGAGCTCCAGAGACTGCTCCAGGTGCTGCTCCAGAGACTGCTCCAGGTGCTGCTCCAGGGGTTGCAGGAGCTGCTCCAGATGCTGCTATAGGGGCTCCAGGGGCTGCTTGTGATGCTCCAAGGGGCGCAGGAGTTCCGAGTGCTGCTGGTGATACTCCAGGAGCTGCTATAGGGGCAGCGGCTCCAGCGGTTCCGAGTGCTGCTGGTGATGCTGAAGCGGCTCCTGAGGTTCCCACAGGGGCAGCGGCTCCGATAGCTCCAGAAGTAGTGGGTCCAAGAGAAGCGCCTACAGCTCCGGGAGCGACTCCATGTGTTATCCCAGCTATAGCTGATGCAGCTCCAGATGTCACTGCGGCTATTGGTGCATCTCCGACTTTCGTGGCAGCCCCCTGAGAAATAGATTCAGAGGTTACAGCGGTTATAGCCGCTACCGCCCCAGATGCTACAGCAGCTATAGCTGATACAGCTTGAGATGTTGCGGCGGCATTTGGTGTCGCTTGAGATGTCTGAGCAACCGCTGCGGGTGTTACGATAGGTGCAGGGGGGCCCGCAGTTACAGGGGGTACAACACCAGGCGTTATACCAACCCCTGGCATTACTATAGGTGCAGGAGGGCCAGATAAAAGAATAGCTCCAGAAGTTACTATCGGTGCAATCGCTCCAGAAGGTACAACCGCCCCAGATGCCCCAGATGCTCCAGAAGGTACAACCGCCCCAGATGCCCCAGATGCTCCAGAAGGTACAACC
>Ga0136644_10001639_pt1 | contig 17654 bp, 14 predicted proteins | sample C_130820_EF_Meta_FD_94780 | JGI IMG/M metagenome (GOLD analysis project Ga0136644, IMG submission 94780) | Freshwater microbial communities from Lake Croche, Canada to study carbon cycling - C_130820_EF_MetaG (v2) (version 2) | ecosystem: Environmental > Aquatic > Freshwater > Lake | place... | reverse complement strand
ATATTGAAAGGAATCTTTTTGCTGCATCAATACCATTACGCTCTACTTGGTAATTATGAAACCATGACCATATATATTGGTCATTTCCACAAATGAAAGGTGGATTATTGTTTTTATAATCTTTACTAAGATCTGATAATCCTTCTTTTATATTATGAGTTTTCGTATAATAAAAAAAAACTCCTATTAAAATTATTATAATAATTAATAAAATAATTTTATACATACTACTACTAATATCACTGTATATATTATATTTCAATCTATATCCTTATTAAGGGCTATCCGTGTTTTTGTATCCAAATGGCTACAAAAACATGGATTCCTCTATCTATTTTGTAAATACATTTATCTACCAAAGACATTAAGCATAATCAAAGATTTTTTGATATAGAAAATCTGTTCCCCAATATCCGTCCAAACCTTTTGACCCAGGCAAAGCCGGTGATCCTTTACTACCTTGCGGTCCGTGGGGTCCAGGAGGTCCTTGCGGCCCATCTTGTGGAGTGATCAATGTAAAATTTATTACAGGATTAGGTATATTTCCACTGATTGATATTTTGGGGACAGGTGTTTTACTAGTATCAACGGATACTGTACCAATATTAAATTGTATAGGATAACGATTTTTAATATCAAGTATTTTTTTTTCTAAATCTGCTAAAGTATTTTGCTGCTGTTTTAGTGCTTGGTTTAAATTTTGCAATTGTGTATATGAAAATGATGGATCAATTAAAGGGCTGCATGTATTCGAATCAATTTGTTCTTTAATATAGGGTGGAATATTTGTCCCTTGCGAATAATCCGGCAAACTAAATTCGTTACCTTCGGCCAAAAAACTTAAAAAATTTAAATCCGTTTCAATTATTTGTTTAATCATATTTATTTCTACCGTAGCCACACTCCACGTTTTACCTATTAATGATGAATTGTTTGATATTGCTAAGGACATATTACTTATATCTTTACTAAATGTATTTGGCAAATAAGACGATTTTGGTCCTGTTTGTATTTTTGATAATAATTTCGATGCAGTGTTGATTTTTGCAGGAGCATCTGGCCATAAGCATGATATAAAGTCTTTTAAATTGGATGAATCTATTACAGTATTTTTTTGAGAATAATTTTTACATTGTTCATCAGATACAACACCACGAATGGATATATTGGGATTAGAAGCTGATGCCGCTGTAGCACCTTCTCTAAGCAATGATATATTAGATGAATTGTATACAATAATAAAAATTAATAGAATTATAATAATATACAGTAGAATATTTGAATAACTTATATTCATAGTTTACTCTAATATATAGTTAATATGTATAATATACATTACGATTTTTTACATATAGAGAAAACCACCTTTTTTTTTAGCCAAATGGCTACAAAAACACGGATAGCTCTTAATGTGTAAAAGGGAAACAAGCATACCCCCTTTCACCCATAGGTCCTGGTAATCCATCATCACCAATAACACCAACCGGCCCTTGTTCTCCAATAGGGCCTTTTGGACCAGGTAGGGGCGATGGAAATGTAATGTTTATATAGACATTTGGTAAATTACCTGATAAAGTCAGTGTTGGATTGGTTATCATGGATGATTCATTTATTTTACCTACATTCCATATAATTGGATAAAACGTCTGCATATCATTCAATATATTTTTATACTCTTGGATTAGACCATCCAGTTTATCCCACGTCCAGTGATAAGATGTATATTCACGATCATATCCTGTGTTTGCCTCTATTTTTTTATCATAGATTGTAAATAATACAAAAAATACAAAACAAATAATAAAAAATAAATATAATATACTATTCATATTATATTCCTGATAAAAATATGTTGACGTGATAAATTATTGTGGTGATCCTTTTGGACCACGAGGACCTTGATCTCCCGGTTCTCCTGCATGACCTTGTGGTCCGGGATTCCCAGGCATTCCTTGTGGACCCTCTTCGCCTTTAGGACCAACCGGTAATGCTGCATTTATTATCCAATTGGCTAGTTGCTTATTTGTAATTGGATCTGTAATTGGATTATTTACAATTTCAATATACGCCTGCGTAGTATCTGATGTTTGAGAAACATTTCCTACAGTAATATTATTTATGGTTTGGGGTAATGTTGCGTTTATTTTATCTATTAAAAATTGCATTTCCTCTAGCTTTTTGCCGATAACTTGATACGATGCTTGTTGAGCGGTATTTCCGGGTCCAGTTTGGTAAAAGTATGATGTTAATGTATTTGCATTTGTTAAAGGTGTAGAACTGGGTGTGGAACTGGGTTTAGAACTTGGTGTGGAACTGGGTTTAAAACTTGGTGTGGAACTGGGTGTAGAACTGGGTGTGGAACTGGGTGTAGAACCTGTGTTCAATGTTCCTTTATTTGCGTTCGCCACTCTTGCTGCTGCTGCTGCTGCAGCTTCAGCAAGAACTGTTCCTCCTGCAAATGCTAGACCTTCTCCCTCAACATAACTATTTCGAAAACTTAAATAGACAAACAAAAATAATACTATCAACAATAACACATAAAATGGTTTTATCATACTCGTCGTATACTAATATAATAATATCTATATTACAAGTATATAAAAATTAATTATCTAATCTATCTAAATGTCCGAAAAATCCACTCTCTTGAAAACATTCAACCACCACTTTTTCGAATTCTTGGATGATATTTTGCGTATTTTTCCAGACAACACTGATCTAGCGATAGCGCGCAAATCATTTGAGACTATTAAAAAGGCAAATCCTACTGCCATAATTAAAGTTTGGCTATCCTTCGTCTATCGTCCTTACAAAGATGTTATCGAAGCGGGAAATATCGATTTCTTCTTTGAGAAGGACTATAGCAGCGATTTGTCAAATTTGGCGAATGGAAACGAAATTATGAAGGTTATCGATGTTATGCGCGGACCTATCAAGGAAATGAGCGAAGCAAATCGCGAACATTCCATGAAGTATATTCAAAACTTGTCCAAGATTTCCGATTTGTACGGGTTGATGTAATCGTCTTTCTTTGCATTTGCAAGGTATATGCGATATTTACAAAATAATTCATTGATTCTACTATGGATTATTTTATTCAGTTGGTATTCTTCACGGAAGCTTTATCCAAAAATAGAGATATCATACGCATGAATCCATAGACACCTAAATACTCTTTTATAAAAGTCTCCAATTCACGATTTATTCCACGTTCATTATCTTCCCTTGATACATATTGATTTATTTCGGCAGTTTTTTCTGCAACTCTCGATAATAATTGGAGAAAATATCGTTGTGTATGTACAAAGATATAATTTTCTTTTTGTATATCGCCTTTTTGAATTGCTTCTTCTATAACTGTACTAACTGTCTTTGGTCTAGTAATATAGCTACAGTATACGTAATACAGTTGTTCTTGCAAATAATCATAAACTGATTCACTTTCATCTCCTCTACTTCGATTCGTATGGAGAATACAGTATTCCAATAATAAATATGAAATCCTTCCTCTTTGTTCTGGGAAATCACTTATAAGATAGTAGAAGAATACATACAAGGATACTTTTTGCGTTATTTCCAAAGACCCCTCTTTTATTTTTTCGAAATCCTGTCTGTATTTATCATCATCTATACACAAAAGTGTTTCATAATGGTCGAATACGGATAGATAAGAGATCATAGTCATAACGTTATCATCTTGTAGTTGTTGTCGAAATGCAATAGGTTGATGATAAAATGTATATAAATACATATTCAATACTGGCATATTGGGTATAATCATTTTTTGTTGTAGAGAGAATCTTTGCAATTTTTCGTATTTGGATTTGGATTTGGATTTGGATTTGGATTTGGATTTGGATTTGGATTTGGATTTTTTTGTTTTATTGTTGGGTTTGTTGCGTTTATTGGATTTGGTCGATGACGTTGAACTAGAACTCGATTTCGATGTAGATGTAGATTGGTTCTTACTTTTTCCTCCACCACGACTGTCAGCGATTGGACTTAGAGAATGGATCGGATTATTAAAATCTTCAAAATCGTTAAATACTCTTATATTATTAAATATTGTGTTTGCATCTAGGCGCGTTATTCTTCCATCAGAAAAAATACCTGCAATTTGCGCTTTAGAGAATATAAGATCACTTCTTGCTTCAAGTACGCCCCCTGGTGCACCAAATAAAACAAAATCTGAACCACGCGCCTCTGATATTTTTACAATAATTGGATCTCCGGCGATCTTAAATACACTAATAATAAGGTTTAGATTACTATTATATTTTTCATAACCTTCACCATCGGTAGGTGGTATAACGAAAGTAATTTTATTTACTAATATAGATTGGTTGTTGTTGTATATAGTTATCAGATCATCGTCCATTGGATATTTATCGAGATAATGGTAAAAATGAGGTGTTGAATGTTTCTGTAATATTTTTGGCAATATCTTGTATAAATAAAAGGGAATAGTCTGGAAAAACTTAACAGCTTCGGTACTCCCAATATGATCTCCGCCAACTATACGGTTATCATGGAGAGAGGGTTTTGCAGATATCAATACTAATGGTTGCTGTTTTGATGGCGGTCGTACTAGAGGTAAACGCGTCAAAGATCCTCCTGTCATAGCGGCTCTTGATAATGGATTGAATATTAAAAACCCTTTTGTTCCAGAATAAATGGCAGGAATACCGTTTTTTACACAATATGAAAAAAGAACACGATCAATCGTACACAATACTAATTTTCCAATGATGTATTTAACCGATGTATCCAATCTTGCTTTTTCAGAGCCAGCTGGACTAACTGTCGGGATAAATAGTTTCCAACATTTCAATTTGACTTGACCATTATTAATGGCCTTACAGATACGGGCTTGCAATCCATCACCGCCACGTTTTTTTGTAAAATTAAAATCGATTTTATTGCCATCCGCATTTGCATATTGTGTATCTAATTTACTAGTAAAGGAGTTATAAAAATCTACAATATTGTGATCTGTAAAAAGAATATCTCTGTCATGATTGGTCAATTGTATATCATTATTTTTCATCAATGGACCTATGGTTTTTGTAATCATAGGAACATTCGTTGGATGAGCTAGACTATTCAATGTACACCCAACTGATTCTCTTGTACTTCCTTTTATATATTCTACCTCTGTTTGAAAACACTCTCTAGGGCTTTGTACATATTTCATTCCTTTAAAAGTGATCGAAAAATTACTCTCAAATTCTTCTTCATTAGAATCAGCGGTTTGATCCGCACCTATTTTATAGGTTCGTACTTGTGTATTTCCTGTTCCAAATGTTTCACAAAATGCATTTTCACCATAAGCCTTGATCAATGTCTCCGGTTCTAATGTTGTTGGTTTTCCTTTTGCGGAATCATGGGCAGACTCTTGAGTTAATACATATGCAAATTTAGAATCTCTAACGCCTTCTTTTAACAAAGCCGTAAATTTGCCAGGTGTATCCACTATCAAATTTACTTTTCCCGTACTTTCTGGATAGACGTTATCCAAACAACCGTCGGCTAAAAAATTATAGATTTCATCAAACGTTCCCGTTCGATTGAAATGTTTGAAATATTTATTGAAATTTGCTGCGCGCGTTGACCCTCCATGAGGTGTAGTTTGATTTTTAATAGATAGCAAAAAACAGTATCGTTCTACGTCATCTACAAACCGCGTGAATGATCCTGTACCGGGGTAACTAAAACTGGATACAGCTTGAATATTTATATCATTCAATAACCCTTGAAAAGAATATTTTTGTATAAAAGACAACATCATTGGATTACAAGACCATTTATCGGAACCTCGTATTCTGGCGACAGTATCAGTGGCCAAACTATTTCCTCGTGTTCCGCCAAAATCATGAACAGAATCGATTTTCTGGATTTGTTCGACCATGTCATCTTCTGTGAATGAATCCAGTTTTAAATCTAAACTATTTAATGATGTAGTATCACCTTGTTCTACAATATTTTTGAACACTGTTTCGGTTGATGTTGGCATATTTTATTTTATTTTTTATTAGTGTATCAATTAGTATATACTATATTTGTATATAATAATTTCTCCTCTTTTATAGATCAACTAATATATTTATTAATGTCTATCGGTAGATAAATATATTTACAAGACATATAGATAAGTCCACCTTTTTGTAGATATCTGGCTACAAAAACACGGATAGCATTTAAGACGTATCGTCTAAATGTCGGTTCTCATAATTCAATGCATATAACCATTCTTTAGGTTCAAATTTGTTCATAAAGTCATGCACTACTGCACGCGTTATTTTTTTCTCTTGACCCGTCGCTAAACTTGGTAAATAGACCTCTTTATGTATTCTTCGAATATACGGCCAATATTTGAGCGACGTTGGAACACCATCCTTGAAAACGTAAAACGACATGTAAGATGCATGTACGTTTTCCAAGAAATCGCGCGTTTGTTCATAAAATCGGTAAAAATCGCCCTTGTATTCGGGAAAATAGGACAAGAAATCGACCACACGTCCAATCCGGCGTAAACACAGATATTGATACTGCAGTTCTGTGTCCAAATATCGGATTTTGTAGATTTCGGCGTAGACCGGATTTCGAATTGCCGTCCGATTTCCACTGGGCAAGTGGGTTATCATAATACCTAAACGCCGAGGGTTGTTCTGTATGGAACCAAAAGCTTTTTCTAGGTCAGCATACGATCTGTATCCATACTCCTCTACATCATATACCTTGGGGAATTGAATAGTGGGTACATCCATAAAACATGTGAATCCTTGATACACGAATTGAGGCACCGACATCAAACACATAGATATGGGCATAATATCATAGACACCCACCAAATATAGTGCCGGACGTTGCAACGATAATATAATGCGATTCTCCGGATGTTGTAAAACGAAAGAATAGGAATAAAACTGCGGAAAAGTGTCCAAGAAATTGGTTAACCCTGTCTGATCGGTATTGCGTGAAATTCCTAAAGCGTCTAGGAACATTTCGTATACGGTCGTAGTTTTGTGTTTCTCCTTTGTGGATTTGTCAAACAAATAATATTGGCCGCCCACTGCACCCCGCGTTGCTATTTGCCACATTTGGATTCGCTTGTCATAGAACAAATGGATAAGAGTACCTTCGATGATTTCGGATACTTGGATTTGTTGGTCTGATCTTACATCGGAATAGTTTTCGCAGAATTTGTTATACGGGATTGATGCGGGCGGAGAAAAAGATAGCAGTTCGCCCTCTGGATAGGATTGGATAACGGATCGGAATTGTCGGGTATCTATGGGTTCATCGATACACATGTAATCTTTGTAATAATTTAGAACGGCGTATTCCGCCGAGGGCACAACACTATCCTGTGGTTTGGTCTTGTATATTCTGTAGTTGACTTTATTTGTAGATTCGTATATATGCGGGAGTGAAAAAGGTGCATACAAATGTGCATACGATACTCGGTTCATTTATTGTGGCTCTGGTGAGGTCTCTAAACATGAGTATCGCAATATCTCTATTTGGTTTGACAAAATATAAAAATTTGCGATACTATTGTATACAACCTCTTTTGGTAAAATATACAATCTATAGAATATATAGGAAATCATGTCGAAAAATGATTCCACGAATAATAATAATTCCAATGATATAAAAGAAAAAGAATTACCGGTATTTAATCAAGAATCGGAATCGGTTTCAGATCCGGAATCGGTTTCAGAACAGGCATCGGCACACTCTGAATCAGGTTCTAAATTATCAACAAAACCAGAGTCTGGGTCCATCGTGTTGGAACTGGGTGATATTATCCAGATAGAGGCTGCATCCAATCCAGAGTATCATCAAAACACCTTTTTCATCCTCTACTTGGATGAACAAAAGATCCGTTTAGCCAATGTCACCACATTTCACGCCGCGGAACTTCGTCTAGATGAGGATGGTCGCATTACAGACGAATCTATCACAAAGATAATACTACAGAGTCGGAGCGATGAACGCGGATATGCCAGACAACATCTATTGATGCCAAAAACCTGGGTCGACGTCCATTTTGGTGGTGAAGTACCCACCATCATAACCGGCGAGATAACCAATTTAGAAGAAGATATGATCGAAATAACAACCTACCCCGATTTAGAAACGATTTACATTGATTTCGAATACAAGGGCCTACCCGAATCCATCCCCTTGGAACAAATCGTCTTGCGAACCAAACCCGCGTCCTTGGAAAAGATTGAATCCTTGACCAGTATCAAGGAATCCGGGGTCTCCGAAGACGATGATGTGTCCTTGGAAATGTTGACGCAATCAGAAGAAGCGTCTATGGAATTCTTGGAAACCGGCGAATCTTTGATTACAATGCCCAAAGGCACAGGAGCAGACAAAACTGTCCGCGATAATCTACACAGCCTTTATTTAGCGGCGAATGAGATCATTTATGGCGAAGAATTAGAGGAATTGGTGCAGCGTGTGGAGATCCCCGAGTGGAAAAAACGATATGGAATTGATACCCAGGTAAACGACCTCATGGATGAACTATTGTCGGATATCCCCAATTCGCGCCGTACTAAGATGGTCTTGGACAATATCCATCTTTTGATTGAACGTTTCCGCGAATTACGCAAAACATTTTCCAAATTCGACGAACAGGGCAATGTCCTCGATGTTCGCACAGTAGGCGCACTCCATAAACCCTTGGTAGAACACATGATGTCTTTGGACCGCAGTTTGAAATGGATTCTGCCCGTTGCAGCGGATAAGCGCAAGATCTATACTGAGGAACATCCAGAGTCCATACCCGACGTGGTGCAGTTGATATCAGACGATGTTTTGAGGTCGGATGAAACCCGGTTAGAAGATTATCACAAGAATCGTATGCGGGGCGATGTACCCGCGTATGGTGCCTTATACAGTGGTCTCAACAACTCTTTTAAATCCACGGAAGCACCCCTGTTGTCCGATGACTATTTGGCTCCCGACACAGAGATCCATGCACCCATCGAATCGATCTTGTCGGGTCTCGAAGATTTGTATAGTACTACCGCAGGAAAAACGGAGGGGTATGCCAAACGCCGATTCGTTATCCAGCGATATAATTTAGGCGAGACAAAACAGGTTGCCAAGGCATCGGCAGCAACGGGTCGCCGAGTCTATGTTCGTGAACCCATGACGCCGAATGATTCGCTAACTGTGAAATCCGTCTTCACTTTACCTGAATCCGCAATCCACTTTTCCAAGATTCATTTGCCCGGAACCTCGATTTTGACGCGCACTGCTTTAGCACATGAATACGTGTGTATGTTTCGCCTATTGAAACGCCGAACCGCAGTCCATCAACACGTTGTCCGCAAATTTGGCAAAGACATGGACACACCCTTGTGGGAAGAGGGCGATAATCGCGGACCCCTTTGGGCCACACAATTCCGCGAATTTATCTTGGACGATGAGTTGATTCACGATCCCGATCGTTATAGACAGTTTTTGAAGACGATTGTTCCCAAGACGGAGACCATTATTGACATGCTTCAAAAACGCAAATATCGATACAATAAACCCATGATAGATCCCTCTATCTTATCGTTGAAGCGGATGGTCGATACTTTGGAGCCCTTCATGGTGTATACCAATGATTTGACGTATACTCAATACAACCAAATCCGATATTTTGTGAAGACGCAACTCAAGGAATTCAAAAAACAGACCGCGGAAAAGGAGAAGGACATGGAAACGATAAAAATGGCGAAATACGGTGTCCAAGAAGACAAACACTCAATGGAACGAATTTTTGCGGAAAAACGCGAATTCTTGGACTTGATTATGGATGCCTATCAATTGAAGGATTCGGACAAGGGCTTACCCCAAGGAAAAGCAATCGAAAAATCGTCCCACGAATGGTTGATGACCATGATCAAAGCCGATTCCGGCGAATTGTTGTCTATTATTTTGCAATACATGATGGTGTCTTTGATAACCCCCGAAAATATGGTTGCAGCCTTGGACAACAGGGGATCTCAAGACCACGATGAAATGTCCAAGGCGGAGAAAATAAAGGCACGCGATTGTGCTAGCCGTGTGTTGACCAAGCGATATACCTCCATACGTGATATGCAAAAGGACAATGCTGAACCGGATGTTTTTTACGACGCAGAATTCGACGACACACCCTATGAACTTTTGAAAAAGTACAAGGAGGAACAAAAGAAATATCCCGCGGAAGAATTCGTCGAATTTTTGGCGGAGGTTTTGGTACAAAAACACGATTGCCCGAAGGATTTGTCCAAGGCATTGGCGCAAGATTTGATTGCCGGTAAAAAACGCGTGAAAGAGGGTGAATATGCTATAGTACAGATGACGCCGCATTTGAAAGATGGTGCGGATATTTCGGATCTCTCTGTCAAAGAACAAAAAGAGGTTGCATTAGAGGCCGAGGCGCGTACGAAAGTGCAATATTATCGCCGGGTTCGCAACAATTGGACACACGACGCCAGTATCGACGAAGAGTCTTTTATCGATACGAATACTCTGTTTTGCAATATGGATAAAATCTGTTTCCGTAATACGCGTTCCAAACCCGCCACGTGCGAACCCGTGGGATCCGCCGAAGAAAGAATGCGTGAAATAGCCAAGAAGCGTATGTTGCAAGAATTCGGGGATCGCATGACAGAGTCGATCGAAGGACTCCAAGAATCTTTGAAGACCCGGATTACGGATGGTATGCGCCGCCTTATGCGAACTATGCGTCTCGAAAACTTGCAAAGACATAAACCCGATATTTTGGCGTATGAATTGGGGAAGATGTCCAAGAAAGAGGATTTGGTACAATCACCCTATTTGGGATTACGCGACCAGATTCTTGGACAAGCCAGTTTCGTAGATCGCCAAAACAATCTGATCAAATTCGCGGATTTGTATTGCCGCGGTGCTATGGTCGATGAATTGGGAGAGAATTTCTATTGGTATTATTGTCAAGAGACGAATGTGCCCTTGTTGCCCACTTTCTTGGTGGAATTGGCGCACACTTTTGTCTCCGGCGGAGATTTCCAGAGAAAACAGAATGAGATCTGTAGGAAACAGGGACAGCTAAGTGATGACGGCGATTCGTATGTGGATCGACACAGTGGATATGTTATCAAAAATATTGATCTTGTAGAAGAGGATAGATACGACGAATCGGGGTTCAAAATGATCACCCACGGACTCATGGAAAAAGACGCGGGCGAACAGTTGGCCGAGGCATTAGCCAGCGGAAATGATCAATTGATTGAATCGAGTCTAGGGAATAAGGCACCTAAAAAAGACCGTGTATTTGAAAATGAGACTGCTGAGATAGTATACAAGGTATTCGCCGCAATTTCGACCAACATTGGCTTGGAACTAGATGCCGTGGAGGATTTTGTGGTTCGTGTATCCATGGAACTCATTCAAAAGAATGTGTCTAGCGAAAAGGCGTATAATGCAAATGCGGACAAAATGGAAAAGGAAAAGGGGAAACGACCGATTCCGTACAAGATCTATAAAAATCAGAATATTTTGATTATTGTCTCGGCAGTTGTCTTGGTCTCTATACAAACAGCGTGTCCGTCTTTCAAAATTCGCAAAACCTTCCCCGGATGTGTGCAGTCATTCGGTGGATATCCAGCAACCGGTATTGGCGAGGTAAATAAAGATGGATCGCAGGTATCCTCCGCCGACGGTGCAGGGAATCTATCAGGAATCCAATACATCGCCTGTGTTTTGAATAAGACCAAATCGTCCATTTCGCCGTGGGATTCAATACAGAAAATACCCCTTACCGTTGTCCAAGATCGCATCAAAAAAGTGGTGGATACTTTGATCGTACCACGCACGGATATTATGGAGCTGTATGAACGCAAAAGAGAATATGTTATACTACACCCCGAACACGAAGTTCCAAAAGAACACGCGATTCAGCGATGGACCGGATTCATGCCACCCTTGGTCAAATATACTGTGAAGAAATCTTTGCGCGGACTCACCAACGAGTACAAAAACGAATTGATAACCGCGTTTCGCAATGGTAATCGGGAACAACGTGCGCAAGTCGGCGTCTTCAAAGTAAAAGTCTTGATGTATGCATATGATGTCATGGAATCGGTGGACGCAATCGTGAAATCGAAGGATCTTTTGTTGAAAACCGCGTCCAATCTATATTTCAATGAAAATGCCTGTTGCAATGACCGCAATACCGCGCGCGTCTTGGACTATTTCGCCGACCAAGAATCCACGATTGTTAACCATTTGAAGATGGTGGAAAGTTGGGTTAATGTTTTGCAAAATGTTCGCGAACTTTCGAGGGCGTCCATGATTTTTCACCCTTTGAAGACGGGCATCCAACGAATGGATCTCCCCATGGAACATTACGAGGAAAACATTTATGGCGCGTTTATCCACTATTGCAACTTGGATCGCGATGTCCCCATTCCGGAAGACATGCGCGGACTCATTGCCGAAAAACCCGCGGACTACAATTTCCGTCTGCCCATTGCGGACAAGATCGAGATCATGAAAAGCCAGGGCAAACGTTTTACTCTGCAACACCTGAATCAGTTGATGGAGATTGTTCATCGTAAAAACCTGGTTGATGCAAAACCGACGTCCTTGTTGCGTGGATCCAGAGTGTCGGGTCTCGTCGAATTCTTGGAATATATGGACACCCAGGACGCCCCCCTTTGCGAAAAACCCCTATGTAGACTCATGCGCGCAGTTTTGGACGCGCATAATCCCAAGACCATGGTGTTGGAAGACAGCGAAGCCACCCGACGACTCAACAATTATTTGAGCAAGGCGAATGAGGAGATGTTGACCTCCATCGCCGCGTTTTTCCAAACCTATGGAAATTTGAATGCGCGTAGGTTTGAAGCATTGACCAAGATGCTTTCCGAGATACATATTTGGAATATGGAACAAGAGCTGGGTTTGGACAAGGGTGAGGAGGATGTAAAACACACCATGTTTACGGTCATGCAATATATGCGCACTTCGGTAGAATCCATGTCCAAGGTGTATCCCGAACTCATTCGCAATAATCACTCACCCGTAGATGATGTTTCTATGAAATGGGGGATTTCCGATAACCATTCCGCGGATTTGGGTCAAGTGATCAAACGGTTTTACGAACCCTTGCAGAAATTCCGCGGGGATGCGGTTATCATGGGTCTACTCGAAGAGACTCAGATTCGATTATCCGATTTAAATACGTTTTTGCAACACATCCCCACTTTTGCACCTATCTTTAGGAAAATGATGGACCAAGAAAGCGGATTGGAACGCGATGCCGTGTTTTACTCGCTGTTTAGCCGTCGCACATTGTATATGTTGCACTCTTATACTTGGTATTCTGTTATCTATGAATACATTTTGAAGTCGGATGATGAAGATCTGTTGCAAATGGAAATCCAGGAACAAAAGTCGGCGCGCAGACGTGCAAACCAGGAGAAAAAAGATGTATTGGCTGCAGGAATAAGTCAAGAGCTCTTTGAGGATGAAGACGATGTGGAAGCATATGCTGAAGAAGTAGACGATCGCGTAGAATTGCAGATTGTGGTGGGTAATAAACGCGAACTCAAAATGCGCGTTGCCGAACTATTGTTGGCATTCTTGGACATGGAAGATAGTACTAAGGTCGAGATTGACATGTCTTACAAAGACATTGATGCAAGAATCCGCCGGTCTAAACAACAGGAGAAGAAGATGATCACGGACTTTTTGCGTAATATGGATCCGGACCAACGTCGTGTAGAAGATGAATTGAAAAAGGCGAAATTGGGTCGCTGGAATGTTGGTATGCAGAAAGGTTTAGTGCATTATGACAAGGAGACATATGACCGTGAACGCAATGAATTGTTTATGCAATTGAATGAGATTGGCGGGCCTACGGACTCGATGGATGCGATGATTAGTATGCGTGGTGTTGAGGATTTAGAAGATGAGATGAATGCCGATGCCGATGCCGCGGGAGACCTAGAAGCCTATGATATTCGAGGTTTAGGCGAAGAATATGGAGATGGGAATTACTACGGTGAAGATGTAGAGGAGGAAGGCGAAGATGGGTTTGGATACGAATGATATTATGCGTGGGTAGATTTATTTCACAATCTACTTATGTGAAATAAATGTATATGTATAATATAAAATGAACCCTATTTTATTTGTTTTTGCGTTTTTATTGTTTTTTCTCTTGACTCCCAAGGTTTTGGTATGCCTTCCCAGAAAGGGTAGTAAATTTGTTGTTGCCGGTGTGCACGCTTTGATCTTTGCATTAGTTTTTATATTGGTTGGTCATTTGATTTGGAGGAGTACACATTCTATATTTGAGGGATACGATAAACAAGAATACAAAAAGAAGTCAAAAGACAAAAAGAACTCAAAAGACAAAGAACAGAAAGACAAAAAGAACTCAAAGCAAAAACCCTTTTTACAAAAACCAGTAGAAAAAATACCACAGAAGAAACAAGATTCAAACCAACCCCAAGACGAAAAACCACTAGTCATGAAATCATATCTACTTGACACAACAAAGAACTATCGATGAATACAATAATTATTCATTCATTTCTAAGGATTTTATACAAAGTATGTACAAAACAGTGTCATTCAAAGTAGCATATACAGATCAAACAAAAGATTATCGTTTGAATCCCGATTGGACAGCACAAGAATTTATTCATTGCATAAACGCAACATGTAGAAGGGATTTTGGTTTAGAAGATGTCGATATTGTTCCATCGCAACATTCGGAATGTTATAGGAATCAATATAATCCACACAGTATCTTGAAAGCCGAAGAAGGACCCGCAATAGACAAATTGGTAAATACCGATGATTTAGGTAGAATTTTACTGAAAACCCTTTTTGGTGAAGAGCTACAGGTGTTTTTCTATATAAGACCTAGGCAAACTGTCGCAGGATTATTGGAAGATCTAGAAAGTCGTATTTTACCCACATACAAGGGTATACCAAGTACAATCAGTCAACCCACCTGTCAAATCTGCCTGGATCGAGACAAGAATCTATTATTCATGCCCTGCAGACATTTAGCTTGTTGTTCGGATTGCGGAACAAACAGTAGACTCCTAGTATGTCCAATATGTAGAGGATCTATAATCGAGAGAATTGTTGTTTTTGTATCATAGTATGGTATAGTATACACCATGGAATCAAATATTATGTTGTTTATGTATTCGTTTGCAATATTTTTTATTGTGAGCCCAAAAGTATTTTTTAGTGTCCCAGTAAAAGGCAGCGTATTATTTACTGCATTGATCCACTCTATGTTGTTTGCTCTTATTTTTACTGCATTTCATCATGTTATAACAATGTATTATGAAATAAAAGAAGGACTCGGTGAATGTACGTGTGTTGGACTCAAAGGCGACAAGGGAGATAAGGGAGACCAAGGACCGGCTGGTCCCGTTGGTGATAAGGGAGCAAAAGGAGAGCAAGGTCCTTCTGGTCTCGTAGGTGCAACCGGACCGATAGGTCCTGCGGGACCTCAAGGACCCCAAGGAGCTGTGGGACCTATTGGACCCACCGGACCCTCCGGAATAGGAAATCGCGGATTCTAAGAAATAATACAAATATACGAGAATATATACAAACTATATATCTAGACTAAAGAAAACAAACCCAAAATAATATAAGATGTTTAGCCAAAATTTTGTTCGTATGAATAAAGCGAATTTTGCTATAGTTTTATTTTTGATATTATTTACTCTATTTCATTTTGCAAAACCGAGTTTTGCTTATGGACCTGAGGGAGAATTCAGACAATTTGGTGTGGGTTATCAGAATAAAACCGTTTTGCCGGTTTGGACGGTTGCTATTGCTTTAGCTATCTTATGTTATTTGGCTGTATTGTACTATACACACTCATAACCAAAGGTTTCCGCTTTGCTTATTATAGTCCGTTATACCATACCCTACGATTCACTTTGTTATGTATCACTTCTTTGTGCCTTTCTTTTACAAATATTATTGGTGTTTATGGATATACCAATAATATTACAAAACACAAAATATAGAAAACACATAATATAGAAAACACAGAATATCACAGAAAACACAGAATATCACAGAAAACACAGAATATCACAGAAAACACAGAATATCACAGAAAACACAGAATATCACAGAAAACACAGAATATCACAGAATATCACATATAAAAAGTGAATGCCGAAGGCGTTCACTGGGGGGTCGTAGGGGGGCGGAGCCCCCTACCTACATGATAATTCCCACCATACTTACTATCAACGCCACAACAGATGCCAAATAAATCCAAGAGAAATGCCCAACTGTGTTCTTTAGGCGAACTAATTCGCGTAAACGTTCAGCCTGTTCATTATACTTTAACACAAAGTCAAAATCCAGACCCAAACGATTTGCCGAATCTTTTTCTCTATTATTTTTGCAATCCATACCATATTGAATAAGTTCTTCCAAATTTTCCAAATTAAATCGTGTTATTAAAAAACTATAATTGAATTCATTCGGGTCAGAAGCCTTTTTAATAGGATCCATGGTCTTGCTACTAAATATTTCATCGGTAAACGCCTTTAAACCAAAATACTGGAGAAACCAATATCCAAATGTGTTTTCAAATATATCAACTAAGAACGGGTTTGCACTTACACCCATTAAGGTTAAAGCCACGATCATAAATCCACTCAAAGTAATGGCTAAAACATATCCTACATCGTTTGAGCCCATTTTATTTATTTCACCTTGCGTATCATTCATGATAACAACACGATAAAACATAAGATTAATCACACATGCAAAAAGGTAAATCACGAAAAATAATAGAATACTCCGAAACCAATAAGCCTTTCCGTGGAATACAAACATATATGCGAGTCCAATGGGTATACTAAATAGAATACACGCGATTACGGCTCCAAATGCGGCCCATCCGATTTGTTTACTTAATTCTGCATTTTGTGCTGTATTTGTTAAAGATATTGTTTCACTTATTTTTGGCATAATTTAGATATACTATATTTAGAGATGATTTGGGAGTCCGTTTGATCGAATCCAAGAAAACCCTCTGTAAAGTATAGACATATAATTCAGTTTTTGAAACCGGTATAAAACCCATAACTACATGGAGTACCCCAAACTAATCGATCATAGTGCGCGCAATTATATGCAAAATGCCTTGCATGCTTGCCACGAAAACCGTGTAAAAATATACTATTATGCCTTGAATATTGGTGTATTCATTGTATTTGTCTCGATTGTAGCTTTAGTACTATATTATTGTTATCGTAATAAACCCACTGCATATGAAAGGCATCAAAAGATGATGCGCGATCAAGAGTATGTGTTATCTAAAATACGTTATTATCAAGCCGAACAGAAAAATTTGATGGTATCTCCAATTGGGTTCACGGATACAGGATAAATATATGGCAATATTACAACTAGGAATAATAGAATAACAGAATAACAGAATAATACGTTATAAATGAGCGAAGACGATGAAACAGTTCACAAAACAATATCCACCGATTCAGGTTCAGAATTTGACGATCTAATAGATATAACCGAAGATTTAGGTGTGATCGATTTGTCCGAGGGTCCGTCTCTCATAGAAAAAGAAGTGGACGAGGTCCTGTCCCAAGACACCAATT
>Ga0136644_10001637_pt1 | contig 17660 bp, 15 predicted proteins | sample C_130820_EF_Meta_FD_94780 | JGI IMG/M metagenome (GOLD analysis project Ga0136644, IMG submission 94780) | Freshwater microbial communities from Lake Croche, Canada to study carbon cycling - C_130820_EF_MetaG (v2) (version 2) | ecosystem: Environmental > Aquatic > Freshwater > Lake | place... | reverse complement strand
CGCGAGGTCGCACCGCGTGCCCTGCGCTTGCAGGCACACTTTGACTGGCCCAAGCCCGACCGGCGACGCGAGTTTCTGCGCGCGTCGATCGACGCCGAGGGCGGATTGCAGCTCTTTCCCAACCAGGGTCCTGGGGTTCTGAGCTCGACAGTGGGCAGCGATGGTTTGATCGACTGCCCGGCCGGCTGCGCGATTGCGCGCGGTGATGGGGTCCGCTTTCTGCCTTTTGATGCGCTACTGAATGGCTAGGTGGCGCGTGCGAAACCCTGCTGTTTGAAAACCTCTACACCACCATTGATGACGCTCACCATTCGTTACTTTGCCAGTCTGCGCGAAGCCATTGGGCTCGAGCGCGAGGTGCTGGAGCTCCCGGCCGACCTGTTGACGGTCGCGGATTTGCGGGCCTATCTGTGTCGCCGTGGCGAACCCTGGGCGAGTGCACTCGCCGAGGGCAAGGCCGTGCGCGCCGCGATCGCGCAGCGCATGTGTGCGGCCGATGCGGCGCTAGAGGACGGCGCTGAGCTGGCCTTTTTTCCGCCGGTTACCGGAGGCTAGATCGATGGTAATCCGGGTTCAGGAGGCCGCGTTTGAGCTCGGTGCCGAACTCGACGCGATGCGCGCCGGGCGCACGGATATGGGTGCCATCGTGAGCTTTTTGGGCACGGTTCGCGATCTCCACGATGGACTCAGCGTGCACGCACTGACGCTTGAGCATTACCCCGGTATGACCGAGGCCGCGCTCGCCGAGATCGTCGAGCAGGCTTATGAGCGCTGGCGGCTGTTGGACGTCCGTGTGATCCATCGGGTGGGGCGTTTGCTGCCGAGCGATCCGATTGTTCTGGTCGCGGTCAGCTCCGCGCACCGGGGGGATGCGTTCGCCGCGTGCGAGTTCGTCATGGACTGGCTAAAGACCAAGGCGCCATTCTGGAAAAAAGAAGAAACCTCCGCTGGCACGCGTTGGGTCGAGGCGCGTGCGACTGACGACGAGGCGGCGGCGCGCTGGGAGCTCGGCTCAGGGGTTTAGCAGGGTGGTCGGGCTGGTGGCAGCGATCGCGTCGCCGCTACAACCGCCACCGAAAATTGGCGTCGGAATCGCCAACGTGAGCTGCGCACCCGCAGCGCGCAGGGCACGACGTCCAGGCGGGGCGGCCCGCACCCACCACCAACCCTGCCCTAGGGGTTCAAGAACAGCGTCGACCGTTTCCATCACGGTTGTGCTCGCGACTCCAGGGGCCCAGACCAGGGTCGCGAGGCTCTCCGGGCGGCTCGACTGCACCGCCAGCCAAGCCGCCACGCTCAAACTAAGGCACAACGCCAGCAGCGCTGTCACCCGCAGGTGGGGGTGGCGTGCGCGGTCGTTCAGGTTGCGAGCGCGGATTGGCTGCGGGGTGCCCACAAGCGTTCGCGAATCGGCAGGTGCACAAGCGCCGCAAATACGGCCAGCACAACGCTCAGCCACCAGACCACGTCGTAGCTTCCGGTCAGCGCCTGGAGTCGTGCCGCCAGCCAAACGCCGGCAAAAGCGCCCACCTGGTGCGACAAGAAGACGAAGCCAAACAGGGTGCTCATGTAGCGGGTGCCAAACATACAGGACACCAATTGCGCCGTCGGCGGGACGGTTGAAAGCCAAAGCACACCCATCGCGGCGCCAAACATCAGCACGCTGGCGTCACTGATAGGAACCAGCAAAAACACCGTCGTCACGACCGCACGCAGGGCGTAGATGCCGGCGAGGATGACCCGCCGCGGCATCGTCGCGCTGAGTACACCGCCGAGGTAGCTCCCCAAAATGTTGAAGGCACCAATGAGTCCAAGCGCCCATGCGGCCGTGCGGCCACTGATGCCCAAGTCGTTCAAGTAGGGCGGCAGGTGCACCGTGATGAATGAAAGCTGAAACCCACACACAAAAAAACCGGCGATCAAGAGCCAGTAACTCCGATGGCTCGAGGCTTGGCGCAAGGCTTCGCCCATGCTGGAGGCCGTGGCGCTGCCTTGCGCTTGGGCCTGGGCGACGCGGTCGCCACGCAGCGCGAGGGCTAGCAAGGGGCTAAGCGCCATTGCGCACGCCAGCAATAATCCAGCGTGCGCCCAGCCGTATGCCTCGATGAACGCCTGGCCGAGCGGGACGATGGTCAGCTGCCCGAGGCTCGAGGCCGCGGTCGCGAGTCCGACCGCCCAGGTGCGTCGCTGCTCCGGCATCAGCTGCGCAAGCGCAGCCAGGACCGTGTTGTGTCCGGCGCCCGCCATGCCCATGCCGACCATCAAACCGGCCGCCAAGGTGAAACCGGCCGGCGACGACCACTGGGTCATCAGAGCAAGTCCGGCGGCGTACACAGCGCCACCGGCGGCGAGCACCCGCCAAGGGCCAAAGCGGTCGGAGAGGGCGCCTGCGATCGGCTGCCCAACACCCCAGGCGAGGTTTTGAAAGGCAAGCGCAATGGCGAAGGCCTCACGTCCAAAGCCGTGCCCTTCGGGACCGCTCACGGGCGTGAGAAAAAGTCCAAAGCTTGAACGGGTGCCAAACGACAACATGCTCAAAAGACAACCCGCGATCAACACGATCCAAAGCCCACGCTCGAGCGGCGCGCGACCGGATGGGGTCGGCGATGGCGACTGGGCGTTGACGGGTTGCACGGCGGCCGCTTGGACCGGGGCGGGGGGAGGGGACGAAGTCTGCATCACGCAAGGATACTTGGGTTCGGGTGGGACCTTGAAATCGGCCCGAACGGCCCTATGTCACGCTTGGGCGCAGCAAAATCGTTTTCACTCTTTCGTTGACGTCCGCTCTCATTCTTCCAGACTCCGGCTAGCGAGGGTAACGCTGATGCGTGCTGACAAACTCACGACCCAATTCCAGCAAGCCATTGCCGAGGCGCAGAGCCTTGCGTTGGCGTCCGACAACCCGTATCTCGAACCGGTTCACCTGCTCGCGGCGATCGCCTCCCAAGGCGACGGCGCTGGCCGGTCCCTGCTCGAAAGGTCCGGGGTGCGGGTGCCGGCACTCGAGCGACTGCTGGCGGCGGCGATCGATCGCCTGCCGAAGGTCTCGGGCGGTGGTGCTGAGTTACAGATGGGGCGTGAGACGATTCAATTGCTGAATCAGGCGGAGAAAGAAGCACTCAAGCGCAGCGATAAGTTTGTTGCTGCGGAATTGTTTCTGTTGGCGGTCGCTGAGCAAGCGGACAAACGCGCAACCGAAGTCGGGCGCGTCGCCAACGATGCGGGTCTCAACCGCAAAGCCCTCGAGGCCGCGATCGACGCGGTCCGCGGTGGGGCGCCCGTCGACAGTAACGACACCGACGCCCAGCGCGAAGCCTTGCGCAAGTACACCGTCGACCTCACCGAGCGGGCGCGTCAGGGCAAACTCGACCCAGTGATTGGGCGCGACGACGAAATCCGGCGCTCGATTCAGATCCTGCAGCGGCGCACAAAAAATAATCCAGTACTGATTGGCGAACCCGGCGTTGGCAAGACCGCGATTGTCGAGGGTTTGGCGCAGCGCATCGTCGATGGGACGGTGCCCGATGGTCTCAAGGACAAGCGCGTGTTGACGCTTGATTTGGCGGCTCTGCTCGCGGGGGCGAAGTACCGTGGCGAATTTGAAGAGCGTCTCAAAAGCGTTCTCACCGATGTCGCCAAAGACCAAGGTCGGACGATTGTCTTTATTGACGAGATCCACACGGTGGTCGGCGCCGGCAAAGCCGAGGGGGCGATGGACGCCGGCAACATGCTCAAACCGGCCTTGGCGCGCGGTGAGTTGCATTGCATCGGTGCAACGACCTTGAATGAGTATCGCAAATACATCGAAAAAGACGCCGCTTTGGAGCGGCGTTTCCAGAAGGTTCTGGTCGATGAGCCCTCGGTTGAAGCGACGGTTGCGATTCTGCGTGGATTGAAACAGCGCTACGAGTTGCATCACGGCATCGAGATCACCGACCCCGCCATCGTGGCTGCGGCCGAGCTTTCGCACCGCTACATCACCGATCGTTTTTTGCCCGATAAAGCGATCGACCTGATCGACGAGGCGGCCGCGCGCATCAAGATGGAGATCGACTCGAAGCCCGAGGTGATGGACCGCCTCGACCGCCGCATCATCCAGCTCAAGATCGAGCGCGAGGCGGTACGCAAGGAAACCGACGATGCGTCGCGGCGTCGGCTGGAGTTAATCGAGGACGAAATCCTTCGTCTCGAGCGCGAGTACGCCGATTTTGAAGAAATTCTGAAGGCCGAAAAAGCGGCGGTTCAGGGCAGCGCCCAGCTCAAAGTTGAAATCGAGCAGCTACGCGCGCAAATGGTCGAACTGCAGCGCAAGGGCGAGTTCGATAAGGTCGCCGAGATTCAGTACGGGCGCCTGCCCGAGCTCGAGGCACGCGTTCGCATGGCCGACGCCGCGCAAGCAGCGCATGCGGCCCAAACTGCACAAACGGCACAAACGGCACCGACAGGGCAAAACGGACCATCCAACCAAACGACGCAGGGAATGCCGCTCGCCGCGTCCCCATCGACGACGCTCGCCCTCGCCGCCCCCAAGGGTAGCGAGCGTGCAAGGCTTTTAAGAACGCAGGTCGGCATCGAAGAAATCGCCGAGGTGGTCGCGCGCGCAACGGGGATCCCGGTCGCCAAAATGTTGCAAGGCGAACGCGACAAGTTACTCGCGATGGAACAAAAGCTTCACGAGCGGATCGTGGGCCAAGAAGAAGCGGTGCGCATGGTGGCCGATGCGATTCGACGCTCGCGCGCCGGATTGTCAGACCCGAACCGACCCTATGGGTCATTTCTGTTTCTCGGTCCTACGGGGGTCGGCAAGACCGAACTCTGCAAAGCCTTAGCCGGCTTCTTGTTCGATAGCGAAGACCGCATGATTCGCATCGACATGAGTGAATTTATGGAAAAACACTCGGTGGCCCGACTCATTGGTGCCCCTCCGGGCTACGTCGGTTATGAAGAAGGGGGCTATCTCACCGAAGCGGTGCGCCGCAAACCCTACAGCGTGATCCTGCTCGACGAGGTCGAGAAAGCCCATGCCGACGTCTTCAACGTGCTGCTGCAGGTGCTCGACGATGGACGCATGACCGATGGTCAGGGGCGCACAGTGGATTTCCGCAATACCGTGATCGTCATGACGTCGAATCTCGGCGCGCATGAAATCCAGCGACTCTCGGCTGCCAACGCCGACGCGGAGGATATTCGCGAGGCGGTGATGCAGGAGGTTCGCGGCCATTTTCGTCCTGAATTCATTAACCGGATCGACGAGATCGTCGTCTTTCACGCGCTCGCCCAGGCCCACCTGCGCTCAATCGCGCGCATCCAGTTGCAGGGTCTCGAGCAGCGGCTGGCAGCGCGTGAGCTCATCCTGAGCGTCTCCGAGGCGGCGCTCGACGAACTCGCCAAGGTGGGTTTTGATCCTTTGTATGGCGCGCGACCGCTCAAGCGCGCGATTCAGCAGCGACTCGAAAATCCGATTGCGATGCTGCTGCTCGAGGGTAAGTTTGGCCCCAAAGACGTGATTCCGGTGGACGTCCGTGAGGGTCGCTTTAGCTTCGAGCGTACCGTCCACTAGCGCGTTGGCGCTTGGAGCGCACCGTCCACTAGCACATTGGCGCCTCGCGTGTTCCGTCCACTCGAGGCGTCCAGGCGTTAGGATGTTGCCACGTTAGGTTTGCAGGACGTGGCATGTTTGACCTCAAAATTCGTGGTGCCCAGGTCTACGACGGCAGCGGCGCCCCAGCGCACTCGTTGACCGTTGCCGTGCGATCGGGGCGTGTGGTGGCGATTGGCGAGGCGGCCGACGCCGAGTCCGCCGCTCACACGATCGACGCCGGCGGGCTTGCGCTGATGCCGGGCATTGTCGACAACCACACCCACTACGACGCGCAGGTCACCTGGGACGCGTTTTGTCACCCGTCGCCGGCGCTGGGCGTGACCACGGCAGTGATCGGTAACTGTGGCTTCACGATTGCGCCGTGTCGGCCGGCGGATCGCGACCGCGTCATGCGCAATCTGACGCAGGTTGAAGGCATGTCGCTCGAGGTCTTGCGCGCGGGCATCGACTGGTCGTTCGAGAGCATTGCGCAATACCTCGATCTGCTTGAGAGGCGGCGCAGCGCCATCAACCTGGCTGCTTTTGTCGGGCATTCGTCGGTACGCACCTGGGTCATGGGTGAGGCGGCGACCGAACGCACCGCCAGCGAAGCGGAGATCGCGGCCATGCGGACCCTGGTTGACGAGGGTTTGGCCGCCGGTGCGATCGGATTCGCCACCAGTACCTCGCCAGCGCACAACGGCGAGGGCGGGCGCCCGATGCCATCGCGCCTCGCGTGCGCCGATGAACTTCATCACTTGACGATGGCGCTGCGCGACGCCGGACGCGGCGTGTTTATGCTGACCAAAGGCGGCCACACCCGCATCGATTTTCTCGAGCAACTGGCCGCCGACAGCGGCCGCCCCGTGATCGTGGCTGCGCTCCTGCACAATGCGACGAACCCCGACGTTGTATTCGACGATCTCGATGCGATCGAGGCGGCGCGCGGCCGGGGGCGATCGATGTGGGGCGCGGTCTCGTGCTGTCCGCTCACCAACGATTTCACGCTGGCGTCACCGTACCCGGTTGAAGGGCTGCAGTCGTGGCGTCCCGCGCTTTCGCTGCGCGGCCCGGAATTGATGGCTAAATTGTCGGAAACCGCTTTTCGCGACGCCGTGCGGGCTGAGCTGAAGCAGCCGGCGACCTTTCGATTGTTCAATGGCGAGTGGGACAAGGTCGAAGTGGTGGAAGTCGCGCATGCCCGGAACGCGGCCTGCGAGCAGCAATCGATTGCGGCGCTGGCGCGTCAGCGCGGTCGTGACCCGCTGGATGTGATGCTCGACCTGGCGATCGACGAACAGTTGCGCACCGTCTTTAGTGCGGTCTTGCTCAATTCCGACGAGGCAGCGGTTGCGCGCGTACTGCAGCACCCGGCCTCCTTGGTCTCGCTGTCGGACGCCGGTGCCCATCTCACTTTTTTTAATGACGCGGGATTCGGCCTGCATTTGCTCGGCCATTGGTCGCGCGAGTTGGGGGTGCTGTCGCTACCGGCGGCGGTGCGTCGCTTGACGAGCGATAGTGCGGCGGCGCTGGGGTTGAGCGACCGCGGTCGCATCGCGCCGGGTCTGCCGGCGGATTTGCTGTTGTTCGACCCGGCCACCGTTGGGCGCGGGCCAAAGCGGCGCGTGTTTGATTTGCCGGGCGGCAGTCCCCGGCTCGATACCGCGGCGCTGGGCGTCCACGGGGTTTGGGTGAATGGCGCCCAAGTTGCCAATGCGCAGGGTCTGTGCGCCGATGCGCCGCGCGCGGGCCAGTTGCTGCGGGGCGGCTGCGGCGCCGCGGCCGCATCGGTTTAGTCTCCCGAGGACTGGTTCTTAGGCTGCTTAGCCCTCGCGCGGCTCTTATGCGGCTTAGCCCTCGCGGGGCTTTTCTGCGGCTTAGCCTTCGCGGGGGTTCGTTGCTTCCATCATGACGTGGCCTGTGGGGCCGACCAAGCGCGCCGAGGCAACGTGTTTGGGGTGGTCGTCGAAGTAAAAATCGGGTTCGAATTCGGCGAGGAACCCGCCCTTGTCCAAACCACCCAAAAACATGACCTCGTCGACCTCGACGCCCCAGTGCATCAGGGTTCGAATGGCGCGCTCGTGCGCGGGGGCACTCCGTGCCGTTACGAGGGCAACGCGGATTCCCATCCGTTCGGTGGCGCCGCGCTCGGCGCGCAGGCGATGCAGGGCTTCGAGCAGGGGCTTGAACGGGCCGGGGTTGAGGGGCTGGGTGGCGCGCTCGTGTTCGTGGCTTTGGAACGCGTCGAGTCCATGCGATTGAAAGACGCGTTCGGCTTCGTCCGAGAACAAGACGGCATCGCCGTCAAACGCGATGCGAACTTCGTCGGGATGGCGCCCAGCAGCTCTGGCCGAGTCGGGGAAGACGAGCGCTGCAGCGAAACCGGCCTCGAGCGCGCCGCGCACGTCGCCGGGTTCGGCCGATAAAAAGAGGTCGGCTCGCAGCGGGCGCAGGTAAGCCCAAGGGGCTCGCCCGCGGGTGAAAACCCCACGTTCGATCGCGAGTCCGTGGTGGGCAGCCGAATGAAATACCCGCAGGGCGCTCGCCGGGTCGTTGCGCGAAAGGATAACGACCTCAACGCGGTGGTGCTCGGGCGCGAGATCGGGGTCGTTAAATGCGAGCAGCTTGCGCACAAGCGGCAACGCGATGCCGGCGTCGGCCGCGTGCGCTACCCGTTCGAGCTGTAGCTGCATATAGGGGCGGTCGTCGGCGGGGTCGAAAATCCGGTTCTCGGCCTCAAAGTCGAACAGGGCCCGCGAGGAGAGCGCGACGACGAGTCGGTTGTCTAGGTTGAATGTCATGGCGCGCAGAATCGGTGGAGCGAAATCTTAAGGGCAAACCCTTGCTAGCGTGCTAAGTTCGCGCCTCATTCAAACTCGCCGAGCAAATCGCCATGATGAAGTTTCGTTTTCCGGTTGTAATCATCGACGAAGACTGGCGTTCGGACTCGGCGTCTGGGCTCGGCATCCGCGCGCTGGCAAAGGCGCTCGAAGAAGCGGGCATGGAGGTCGTTGGCGGTTTCACCTACACCGACGTGGCGATGGTCGCCAACCAGGCGGCCCGCGCAAGCGCCTTCATTGTCTCGATCGACGACGAGGAGTTGTCCGAAGACGATTCCGTCGATCCGATCCCGCCCACAGCGATCCGCGACTTGCGTAAGTTCATTCAGGAAACGCGCCGCCGCAACCCGGACGTGCCGATTTTTTTGTTTGGCGAGACGCGCACCTCGCAACATATCCCGAGCGACGTCCTGCGCGAGCTGCATGGCTTCATCCACATGTTCGAGGACACGCCTGAGTTCGTCGCGCGCTACATCATCCGCGAGACGAACGCTTATCTGAATTCCCTGCCGCCGCCGTTCTTCAAGGCCCTGGTCAACTACGCCAATGACGGTTCTTATTCTTGGCATTGTCCTGGGCACAGCGGAGGTGTCGCGTTTCTGAAGCATCCGGTAGGACAGATGTTTCACCAGTTTTTCGGTGAAAACATGTTGCGCGCGGACGTTTGTAACGCCGTTGACGAGCTCGGTCAGTTGCTCGACCACACCGGCCCCGTGGCTGCGAGCGAGCGCAACGCGGCCCGCATCTTTGGTAGTGACCACCTGTTTTTTGTCACCAACGGCACCAGCACGAGCAACAAGATCGTCTGGCACGCGAGCGTCGCCACCGACGATGTCGTCGTCGTCGATCGGAATTGCCACAAGAGCGTCCTACACGCGTTGATGATGACCGGCACGGTGCCGATCTTTCTGCAACCCACCCGCAACCATCTCGGCATCATTGGGCCGATCCCGCACAGCGAATTCCGCCCCGAGGCGATTCGCGCCAAAATCGAAGCCAACCCACTGGTGAAGAACAAGAACGCGCGCCCGCCGGTGATGACGATTACGCAGAGCACCTACGACGGCGTGCTCTACAACGTCGAACGAATCAAGGAGACGCTCGGCGGCATGGTCGAGAACCTTCACTTTGACGAGGCTTGGCTGCCCCATGCGGCGTTTCATCCGTTCTATCACGAGATGCACGCGATTGGTCCCAACCGCCCGCGCTCGAAAGACACGCTGATTTATGCCACGCAATCGACCCACAAGCTTCTTGCAGGGCTTTCGCAGGCCTCTCAAATCCTGGTGCAAGACAGTGAGACGCGTGCGCTCGATCGCCACCGCTTCAATGAAGCGTTCCTCATGCACACCTCGACGAGCCCGCAGTACGCCATCATCGCCAGCTGCGACGTCGCCGCCGCGATGATGGAACCCCCGGGGGGCAGTGCGCTGGTTGAAGAGAGCATTTTCGAGGCGCTCGAATTTCGCCGCGCGATGCGCAAGGTCGACGCCGAACTGGGGGACGAGTCCTGGTGGTTTCAGGTTTGGGGGCCGCAAGACCTCGCGCAGCGCGGCATTGGCGAGCGTGCGGATTGGTTCTTGCGCAGCGACGACGCCTGGCATGGCTTTGGCCCGGTGGAGTCGGGCTTCAACATGCTCGACCCCATCAAGGCCACGATCGTCACACCGGGGCTGGGTATCGACGGACGCTTCGCGAGCAGCGGAATCCCGGCTGCGCTGGTCACCAAGTACCTGGCCGAGCACGGGGTGATTGTCGAGAAGACCGGCCTCTATTCCTTTTTTGTCATGTTTACGATTGGCATTACGAAAGGGCGCTGGAACACGTTGGTTACAGAATTGCAGCAGTTCAAGGCCGATTACGACGCCAATCAGCCCTTATGGCGCGTGATGCCCGAGTTTGTCCAGGCTCATCCCCAATACGAACGGGTTGGTCTGCGCGACCTCGCGCAGCGCATTCACGAAGAGTACGGTCGTCATGACGTGGCTCGTGTCACGACCGAGATGTACTTGACGACGATGGAGCCGGTCATGAAGCCCTCGGACGCGTTTGAATGCCTGGCGCGCAAACGGGTCGAGCGGGTCGCGATCGACGACCTCGAGGGGCGCGTTACAACGATGCTGGTTACGCCTTACCCCCCCGGTATCCCTTTGTTGATTCCCGGTGAGCGCTTTAATCGGCAGATCGTGGAATACCTGAAGTTTGTTCGCGAATTCAACCAGCGCGTGCCGGGATTCGGTACCGACGTGCACGGCTTGGTGGTCGAGCAGGCGCCAGGGCAGCTCGATCGTTACTTTGTCGATTGCGTCGCACCCTGATGAGCGCTCGCCGCGAACGCGGCCGGTGCCTGGGGCTTTTCGCTTGCGCCAACTGGCTTTTCGCTTGCGCTAACTGGCTTTGACCGCGGCGGTGCCGCTGCGCTCGAACTCAGGGTCTCCGGGGCCGGGGACGTGCACGAGCAGCGTCCCGCTCAGCAGATCCCAAGGGGCTCGGTGCTGTCGTTCGAGCACCACGCAGAGCGCGATCGCCCCCTCGAGCATCGGTCCCAGCACCGCGTAAAAGTCGCTTGCGACCCAGAGCGGGGTCACGAGCACGGCCCAAGCGGCGCTGTAGCGGCCAAACGCGCGCGCTGCGGAAAGTGGTGCGCCCGCGCGGTCGACAATCCGCAGGCCTACCGTCTTCATCGGGAGCGTTCGACGTCCCGCGCTCCAGAACCAAACGAAGTAGACCCCGAGCACGACGAACATGAAACCCTGGAATGCCCAGCGCAGGGTCTCGGACTGATTTTGGTGGCGCGTTAGCGCACTAAAGGCGTAGCCAAAGAAGAAGACGACGCCAAACAAGAGCACGCCTTCGTAGATGAAGGACATGAGGCGGCGCCAAGGCTTCGCGGGACGCAGGCCGGCGTCCATGGGGCTGGCCGCAGGGCCGGAGTCGGGCGACGGGGCCGGCAACGAAGTCAAGAATCAGGCCGTCAACAGCTTAGTTGGTGGGCGCGGTATTCGCCGTCGCGGCCGCGTTCGAACCCGCGGGGGCGCCGGCGCCAACGCCCGCCGAGGACGAGGCGGTGTCGGCATTGTTCGCTTCGGATGGCGCGCTTTCGGTGCCCGACGCGCCCGTCGCTGCGACAGCGGCGGCTGCCGCGCTGCCAGCTGCGTTGACGTCGCCGGCGAATTCAGGCCCGCGCGGGGGCAGACGGCGCTGCGCGAGGTCGCGCGGCATGGGCTGCGCGGCTTCTTTGGCGAGCCCGACGGCAGGCCCTGCGAGCGCCGCTGCGGTGTTGCTCGTGCTGCCGGCTTGCCGTAGGACGCCACGCTGCTCGGGCGTGAGCTCGCGGTAGGCCTCGTATTGCTGTACGCGTGCCTCGGGCGGCAAGACCTTCGCGAGCCGGTAATTGCTGCGTGCCAGTTGGCGTTGTTCAGTGCTCAGCGCGGCCCATTCCTGGATGCGCTTGCGCGCGCGCTCCTGCTGATCGTCGCTGAGGCGGGGGAAGCGCAGGGCCAGTTCGGCCCAGGCGCGTTGTTCGGCATCGGGCAGCGTCGTCCACGCGTCCTTAAACGGTGCAAGGATTTCTTGTTGGGCAGCGGCGAGCGCGTCCCAGCGCCGAATCGGGGGCGTGGTGGTCAAGATCGTCGAGCGCGCCGGGGAAGCCGTCGCGGCGCTCGGTGGGGGCGTCTCCGCTGGGTTGAACCGTGCCCGCAAGCTTGGGCTCAGACTCAACCCGGCGCCCACGGCCACAGCGACACCGATGGCGATCGCGAGCGCTGGGCCGGTTCGCATGCGAGAGGGCCTCAGGGCCGGTTGTTCTTCAGGAAAACGCCAAAGCCGTGGTCGGCGTAGGCCGAAATCGGCACTTCGTCGATCAGTACCGCTTCGTCGATGTCGGCGGTTTCGTCGGCCTCAAGGGCATCGCCGATATCGGCGATCGCGAGGAAGCCGGCGATCACGGCGGCGATCGGCAGCAACGTCAGCGTCAGCCGCCAGGGCAGCGAGGGCCGATCGGATGGCCCGCCGCTTTGGCCCGCGCCAGCCAAGCGCCAAGCCGGCGCAAGTGCCGAGCTCGTTTGGGCCAGCGCGTTGCCATGGGCGGCAAGCGCGGCCTGAGTGGCGAGTTGCAGCCGGTGGCTGATGCGATAAGGCAAGCGGTCGGCGCCGGTATCCAGGGCAGCGATCACCCGTTGCGCGATCGGGTCGCTCGGGCGTGCTCGGCGCGATAAGCCGGCGCGCCCGGCCAATACGGACGGTGCTTGCGCGGCGAACGCCGGCTGGCTAGATCCAGCCTGGCTCGACAGTGCGGCGCTCGAATCGACGGTGGAGGTGGTGTTCTGTTTCATGGCTTCAATCCCCGGGATCGTAGTGCACTTGCTAACGAATGGGTGGCTCGAGAGCAATGCGTTTTGACGCTGCCTTGCGAGCAGCCCATCGCGGCCGCTGTTTCAGCGACATCCAGGTCCTCCCAATAACGCAGCAGGAAGGCTTCGCGTTGACGCGCGGGAAGACGTTCGATCTCTTCCTCGATGATGCGCACCGTTTGCTCGCTTTCCACCTGGTCGGCGCTGCTCTGCGCCGACGGCGTTCCCCCTTGCGCCTCCAGCAGTTCGAGCGGGTCGAACTCGTCGTCGCTCTCGCCACCGGGGCCACGCAGCGCCGAGAAAAGGCTCACCCAGAGGTTGCGAACCTTACCGCGTCGAAAATGATCGTGGATCCTGTTCTGCAGGATACGCTGGAACAGCATCGGCAGCTCTTCGGCCGGCTTATCCGCGTAGCGCTCGGCGAGCCGCATCATGGCGTCCTGCACAATATCGAGCGCGGCGTCGTCGTCGCGCACGGCAAAGGCTGCCTGTTTGAAGGCGCGTCGTTCGACCGTCGATAAGAAGACGGACAGTTCCTGTCTGGATGCCATGCCGAGCCGAATCGTAGCAGAGCGCGAGCTTCGTTTGACCTTCCTGGCGCGACTCGATACATTTGCCGGTTACCCCCTCTCCAGCGAAGTTGCGTGCGCCTCAAAAGGGTCTGCACGCAACCTCCGATCAATCCCCGCAAGGACCTACGCCAAGGCCTGCGTTGCTCGCCCGACCGGACGCAACCCGTCCCGCGTTGTGGGGGAGTGGTGCCGGCGGCTGGGCTCGCTTGCCCTTGATACGGAATACACATGATGGAAATGACTGGCGCGGAAATTGTTGTCCGCTGTCTGCAAGAAGAGCAGGTTGAACACGTCTTTGGGTACCCCGGAGGCGCGGTTCTCTATATTTACGATGCGTTGTACACGCAAGATCGGGTCCAGCACATTCTGGTGCGTCATGAGCAGGCCGCCGTACACGCGGCCGACGGCTACTCGCGCTCGACCGGCAAAGTCGGCGTTTGTCTAGTCACCAGCGGCCCGGGCGTCACGAACGCTGTGACGGGCATCGCCACCGCTTACATGGATTCGATCCCCATGGTGGTGCTAACCGGCCAGGTGCCGACGCACGCGATCGGGCAGGACGCCTTCCAAGAGTGCGACACCGTCGGCATCACCCGCCCCTGCGTGAAGCACAATTTTTTGGTGAAAGACGTCAAGGATTTGGCGGCGACCATCAAGAAAGCCTTTCACATCGCCAACACCGGCCGCCCTGGCCCCGTGCTGGTCGACATCCCCAAGGACGTCAGCCGCAACCGCTGCAAGTTCGACTATTCGGGCGCGGTCAACTTGCGCTCCTACAGCCCGGTTGTCAAAGGGCATCAGGGCCAGATTCGCAAAGCGGTGCAGATGATCTTGGCGGCCGAACGGCCGATGATCTACACCGGCGGCGGCGTCATTTTGGCCAATGCGGCCCCGGCCTTAAACCGCCTGGTGGACCTACTGGGCTTTCCTTGCACCAACACCCTGATGGGTTTGGGCGGTTATCGGGCGAGCGACTCCAAGTTTGTCGGGATGCCCGGAATGCACGGGACTTACGAAGCCAACATGGCGATGCAGCACTGCGATGTGTTGATCGCCATTGGCGCGCGCTTTGACGACCGCGTGATCGGCAACCCCAAGCACTTTGCGCAGAACCCCCACAAGATCATCCATATCGACGTCGACCCGTCCTCGATTTCCAAGCGCGTCAAGGTGGACGTGCCGATCGTGGGTGACGTGAACGAATGTCTGCACGATTTATTGGCCCAGCTCGAGGCTGCGATCGCCGTCGGCCAGCAACCCAACCCCAAGTCGCTCGCGGCCTGGTGGGAGCAGATTCAGCAGTGGCGCTCGCGCGACTGCCTCCAATACGATCGAACGGCGCGCATCATCAAGCCGCAGAAAGTTGTCGAAACCCTGTGGGAGGTAACGGGCGGCGACGCCTTTGTGACCAGCGACGTCGGCCAGCATCAGATGTGGGCGGCGCAGTTCTACAGTTTTGACCAACCGCGTCGGTGGATCAACTCGGGCGGGCTTGGCACCATGGGGGTCGGGCTGCCGTACGCGATGGGGGTACTGATGGCAAACCCCGGCGCCACCGTGGCGTGCATCACGGGCGAAGCGTCAATCCAGATGAACATCCAGGAGTTGGCCACCTGTCGTCAGTACCACCTGCCGGTGAAGATCATCAACCTCAACAACCGCTATCTGGGCATGGTGCGCCAGTGGCAGGAAATCGAGTACGGCTCGCGTTACTCGCAGTCTTACATGGAGTCCCTGCCGGATTTCGTCAAGCTGGCCGAGTCGTATGGCCATGTCGGGATGAAGATCGAAAACCCCGAGGACATCGAGCCGGCGCTGCGGGAGGCCTTTACGACCCATCGCGATCGCCTCGTCTTTATGGACTTCCTCACCGACCAAACTGAAAACGTCTGGCCGATGGTGCCGGCCGGCAAGGGCCTGAGCGAGATGCTTCTGGGCTCGGAGGATTTGTGATGGAGTCGAGCATGAAACACACCATTTCGATTCTGCTCGAAAACGAAGCGGGAGCCCTGTCACGCGTGGTTGGGCTGTTTTCTGCCCGCGGCTACAACATCGAGACCCTCACCGTGGCGCCCACCGAAGACGCCACGCTGTCGCGCATGACGATTGTTACGAGCGGCAGCGATGACGTCATCGAGCAGATCACCAAGCACCTGAATCGTCTGATTGAGGTGGTCAAGGTTGTCGATCTGAGCGAGGCGCCCTTCATCGAGCGCGAGTTGATGCTGATCAAGGTGCGCGCGGTCGGCAAAGACCGCGAGGAGATGAAGCGGATGGCCGACATCTTTCGCGGTCGGGTGATCGACGTCACTGAAAAGACCTACACCATTGAGCTCACCGGTGATCGCGCCAAGCTCGACGCGTTTATCGAAGCCATCGATCACGCCGTCATCCTCGAGACCGTGCGCACCGGCGGCTCGGGAATCGCGCGTGGCGAACGAATTCTTAAAGCCTAAACCTTCGCTTTTTTCCTCGGAGACTGTTTTGAAAGTTTTTTACGATAAAGATTGTGATCTCAAGCTGATCAAGAACCACAAAGTCGCGATCATTGGTTACGGCAGTCAGGGTCATGCCCACGCGCAGAACCTTCACGAGTCGGGCGTTGATGTCGTCGTCGGCGTGCGTGCCGGTGGGCCTTCGTGGGCCAAGGTCGAAAAGGCCGGCCTGCGTGCAGCGTCGATCGCCGATGCGGTCGCGCAAGCTGATTTCATCATGATGCTCATGCCCGACGAATCGATCGCCGAGGTCTACCGGGCCGAGATTGAACCGCACCTGAAACACGGTGCCACCATCGCTTTCGCGCATGGTTTCAACATTCACTACGGCCAGGTGTCGCCGCGCGCCGATCTTGACGTCGTCATGATCGCTCCGAAAGCGCCAGGGCACACGGTGCGCGGGACTTACTTGCAGGGTGGCGGTACGCCGTGCCTGGTCGCGGTCCATCACGACGAATCGGGCATGGCTCGTGATTTGGCGCTCTCGTACGCTTGTGCGATCGGTGGTGGCCGCTCGGGCATCATTGAGACGAACTTCCGCGAGGAGACCGAGACGGATCTCTTTGGCGAGCAGGCGGTGCTGTGTGGCGGCGCGGTCGAGCTCATCAAGGCGGGTTACGAGACGCTGGTCGAGGCGGGTTATGCGCCCGAGATGGCGTATTTCGAATGCCTGCACGAACTCAAGTTGATCGTCGATCTGATTTATGAAGGCGGTATCGCCAACATGAATTACTCGATTTCGAACAATGCTGAGTTTGGTGAATACCTCACCGGGCCCGAAATCATCAACGACGCCACCCGTTTGGCGATGAAGAAGGTGCTCGAGCGCATTCAGACCGGCGAATACGCGAAGCAGTTCATTCTGGAAAACAAGGCGGGTGCGCCGACTCTGCGTTCGCGCCGCCGACTGATGGCCGAGCATTCGATCGAGCAGGTCGGTGCGCAACTGCGCGCGATGATGCCGTGGATTGGCCGCAACAAGCTCGTTGATCAGTCGCGCAATTGAGCAGCGATCCAGCGAATATCGGCCAGGCGCCGGGGGATTGGCCCCATCCGATCCTCGCGCGCGAGGGCTGGCCTTTTATCGCGATTGGCCTGGCGGCCATGCTGGCCGCCGGCTGGTTGGGCGGGGCTGCGCTTGCAGCTCCGTTCGCTCTGGTGGCGGTATTCGTTCTGCAGTTTTTTCGCGATCCGGCGCGGCGCTTGCCGGTTGACGAGGCCGGTGTGCTGGCCCCCGCCGATGGCCGCATCGTTGCGATCGAGCGGGTTGCCGACCCTTACGCACAGCGGGACGCACTGAAGATCAGCATTTTTATGAATGTCTTCAATGTGCATTCGAATCGGCTGCCGGTTGATGGCTCGATTGAGCAGGTGAGCTACTTTCCTGGGCGTTTCCTGAACGCCGATCTCGACAAGGCGTCGCTCGAGAACGAACGCAATGCGGTGGTCATTCGCCGTGCGGATGGCTCGGTGGTGACTTGCGTGCAGGTCGCCGGACTCATTGCCCGTCGCATTCTTTGCTACGTGCAGGCTGGGCAGGCAGTGGCGCGTGGCACGCGCTTTGGGTTTATCCGGTTCGGCTCTCGGGTCGACGTTTACCTGCCGTTGCAGGCGCGACCGCGGGTGGTGATCGGGGAGAAGGTGGTCGCGACCGAAACGATTTTGGCCGACTACTAACGATGGTCGGGCCCAGCCGCCGCCGCTTTCGCCCCCTGCGATCGGGCGGTGCGGGTCTTGGTGGTCCTGCCGCGGGCAGCCTCGACGCTTCGCCTGCGAGCGGGAAACGAGCACGGCCGCGCGGCATTTATTTGCTACCCAAT